>ENA-OPCI01000329-OPCI01000329.1-human-gut-metagenome-genome-assembly--contig:-NODE-329-length-32793-cov-3.186572_pt1 | contig 32793 bp, 28 predicted proteins | sample MGYA00241564_ERZ501479 | MGnify/ENA primary metagenome ERZ501479 (study PRJEB25962, sample SAMEA2042630) | human gut metagenome | biome: human gut; feature: human-associated habitat; material: faeces...
CCCGTCAGATACCTACCCTGTGTAGTCCCTTGTAAACTGTACTTTGTTATGTATAAAATATTTTTTTTATAGTGAATCTGGTATTTCTTTCGACCAAGATGTAATCGAGGAATTTTTGACTGATGGTGCTAATGATGGAGGCATAGATGCAATTTTTAATGATCCTACGAGTGAAGGGAATGATCTGATAATTGTTCAAAGTAAATTTTATGAAAATACAGCATTAGGAACAGATAACGTTGCAGGGGAATTATATAAGATTAATGAAACGTTGAAAAAACTTCAAAGTAATAAAATATCAGAATTTAATGATAAATTAGTTACAGCTTATAGAAATGCAACTAGCCAAATGGAAGATAATGCGAATATTCGAATTGTATTTTTTACATCGTACCAACCGAAAAATAAAAGGGAACGTAATAAATTAGATAAATCCATGAGAGATTATTTTGGTAAGTACGATTTGGAAATGAACTTTCGATCAGACATAGAAGCACAGATTGAATTGTGCGATAACGGAAAGTTATGTGTAGATTATGATAAAATTGCGATTGATGATAAAAATAATTATTTGAAATATGAAGATTCAATAATTGTTAATATTTCTGCTTTATCATTGCAAGAGCTTCAAAATAGAAGAAGAAATGGTTTACTTGGAATGAACTTACGATATTATGTAAGACAAAAGGCTGTTGATACAGGAATTGAAAAAACTATACATAAAGAACCTGAAAATTTTTGGTATAAAAATAATGGAATTTTAATTATCTGTGATGATTATGAAATTGATGGAAAAGAAATAAAATTATGGAATTTTTCGATTGTAAATGGTGGTCAGACAACAAATCGAATTGGAAAGTTAGATATTGAAAAAGACTTCTATCTCCAATGTAAAGTGGTTAAATCAAAAGGAAATACTACTCAGATGAAGGATAAATTTGCATTGGAGATAGCTGAGGCGACTAATTCACAGAAACCTGTAAAAAAAGCAGATTTAAAAGCTAATACTCCGGAACAAATTAGATTAAAAGAACGACTCAATAGATGCCAAGTGTACTACATTACTAAAAAAGGCGATAAAACACCAAAACAATATGCAGAACCTTATCAAACAGCAACACTTGAACAGGTTGGAAAGTTGGGCTTAGCAGCAGTTTTACAGATGCCTGGATCAGCTCGTAGTAATTCTCAGAGAATGTATAATGATGAGTATTACTATTCTATTTTTGGACAAGATGCAAAAGAGGGTGTAATCGCAGACTTATTGAAAATGTCGTATTATTATGACAAATTTGTTAAGGTCTACATTAAGGATAAAGGATATGATGAAAAAACAGTGTTGCCAATGATGAAAAATGGTAGAACTTTCCAGTATGCTTGTGTAACATTTTTATGTAAAATCAATTATGGCGTATTTTCCTATGATACGATTGCGGGAATGCTAAATAATGTAGATGATTTAAAGATTGCAATCAGAAATATGGGGAATATCGAAAAACTTATATCTGTGAAATTACAAGATGAAGAAGAAATTTTTATGGAGATATTTTCTGTTATAGGAGATGAAGTTTTAGGGTATTGTTTTGATAGTGCATTATATAAGGCTGAAGAAGAGCAAAGGACTCTTGCGCCATCAGATTATTTGAAAAGTGATATAAATTATTATAAGGATGTAATCAAGAGATTATGGAATCGATATAAACAAAATAATTCATTAAGAGAGAATATTGATTTGATTTGTGGAAAATAATGAGTTGAAAAGCCTTTGAAGTTTTGAAGGCTTTTTAATTTTATAGAATTTAATACTTGTGGCTATAGTATAAATATAAGTGATGTCGATAAAAAATTCAAGTATTGATAGTGAAGATTAAGAAAAAATAAATTGACAAGAAACAAACCGAAAAATGAATAAAAATAGATAATACAGACAAGAAAACAGTAAAATAAAACAAGAAATCAAGAATATGAATGATAAACTTGACAATTTTTAGCGAATGAGATACCATATATATAAAGGAGATGAGAAAAATGACTAAAAGTGCAATGATAAAAGAATTGATAATGCAATTATTGTCTGATGAAAGTCCGCATACAGTTTCACAGATGAAAAATTATTTGATTCAAAAAGATTTTAATGACTACTCTGAAGGCCAGTTTTCGGGTTCTATTGATAATTTGCTGAAAAATAAAAAGATAGAAAAGGTAGATAGAGGGGTATACAAAATTGCAAATGTGGAAAAGAGTTTTACCCAAGAAAGGAATGGAGCATTCATGAAAAAATGTTTTGTTGTTTCTCCTATAGGTGATGCAGGTACAGATATTAGAAAAAATGCTGATCAGTTATATCAGCATAATAAAACCGGTATGTGAAAAATGCGGGTTTATAGCACAACGAGTAGATGAGTTTAACACATCAGAATCTATTACACAAGAGATACTAGATGCATTAAATGATTATGAATTAGTTATTGCAGATTTGACGGGACATAATCCGAATGTATTTTTTGAAATTGGCTATCGGACAAAAAGCCAAAAACCTATAATTCATTTAAAACGCAAAGATGAAATTATCCCATTTGATGTGTCGGCGATTCGTACATTTGAATATGACTTGACGGATCTGGATATGGTAACCGCAACAAAAGACAGATTGGAGCAAGTAATAAAAAATTTTAAATATGATGAAATTAAAGAATCTAAAAAAAGTAGTAATAATTTCGAAAATAATATGATTGTTGCTTCTTTAAATGATATTCAATATAAAATTGATGTTTTGACGGAAGAAATAAAGAAGAAAGAGAATGAAACTATAAAAACAGTAATTGAAACTTTTAATGCACAGAAGTCAGAACCAGAGTCTCTTGAAACGGAAATGATGAAGATATTAATGCCAGAACTTATAAGAAATCCTAATGCTGCTGATGCATTGTTAAAGCTAAGTGATAAATTTAAGTAGGGAGAATATCAGTGATAAAAAGATATACATTATTTTTAGATGAAAGTGAAACACATAAGCATAATGGAATAACACATAAGGATAGTGATTATCATTTCTGTATGGCTGGAGTTGTTGTTGCAGAAGATGAATATGGTCAATTGAAAAGAAATGTTAATCAGTTGAAACGTAATATATGGCCGGAATTAAGTAATCCTGAAGAGGTGATTTTACATCAAATACGAGTGTTGGAAGCTGAAAAAGGACGATTGGATATCGGTAAGTATCCGGAGTATGCGAAATTTAATCGACGTGCAGAACGTAAAAAATTATATGGTGAACTTAAAAAGGTTTTTGCGGATAATAAGTTAACAATAGTAGGGAGTAGTATTAATGAGGATAATTTAAAGCAGTACTATTGGGTTACAGGGAAAAATAAGCAAGACGAATATTTAGTAGCAATGCAGTTGCTATTAGAAAATTATTGTCACTTTTTGTGCACAAATAATGCAATGGGAAATATTGTGTATGAGCATAGAGAATTAATAGGAAATGAAAAACTTAGAGATAAGTATTATCACATGAAACTTATGGGGTCAATGTATATGACTAAGGAAGCAGCGGAGAAACGGCTTTTAGGAATTGATTTTATTGACAAGGCAGAAAATGAAGCTGGACTTCAAATAGCTGATTTTATACCAAATTCATTTGCTAGAGATCATGCCGGAATTAAACAGCCTAATCCCAATATTTTTGGAACACTCCGTTACAATTTATATGATGGAAATATGGGGGACAAAGAGCGGTTTGGAATAAAATATATGCCATAAAAAGAAAATTGTATATTGACAAGGAGAGCTGCATATAATAAAATACGTATAGGGATTGGGAGATGCCAACTACGTTTTGTGCTTGCACAAGAGACAATCGTTGGATTAGCCAAAAGCTAAGTATGGAGAAAAGTACAATCGGCAACGAACCCTATATCAAAAAGGCTACCGTGTTAGGTAGCTTTTTTGTGTTAAACTAAATAAAATATTTTTATAATATTTGGTTTGATTAGAGATTTATGATGATTAAAATGTGTATTAATAAAAGGGTGTAGGTAAAATCGTTTGGTTTAGAATAGTGGATTGTTTGTAAACATTGACACTTGGTTGTATTTGGTGAAGAATGTGAAAAAATTCAAGTAAAAGAAAAAGTGTGATAACACTATGATAACAAAATCTCCAAAAACCACACGGACACAGCGAAAAATCCGCATTTTTCCCCACCAATCACACGAAAAATCACCATTTGCACCCCGCAATACACCGATCTGATATCGTGAAGGTGGACGTACTGTTGGATCAGGACGTGTTGCTACAATCATCGAGTAATTATAATCTGTTATCAGAATATTAACTCAAATATATACCCCAGAAGCTTAGGCTTCTGGGGTTTTTAATATAATAGAAAAGTGAGAACGCTGTAGCATATAAATTGTATTCTACAGGAAGTTATGATAAGATAATAATAGTTGGTCAGAAAAGAAAATGGAGAGTATTTGTTATTGTCTAAATTTGATGAGGAAGTTGTTTTTGAATATCATATTACAATCCGAGATGAAGATTTTAATCTTGGTATTTTGACAATGCGCACACCGGAAGGAGTATTTGAAGCCGATTTTGATGCGTAAAGATGATGCAACGAGCGAGTGGACTATTACGTGATCCTACATGGATCATATACGTTATAGAATTAAAAATTTTAACAATAATAATAAAAAAATTGGAGGATAAATTAAGATGAAAGAAAAGATTCATGCATTATCAGAAGAGATGGTTGCTAATTTGGGAAGATTGGTAGCAATTGATTCACAGCTTGGCACACCAGAAGAAGGAAAGCCATTTGGAGAAGGACCAGCTAAAGCACTTAGCGTAGGACTTCAAATTGCGGAAGAGATGGGATTCCGTACAGTGAATTTGGACAATTATTGTGGTTATGCAGAGATGGGAGAAGGAGACGAAATTGTTGGTATCGCCGGACATCTTGATATTGTACCTGTAGGTGGAGATTGGAGCTATAATCCATTCGAATTGACACGTAAAGGTGATTATGTGTATGGACGTGGAACTACAGATGACAAAGGACCTGTGATGGAAGCTCTTTATGCGATGAAATTACTGCGTGATTCAGGCGTAAAACTTAATAAACGTGTTCGTCTTATTATGGGATGTAATGAGGAAACAGGTTCTAGATGTATGCAGCATTATAATGAAGTAGCTGAGGAGTTATCCTGTGGATTTACTCCAGATGCAAGTTTCCCATGTATTCATGGAGAAAAAGGTCATATGGGTATGACTGTGTATTCTAAGAACACAAAGATTATTGCTATGAATGGTGGTTTTGTATCTAATGCAGTATGTGATAACTGCACAGCAGTTATTCCGGCAGAAGATGGTCTGAAAGAAAAATTGGAAGCCGCTTTTGCTAACACAAAACTTCAGGAATATAAAGTTACAGAAGAGAATGGAGAAATCCATATTGAAGCGAAAGGTGTTCCGGCACATGCAAGTACACCGACACTTGGTGTGAATGCAGCAGGCGTGATATTTGAATGTCTGGAGCAAGTTGGATTCGAAGATGACTTTGTAAAATTCTATAATTCACATATTGGAACTTCTTGTGATGGAGTTGGAGTTGGATTAAAATGCCAAGATGCATATGGAGAATTGACACTTTGTAACGGAATTGTGAAAACAGAAGATGGTGTGATCTCTTGTACAATTGATATCCGTGTTCCGGTTACATTTAAAGAGGAAGATATCCGCAGTATGTGTGAAGGAAAATTAGAGGATGAAAATGGACGAATTGAAATTAACAGTATCGGGAATCCATTGTTTTTCCCAAGAGAGTCACCGCTGGTAGAGGCCTTATACAAAGCGTATGTTGATGTGACAGGAGATACGGAAAATGAGCCAATGGTAATTGGTGGGGGAACTTATGCAAAAACATTGAAAAATATTATTGCATTTGGACCGGAAAAACTAGGAGTAGATTATCGTATCCATGGTTCAGACGAATATATTCTTGTATCCGAGATGGAAGAAGCTGTTCTGATTTATATGGAAGCAATCAAGAATCTTCTTGCTATATAGAATGTAAAAATATAATAATAAAATCAGGATCATCTGTGAGGCGGGTGCTCCTGATTTTATTATTTCATAGGAAATTCCATTTCCAGTGTTATTGAGGGAGAACAATTTTCAGAAATTCTTCCATAGCTCTGCTGATGTAGCGTCCTTTTTTCCAGTAAAATGATACATTTCGATTACAGTTCTTGCCGGGAAGTTTATAAAAAATAAGTTCTGAAGTTGCCGGTGCGCTTGCGAGCAGGAGATCCCCGATAAAAGTGATCCCCATTCCAGAACAGGCGATATTATAGGCGGTCATCTGTTGATCTAGTCGAAAAATTGTATGCGGAGTAAAGTTGTTTTCCTGGCAAATCGTTAGAGCACGCTTACCGGTATCGTTATCTGAACGTAGAATAATAAAGGGCTCATTTGCAAAACTGTTTAGTGGAACGGAAAGAACCTCCGGAGAAAGGAAACTACCGTCATGAATGGTCTCAATAGGAATCTGATATTCTTGCAGTCGGGTATTTACGGAGTAGCTTTTGGGAACGGCAAGTAAAAGATATTCTTTTTGATAAACATAGTGATCAAAAATCTGCTCATCTAAAATACAGTTATCGATCATTAAATCTAGTTTTCCTGCTTGGAGGAGCAGAGAAAGATTCGCGCTGCTTTCCTCTACGAGAGAAATCTGGATATTAGGAAATTTTTGGGAAAAATCAGCGATAAGAGAAGGAAGCACCCATGAAGAAAAAAAGTTACTTCCGCCTATGTTGAGTGTTCCGGTTTTTAAATCTCCTAAATCGCGAATAAAATTTTCCAGATTATTTTCAATATCCATAATTTTTTCAATGGCCTGTATATAATGTTCGCCGACCTCTGTCAGTTGTAAGGGTTTTGTGCTTCGGTCAAAGATAGGAGAACCGATGCGATTTTCTATTCGTTTTACATTTGCACTTAAAGAAGGCTGCGAAATAAAAAGGCTGGCGGCAGCTTTTGAAAAACTTTTTTCTTTATATACTTCATAGACATATTTCATTCCTTGAAACATATTATCCCCCTTTGAAAATATAACTTTTAAACTATATAATCTATAAAAATATATGTATTTGATTATATTATAGCAGGTATATATAATAAGGACAACTAAAAGAAACGAACCAAAATGATTCGCTGGGAGAATGAATGGTAAAAGGAGAGTAACTATGGACGATATGAAAAAAACGGATTATCGTGTAGAAAAAGATTCTATTGGGGTAAAGGATATTCCGGAAGAGGTATATTATGGAGTGCAGACTTTGCGTGCAGCAGAAAACTTTCACATCACAGGTCTGAATATGCATCCGGAAATTATTAACAGTCTTGCATATATCAAAAAAGCGTCAGCTATTACAAACTGTGAAGTCGGTATTCTTGAGAAGAAAAAAGCACAGGCTATTGTACAGGCTTGTGATGAGATTATTGAAGGAAAATTTCATGATGATTTTATAGTAGATCCTATACAGGGGGGAGCAGGAACTTCTTTAAATATGAATGCCAATGAAGTCATTGCCAATCGTGCAATTGAGATTCTTGGAGGAAAAAAAGGAGATTATACAATTGTAAATCCGAACGATGATGTGAACTGTGGCCAGTCGACAAATGATGTCATACCAACTGCCGGAAAGATGACTTCACTTCATCTGTTGCAGAATTTAAAGAAACAACTTCTGCGTCTTTATGATGCGCTTAATGAAAAAGCGAAAGAGTTTGATCATGTAATCAAGATGGGACGTACGCAGATGCAGGATGCAGTGCCGATTCGTCTGGGACAGGAATTTAAAGCATATTCAGTAGCGATCATGCGAGATATCCACAGAATGGACAAGGCAATGGATGAGATGCGTACTCTCAATATGGGAGGAACCGCCATTGGAACAGGTATCAATGCAGATGAGAATTATTTGAGAAGAATTGTTCCTAACCTTTCAGAAATTTCAGGAATGGAGTTTATACAGGCATTTGATCTGATAGATGCAACACAGAATCTGGATTCCTTTGTTGCTGTTTCCGGTGCAGTGAAAGCATGTGCCGTAACACTTTCAAAAATGTCTAATGACCTTCGACTTATGTCATCCGGTCCGCGTGCTGGTTTTGGAGAGATTAATCTTCCGGCAAAACAGAATGGTTCCTCTATTATGCCTGGTAAAGTAAATCCGGTTATTCCGGAAGTAGTTAATCAGGTAGCGTTTAATATTATTGGAAATGATATGACAATTACAATGGCAGCCGAAGCAGGACAGTTAGAATTAAATGCATTTGAGCCGATCATTTTCTATTGTATGTTCCAGTCTATCGATACGCTTGGCTATGCAGTTGAGACACTCGTAGATAATTGTATCGTAGGAATTACGGCCAATGAAGAAAGATGTCGTCAGTTGGTAGAAAACAGTGTAGGAATCATTACAGCGATTTGTCCGCATGTAGGTTATGAAAAAACAGCAGACATTGCGAAAAAAGCAATTAATTCCAATGAATCTGTAAGAAGTTTGATTTTGAAAGAAAATATTATGGATGAAGAGGAACTGAGTCGAATTCTTGATCCAATTCATATGACAGAACCAGGTATTTCAGGAAAAGATGTTCTTATGAAAATTTAAGATGAAAAATTAAGATGAAAATCACATATGATATATGCCCCAGAGTTTTAGGACTCTGGGGTTTTGTATTTATTACACAGGAAAGATTTTGAGTGATATAGTCAGGAGAGAGAATGGTTGATTACAGAAAAAAACATCGATATAATAAAAGCACATGAGATTAAAAATAAGAATGAGGTGTGGCTGCCATGAAATTTATACATATATCGGACTTGCATCTGGGAAAACGTGTGAATGAGTTTTCGATGCTGGAAGATCAAAGAGATATTTTGAAGAAAATACTTACTGTCGTTGATGAAGAAAAGCCGGAGGCAGTTTTCATTGCTGGAGACGTCTACGATAAATCAATACCGCCTATAGAGGCAATCCAGTTATTTGATGATTTTTTGTGTCAGTTATCAAGAAAAAAAGTGCAGACATTCATAATTAGTGGTAATCATGACAGCGCGGAGAGAATTGCATTTGGTGGTCGATTGATGAGAGAAAGTGGTGTGTATGTTGCACCGGCATATTCTGGAAATACAGATTCGATTGTACTGACAGATGAATGGGGACCGGTTAATATTTATTTGTTACCATTTGTAAAGCCAGTAAACGTAAAGCATTTTTTTGAAGAGGAACAGGTGGAAAACTATACAGATGCTTTGCGCGTTGCAGTGGAGCAGATGAAAGTAAATCCGGATGAAAGAAATGTAATCGTGACACATCAGTTTGTAACTGGGGCGAAGAGAAGTGAGTCGGAAGAGATTTCTGTGGGGGGAACAGATAATGTAGATGTAAATGTATTCGAAAATTTTGATTATGTAGCACTGGGCCATATTCACGGACCGCAGAAGATTAGCAGAGAGACAGTGCGATATTGTGGAACTCCGTTAAAATATTCCTTTTCGGAGATTCACCACAAAAAGTCTGTGACAATCGTAGAAATGAAACAAAAGGGAAATGTAGTTATTCGAACAAAAGAATTGAATCCTTTACATGACTGGTATGAGATAAAAGGAAGCTATATGGAAGTGGCGGAAAAATCTTATTATGACAGTCTGGACAGAAATTGTTATATGCATATTACATTGACAGATGAAGAAGATATACCAGACGCGGTACGGAAATTACAAGTTATTTATCCGAATCTTATGAAATTGGATTATGACAATCAAAGGACGCGTGGAAGGAAATCATTTGCGGATGTGCAGGAAGTAGAAGAAAAAACACCGTTTGATATATTTGAAGATTTATATGAAAAACAGAATAATCAGGAAATGAATGAAGAACAGAAGCAATTGATTCATTCGTTAATTGAAAAAATCTGGGAGGATAAGAATTGAGACCGAAAAAATTAAAACTATCTGCATTTGGACCGTATGCAGGTTGCGAGGAACTGGATATGGAAAGGCTTGGAACAGGTGGATTGTATTTGATTACCGGAGATACAGGAGCAGGTAAAACGACAATTTTTGATGGTATTGTCTATGCATTATATGGTGCGGCCAGTGGTGAGAATCGGGAACCGGCAATGCTTCGGTCAAAATATGCAGATGCGCAGGTTCCGACAGAGGTAGAACTTCTTTTTGAAAATGGGGGGCAGGAATATAAAGTCCGGAGAAATCCGGAGTATGAACGACCGGCAAAAAAAGGTGGAGGAATGACACTTCAGAGAGCAGAGGCCGAATTGACATATCCGGATGGTCGTGTAGTTACAAAACAAAAAGAAGTGAATAAAGCAATTATTGAAATTTTAGGTCTGAATCGAAATCAATTTCTTCAAATCGCGATGATTGCACAGGGAGATTTTCAAAAATTATTACTGGCAGATACAAAAGAAAGACAGGGAATTTTCCGGGAGATTTTTAAGACAGGCGGTTATCAGATTTTACAGGAAAAATTGAAAGCGGAATCAGGTAAACTTTCGGATGAGCTGGAATTTGCAAGAAGAAGCGTAAATCAATATTTAGAAGGAGTGTTGGGAAAAGAAGAGATCAACTTTGCAAAACTTCCTATGGAAGAAGCAATTGCTGCGATAAAAGAATTGATAGGATTAGATCAGGAAGAAACGGAAAATATAAATTGCAAGCTTCAGAATCTACAAAAAGAGTTGGAGCAGATACAAGAGCATTTACAAAAAGCGCAGACGAGAGAGCAGACGATTCGTACGCTTGAATTGGCTGAAGCTGATTATATAAAGGTGCAGGAACAAGGTGAAAAAATTCAACAGGAGTGGGAAGGACAAAAGAAAAAGCAGGAAAATAGAGAGGAGCTGGAAGTAAAAATTGCTCAAATTCAGACACAGATATCGATTTATCAAGAACTAGAAGAAAAGAAAAAGAGAATAATAGAAAGAAAAAAATTTCTAAAAGAGGAGAAAGAAAGGTTACAAACGCAGGACATTGAAAGAGAAGAGTTACAAAAGCGTCTGAAGGATGATGAAAGCGAGAAAATACAATTGGAAAATGAGCCGGAACGGAAGACGGAATTACTGTTTCGAAAGGAAAAATTAGATTCTGAAAAAGAAGAACTAAAACAGGTTGTGGAAAATACAAAGAAGTATCATTTACTTTGTGGAAAGCTTTCCGAGATTCAGGAGCAGTATGTGGATAAAGCTCAGATTGCAAAGGAAAGAAAGACAGAGTATGATCTCGCATATCAGACATTTTTAGATGGACAGGCAGGGGTGCTGGCAAAGCATTTAAAAGAAGGAGAAGCGTGCCCAGTGTGCGGCTCCAAAGAGCATCCTAAGAAAGCTTGTGGTACGGAATATATCCCGTCACAGAAGGAACTGGAAGAAGTTAAGCGAAAATGGGAACAGGCAAGGAATCAGATGGAGGCTTCCAGCCAGGAGGCGGCTGAACTATTGGGAAAAGTAAATGCTCAAAAAGAACGGGCGGCGGATCAGAAGCAGATTGAGGAGCAAGAAAAAAGACTCACAGATGAAGAATACAAACTTCAAGAACAAATGAAAAGTAATAAGAAAAAGGTTGAAAGATATCAATTACTCCAAAATCAGATTCAGAAGATACAAGAGCAGATTACTACGAAACGTGAGGAACGAGAAAAAATATCTGGTCAGATTGCAGCTTTAAAAGCAGAGATAGATATGGAAAACAAACAGTTTGAAGAGCAACAGCAGAATCTTAGGTATGAAGACTGGAAACAGGCTGAGATAGAACTTCAGAACCTGCAGACAGTGAAAAGAAACAGCCGGGCGGAATATGAAGCAGCTCAGAAAAATCTGCAAAAATGGAATGGCGATATGCGAAAGCTAGAAGGGAAACTGGAGCAATGCAACAAGCAGCTTGAGAATCTCGGAGAATTTTTTGTGGAGCGCGAACAGGAAAAAAAGACAACATTAGTGGAACAAAGAGCTGATTATGAAAGAATGTTAAAAGAGCTTCAATTACGACTGGCGACAAATCAAAAAGCTCTTTTGAATATTGAACAGAAGTCGAAAGATATCATAGTTTTGGAACAAAAATGGGCGTTGGTGAAAGCACTGTCAAATACGGCAAATGGAAACATTTCCGGGAAAGAAAAGATCATGCTGGAAACTTATGTTCAGATGGCGTACTTTGAACGGATTTTACAGCGGGCAAACGTAAGATTTATGGTTATGTCGGAGGGACAATATGAACTCGCAAGAAGTGTTGTGGCTGGAAATAATCGAAGCCAGAGTGGTCTGGAACTAGATGTCATTGATCATTATAATGGCACAAGACGAAGCGTTAAGACATTGTCTGGAGGAGAGTCTTTCAAAGCTTCGCTTTCATTAGCGCTAGGGCTTTCGGATGAAGTTCAGTCAAGAGCCGGAGGAATCCGTCTAGATACGATGTTTGTGGACGAAGGTTTTGGCTCGTTGGACGAAGAATCACTGGAGCAGGCAATAAAAGCCCTGGCTGGATTGACGGAAGGCAATAAACTTGTTGGAATTATTTCTCATGTAGGAGAATTGAAGGAAAGAATTGACAGACAAATTATAGTGACAAAGGAAAAAGCCGGAGGAAGTCGGGCGGAGATTATTTGAAAGGAAATTGCTCAATCGTTTTGCAAAGAAAGAAAGTTGTCTGGTTCTATAAATTGAGGTAAGATAGATGTAACAACATGCGAGGGAGGCAAAGTGATGTTATATATTGGCGTTGATCTTGGAACTTCAGCGGTAAAATTGTTAATGATGGATGAAAACGGCAATATTCAGAAAATTGTATCAAAAGAATATCCATTATATTTTCCATACCCGGGCTGGTCAGAACAGAATCCACAGGATTGGTTTGCGCAGTCAATGGAAGGAATAAAAGAACTGACATCTGAATGTGATAAAAGTCAAGTGGCAGGAATTAGTTTTGGTGGTCAGATGCATGGGCTGGTTGTACTTGATAAAGAGGATCAGGTAATTCGTCCGGCAATTTTATGGAATGACGGAAGAACTACAAAAGAGACTGACTATTTGAATCAGGTCATCGGAAAGGATAAATTATCCGAGTATACAGCAAATATTGCGTTTGCAGGTTTTACAGCGCCAAAGATCCTCTGGATGAAGGAAAATGAACCGGAAAATTATAAAAAAATCGCAAAGATTATGCTGCCAAAAGATTATCTGGCTTACCGGCTTTCAGGTTCGTTTTGTACAGATATGTCAGATGCTTCAGGCATGCTTCTTATGGACGTTAAAAACAGATGCTGGTCAAAAGAAATGCTGGAAATCTGCGGTGTCACAGAAGAACAGCTTCCGAAATTATATGAAAGCTATGAAGTCGTAGGCATGTTGAAACCAGATGTGGCAAATGAACTGGGATTTTCAGAAAGTGTAAAAGTGATTGCAGGAGCCGGGGACAATGCGGCAGCAGCAGTCGGCACAGGAACGGTTGGAAACGGAAGATGTAACATTTCCCTTGGAACATCAGGAACAATCTTTATCTCCAGTGAAAAATTCGGAGTAGATAAGCATAATGCCCTTCATTCATTTGCGCACGCAGACGGACACTATCATCTGATGGGGTGCATGCTTAGTGCGGCGTCTTGCAACAAGTGGTGGAATGAAGAAATCCTCGGAACGAAAGATTACGTGGCAGAGCAGGCGGACATAAAAAATCTTGGAGAAAACAGAGTTTTTTATCTTCCATATCTGATGGGAGAACGATCTCCACACAATGACCCGGACGCGAGAGCCATGTTTATCGGTATGTCCATGGACACAACAAGGGCAGACATGACACAGGCAGTGTTGGAAGGCGTAGCATTTGGGCTTCGTGATTCTCTGGAAGTGGCAAAAAGTCTTGGCATTCAGATTGGCCGGACGAAAATCTGCGGCGGCGGTGCAAAAAGCCCGCTGTGGAGAAAAATTATCGCAAATGTCATGAACTTAAAAGTAGATGTGATTGAAAGTGAAGAAGGACCGGCACTTGGCGGAGCAATGCTGGCAGCAGTTGGATGTGGAGAATATCCAGATGTAGAGACGATTGCCGAAAAGCTTGTAAAAGTTGTGGATACAATTGAACCGGAACCAGAACTTGTAGCGAAATACGAAGAACGGTATCAGCAGTTCAGAAAATTGTATCCGGCAGTGAAAGGGTTGTTCTAGATAAATTCATTGTTTATAGTGTTTGAAGAAATTCCCACAACGTTTTCTCAACAGAATCTGTCGTGTGTGTAGCGTAATCCGCTACTCCGGTGGCAGCAGTCGTCATGGCATAGCTTGTGTTGGACAGCTGCAACATTTCCAGATCATTGTACTGATCTCCGAATGTGATACCATTCTTTGGATCCATGCCAAGGGAAGATACGATATTGGAAAGAGCAGAACCCTTGTTGGCATTCGGTGCAATGAAATCAATCCAGATATTTCCAGAGGTCACAATCTTGATCCGATCAGCGAAACGCTCTTGAAAATAGGCGCGAAGACGTTTTTCAGTTCCGTCAAAATCACATACGGCGATTTTGATAAAAGGTTCCTTGATATCACGTACATTTTGGACAACGTCCATGTCATAACCAACATCGTTACGGATATGATCGATGTAGTCAGAATCTTGTGAGTCGGTATATCCGGTTCGGGTTGTAGAAATTAAAGTGTGGCAATGACCATATTCTTTTGCAGCGTCTGCGATTTCATAGATGAGATCAGTATCAATATGTCCTAATGAGACGATCTTGCCATCATGTACACACATAGATCCATTTTCTGCAACATAGGAGATATCATCCTTCACAGGGGCAAATAGACGTTGGAGATTTTTGTACTGGCGGCCGCTGGCTGCAATAAAATGTATTCCATGTTCTTTTAACTGGCGGATAATGTCAAATAATTCTGGATTCAGAGTGGTTGCGTGACCATGAAGTAAAGTTCCGTCTACATCGCTGGCAATATATTGTATCATAATAGTTCCTTTCTTTCTGAGCTGTAAGATGATTAAAGTCAAGCACTTGCTTAAAAGTAAGCTTGTGTAAAAAATCTTATGTTATCTTTCTGTATTAATTGATGTACCTGTGTTGATAATAGAAATCTTATCTATTATAATATAAAAAGGCGTCAAAGAAAAGACGACAATGAAAAGAGGAGGCTATAACGTCATGAAAATCGGAATTGGTAATGATCATGCAGCAGTAGACATGAAGAATCAGGTAGTAGAGTACCTGGAAGGAAAAGGATATGAAGTTGTGAACTTTGGTACAGATACATATGAGAGCTGTAATTATCCAGAGTACGGCGAGAAAGTCGGACGAGCTGTTGCAGCAGGAGATGTAGATCTTGGTATCCTGATCTGTGGTACAGGAGTTGGAATCTCTTTGGCAGCAAATAAAGTAAAAGGTGTTCGTGCAGTTGTTTGCTCAGAGCCATATTCTGCAAAACTTTCCAGACAGCATAACAATACCAATATTCTGGCATTCGGTGCCCGTGTAATCGGAATTGAGCTTGCAAAGATGATCATCGATGAATGGTTAAGCGCAGAATTTGAAGGTGGAAGACACCAGACCAGAGTAGATATGATTACAGCAATTGAGAATAAATAAGCAAAAAATAATCAGTAAAAATAATCAGTAAACAAAACTGTTGCTTTGTGAAGGATAATCTGACGAAGCAGCAGTTTTTGTGCTATAAAAGTATTCGAAGGAAATTGCCAGTGAAAGTTTATCTGTGCAGAAAATTTTTTTGGAAATCTGTACATTTCCGCATTTTAGAAAAATCACCTATCTGATTTTTGAGTCATACTATAATATAAAAAGATTTTGAGGAATAAATATGCCATATTCTATGATGTTAGATAGTGGTCACGGGGGAAGTGATCCTGGAGCAGTTTATCGGGGACGCCGTGAAAAAGATGATACATTAAGGCTGACGCTTGCAGTGGGAGAGATTCTTCAGGAAAATGGAATTGAGGTACTTTACACCAGGACAACAGATGTGTATTTGTCCCCATATGAGCGGGCGGTAGAGGCAAATCAGGCAGGAGTGGATTTTTTCCTGTCGATCCATCGAAACTCTTATCCGACAGATAATGAAGTAATGGGAGTGGAAAGTCTGATCTATGATTTGTCTGGACTTAAATATCAGATGGCGCAGGAAATTAATGAACAATTGGAGACAGTGGGGTTTGTGGATCTAGGGGTGAAAGCAAGACCGAATCTTGTAGTGTTGAAGCGGACACGGATGCCAGCTGTACTTGTAGAGGCTGGATTTATCAATTCAGATACGGATAATGAATTATTTGATTCTAATTTTCAGGATATTGCACAGGCAATTGCAACAGGAGTCCTGGATACATTGGAAAATGCCGGAGTTCTGAAAGAACCGGAAACGCCGGTGGAACAGACGAAGTACCGTATTCAGGTCGGACTGTTCCGGAACCGGAACAATGCAGCGAGGCAGCAGGAAACACTGGAAGACCGTGGATTTCCGGCATATATAGATCAATGGAAACAATATTACCGGGTGATTTCCGGAGAATATGATATGCTGGACGAAGCAGTGGCGGCACAGAGAAGACTCAAGAGAGCCGGATTTGAGACGCTCTTGATACAATAATCATTCAGGTACTCGCTTTGAGCCAACGCCCAGACTAAAATTGTTCAGGTGCTCATTCAGAGCCAGCCTCCCAACTAAAATTATTCAGATACTCGCCCAGAGCCCAACGTCCCAACTAAAGAGCAATTGGGACGTGTGGCGTATCCGCCAGATAGAATTTCAAAATCAGATATAGAAATGCAAGCATTTCTAATCTGATTTATGAAATTCTGCCTGGCTCTGAACAGTTACATATTAGCTTTAATCTTCTCAATCATCTCTGCATATTCAGCATCTGTAAGATACTTCTTATCTGGGTTCATAAGGAATACTCCACCCCATTCGAACTCGTCCTTATACTTAGGGCAGAGATGGAAATGAAGGTGATGACCTGTATCACCATATGCACCATAGTTAACCTTATCTGGGTGGAAAGCAGCCATGATAGCTCTTGCTACTCTTGCAACATCTTCAAAGTAAGCAGCTCTCTCTTCTGCAGTTAACTCATTCATATCACCAACATGCTTCTTATGTGCTACGATACATCTTCCAGGATGACTCTGCTCCTTGAACAGATATACCTTAGATGTCTCAAGCTCACATATCTTAATACCAAACTTAGCTACGAGGTCACCCTCTACACAATATGCACAATTCTGATCTACCATTTTAATTTCTCCTTTCATGTCGTATTAGAAATATTTTTGTTTCTAATACAATCAAATCATTGCTCTTTTTATTTAATATTTTTAAGCTCTCCTATATACATAAAAGCTTTCACCTTATGTATTCTAAATGCCTGATCTCATTACTTACATGCAAAGCATCACCACAAGCGGTATTGTTACCAGACTTGCCAGTGTAATAATAAATACACCCTGTGCCGCATAATCAGCTTCTGTTGAACCGAAGCTTTCTGCCATAATCGGAATACTCGCCATACTCGGAAGTGCAATAATCAGCGTCCAAATATTTCTCGCAAGATCATTCACGCCAAGCCACGTCATCACACGAAATATGACAACCGGCATAACTATCAGCTTAATGATTATGACAAATACAACTGGCCATGCTTTCTTTAATGATCCTGATTCCATCAGTGCAATCGTTCCTCCGATATACAAAAGTGCCAGTGGCTTTGCACAGCTTCCTATTGTATCAAAGCTTCGAAGAATCAGTAAATCTGATGGCACTTTCAAAATCATCAACGCCAGCCCGATCAATACTCCTACTATAACAGGATTAGACAGCTTCTTTATGATCAGCTTCAAGGATAATTCCTGTCCTCCTTCTGATTTAGAAGTGAGCAATACTCCTTCTGTCCAGAGGAACAGATTATCTATTACAACGCAGAAAGAAAATGCTACTACTGCAACCGGATCAAATATCTCTTTTACAAGAGGCAGCCCAAAGAACGCCATATTTCCGAAAAGACATTGGGCAGTAAAGATTTTTCTTTTATCTCCCCGGAAATGTAATAACGTTCCTGTAAGGAATCCAGCTCCTGTAAGCAGCGGATATGTAATCAGTGCATAGGGAATTACAGATTTTGCAATATCCCATGCATTTTCCTCCTGCACTGCTGACGGAAATACTGCAATCAGCATCAATGGACAGATAACGCCCATAAGCAGACTGCTTAACCCATGAATGACTTCGGCTTTCAAAAGCCCTAATTTTGCTCCTATAAATCCACATCCGAGAATGACAAAAAACATAATCATTTGACTAATCAACGTATTCATATCTATAGACATTATTTTGTTTCCCCCATTCTCTCATTTCAATTTTATATCCATGATATGAAACTCTAATTCAATTCATGGTCTACATTATATATTTTTTTAATTTGTATGTTTCATCAAAAATCCCACTACAACACTGTCATATGGCTCAGGATATTCCCACTGATGTACATGTCCGCCTTCCGGTGCAAGATAGAATTCTGCCTGTGAAATTCCATGTACTAATTCCATGGTCTTCTCTATATTCATGAACAAATCCTTCGCCCCTGCAGCAATCAGTACCGGCATTTTAAGCTCATGCAGCCTGCCTGCTGTATTGTGGCTGAGGCATGCCCCACACTGTGCCTTATAGGCATACACCGGCATTGGATAAGGGTACGCTGCATCTTCTTCAATAGATTTCTCAATCTTCTCTGGGTGATGTATCTGCGTGTATTGGCCATAGGTCATCCAAAGATTCAACTGCTTTAATACTGCCGGATCTGTATCTTCTTTCAGCTCACAGATTAGATTTAAAGCCTTTTTAAATGCCGGACTTACACTTGCAAATGTACTTGTCAAAATCAGACTCAGAACTCTGTCCGGAACTTTCAGTGCCACCTGCTGTGCAATGGCGCCTCCCATAGAGACACCCATAACATGGGCTTTTTTGATATCTAATGTATCCATGATACCGATGATATCGTCTGCCATCTGCTCTGTTGTATAACTCTCTGCTTCCGGTTTGTCGCTTAATCCTGCTCCTCTGTTATCCGGAACAATACACCAAAACCATTTACTTAATAGCTCATAGTTATGCTTCCATTTATCTCCCGGTGCTCCAAGTCCCATAATCATAATAATAGGGACACCGCTTCCAAATGTCTGTACATGAAATTTCAATCCATTTACATGGACATCCATACATTCTTTTTTCTGATTCATTTTATGAACCTGCACTTTCTGCTTTTTCTACTCTTAACCGACCTTTGAATATTCCTTTTGGCTAGTCGCGCTCCTTACGTGGTGTCTTGCCATCATAAATGTACATCTTACGGCTGTCGCACTCTGGAAGATCCTTTCTCATGCGGTCAAATACCGGTTCATAGTCCAGATCCTGAATCGGCAGGTCTACACGCACATTGTTCAGTGCTGACAGGCACATTCCTTCCAGAATTTCATATCCGTGATATGCTGTATCAATGTTGCAGCTGTGAACTTTTGAATCATCCTCCATCCACTCTGCAAACTCTGTATAGTAAGGTGTCTGAATCGGAATCTGCTGATGGTTTCTCCAGCCTGGATCCTTTCCTTCTATCAGACGACCATTTGTAGCCTTTGTGCATGCTCCCCAGAACCCGTCTGTCTCAGCATATACATAACCTTCTTTACCATAAACAGTCAGACGATTATCACTGCTTCCATATTCCGGTGGGTTGTGAGCCTCTGCAAGATATCCACACTCTACATAAGCATGTACTCCATTTTCCAGTTCCATAGTACCAAGCAGGTAATCTGGTGCCGGATGGTTATCATCCAGACAAATCGGACCGTGTACATGTCCACATACCCATTTTGCACGATGTCCACCATTCGCCCAGAGAATATAGTCTACATAGTGTGTTCCAAGCTGGCTGAACCAGGCTTGACACTCTACATGTATCTTTGTGATCTCGCCAATTTCGCCGTCCTCAATACGTTTCTTTAGTGTCTGCATCTGGGACAGATATTTCTGCTGATGACAAACAACTGCTTTGATTCCGTTATCATGGCACAACTTTACAATTTTCTTTGCCTCCTGAAGACTCTCAGCCATCGGTTTTTCAAAGGAAATTCCTTTTACACCGTATTTTACTGCCAGTTGAATGACAGAAAGCCGGAGATCTGGATATGTAACAAATACAAATATTTCCGGTCTTGTCTCCTTTAACATCTCTTCTGCATCCGTAAAAAGTGGTACATCGTCCAGATGGTATTCCTCAGCAACTGCTTTCATCTTAGGCTCATCAATATCGCAAAGGCCTACTACTTTATAATAATCTGGATTTTCCAGAAGCCCGTGAAGATGAATCTTACCACGGACTCCGAGACCCATTACCGCAACTGTATGCATACTCATAGTCTCTTTTCCTCCTGAGAAAAAACTTTTTTGTATCTTTACTGAAATATCTCTTCTTCCAGCAAAGTCTGCTTCTGTCTGATTGCTTACCTGTGAATCTGCCGGCACATATATTTTCCGTCCTCAGCAACAACCCCGTCACTGTCTGTCTCTGCACGCGGGCTTTCATCTTCCACCATAATCCAGCCAAGGTATCCTGTCTCTGCCAGATATTTGATAATTGCAGGATAGTCAATTTTTCCTTCTCCCATAACAGCCCATTCATTCTGAGCAATACGGTCTTTAAAATGTACGTGGCGGATCAGATCTCTGTGTGCTTTCATCTGTTCAATTGCACTCATACCACCATTCTCAATATGTCCTACATCCGGAGCCCAGCCAATAGCAGTCGGCTGAATCAACTCAAACATGGCTTCATAATCTTCTTCTGTACGAAACAACGAATTCTTTGCACTGTTCGGATGGAAACAACATACGATTCCTGCCTCTGCTGCCTCAGCCGCTACAGATGCCATGCAGTTGATCAGACATTTTCTTCTTTCTGCCAATGCTTCACCTTCTCCTCTAGGTACATTTCCTGCATGATGACTCAGCATAATCTTGGCATTTGGAAAATGTTTCACGAATTCAATTGCTTCACGGCTTAACGCTGCTTCTTCCGCAGTCTCCTCCATGCCATTCCAATCCTGATGAAGAACAAGTGCCGCAAATTCCATGTTATATTTCTCAAGCTGTTTTTTCACACCTTCCGGGTCATGGAACCATGTTCCAAGCATGTCAATTTCGCACTCAATGCTCTGAAATCCTGCCTCTGCTGCCACTTTAAGCATTCTCGGCAACTGACCAAAATGCTTTCCCATCTTCCATGGATAGGACTGACAGCCAAATTTTAAATTGTACACTTCTTCCGACCTCCTTTATAATTTTCTATAAATATCCGCATCAAGCTTATTGTATAAAATACCGATAAATGCATAAATATTCTCATTTATTGCAAAATTGTCTGGATTTTTTTACAAAAAAGGCTCTCAACACATAATCTCGCATAATTATGTCGTAGAGAGCCTGTTTTATTGTCGCGATGCAGCTAATGCATTACGTAAGATACTATACTAAAGCTTTGATAGCAGCAATCTGATCTTCCTTCAGATCTAAAATATCGCTGTTGTCCATGGATGTGTTGGAGTCCTCAATCAGGATCATCTTTGTATCCTTGCATGTTACTGTGTTATGCCACAGTGTAGCTGGGATATTGTAAACCTTGTTTGGCTCCATCTTAACTGCCTTGATATCAAGACCGCCTTCTACTTCATTTGCATAGATCAGTGTGCAAGATCCGGCAACAAGTACGAAAAGCTCATCAGTCTTGTTGTGACGCTCCAGATTGTTGATTCCTGTGATGTCGTTAGCTGGTTTCCAGTTTTTGATACCAACTGTCCATTTCTCGTTCTCGAATACTCTCTGCATTCCTTCCCCGTCAAATGAATAATTTAAAATTTCCATGATTCTTATCTCCCTTTTATATAATAAAATGAATTTGATCAGATTCTTATGCTAATGTTGCTTTGCATTTTTCAACGATGTTCTCAGCTGTAAGTCCATAAGCTGCAAACAGTTCATCTGGTTTACCGGATTTTCCGAATTTATCCTGGATACCAACTCTTTCGAATTTAGCTCCGTCATGTCCTGCAAGGACTTCTGCTACAGCAGATCCAAGTCCACCAATCACAGAATGCTCCTCAGCTGTTACGATACCTTTGCACTTCTCGTTCATAGCAAGGATTGTCTCAGCATCGATAGGTTTTACTGTGTGCATATTAACAACTGCTGCAGAAATTCCTTCTGCCTCAAGCATCTCAGCTGCTTTTAATGCGATTGGTACCATAAGTCCCATTGTGATGATGCAAACATCGTTACCATCTTTTAAGATGTTAGCTTTTCCCGGGATAAATGGTGTATCCTCTGTTGTGATATCCTCACAAACAGGTCTTGCAACACGGATGTAAACTGGTCCGTCAATCTCTGCTGCTGCAAATACAGCTTTCTCCATCTCTGTAGGATCACATGGTACAAAAATTGTCATGTTCGGCATCTCTCTCATAAGAGCAACATCCTCGATAGACTGATGACTTCCTCCATCCTCTCCTACTGAAAGTCCTGAATGAGATAATCCAAATTTAACATTTGTGTTTGTGTATGCAATAGAGTTACGAATGATCTCATAAGCTCTTCCTGTTCCGAAAAGAGCAAATGTGCTTGCAAATGGAATGTATCCTGTATGAGCAAATCCAGCTGCCATACCCATCATATTACACTCTGCAATTCCTGCGTTAAAGAAACGATCTGGAAATGCCTCAGCAAATGTAGCTGACATTGTTGCATGTGCAAGGTCTGCATCTAATGCAACGATCTTATCGTTCTTCTGTCCTAATTTAACTAATGCTTCTCCGTAAGCAACTCTTAATGATTTTCCCATCTTCTTACGCCTCCAATTCTTTCATAGCTGTCTCGAACTCTTCTGGTTTCAACGGTCTTCCGTGCCATCCTACCTGATTCTCCATGAAGGATACACCTTTACCTTTGATTGTGTGGCAGCAAATGAATTTTGGCTTACCAGATACTGGAGCCTCAATTGCTTTGTCAATTTCTTCGATGTTATGTCCATCTACTTCAAAGCATTCGAAACCGAAGGCTTTAAACTTCTCAACGATGTTTCCAAGTCCCATAACCTGATCGTTAGTTCCATCAATCTGAAGTCCGTTATAGTCAAGTAAAACGCAAAGGTTATCAAGTTTGTAATGAGCTGCTGCCATAGCTGCCTCCCATACAATACCTTCCTGACACTCGCCATCACCAACTACTGCATATACTTTGTAGTCGGCTTTTGCATGCTTAGCTGCAAGAGCAAGTCCTGTTGCCAGAGACATTCCCTGTCCAAGAGATCCTGTGTTCATATCAACACCTGGAGTCTTGTTGCAGTCCGGATGTCCCTGAAGATGGCTGTCAATCTGACGAAGGTGTGCCAGATCCTCTTTCGGGAAATATCCCAGATCTGCCAGGATTGCATATAATGTAGGGCAAGCATGTCCCTTACTTAATACGAGACGGTCTCTGTCTGCTTTCTTAGGATCCTTAGGATCAAGATTCTTCATCTCATCATAGTAGAGAGCCATAAGAATCTCAACACATGATAATGATCCGCCCGGATGACCTGACTGGCAGGCAAATAAACTCTTCAATATCTCTTGGCGCAATTCCTTTGCTTTTTTCTCGTAATTCATTTTTCTTCCTCCTTATATTAACCTTTAACAGCTCCTGCTGTTAATCCCTCAACTAATCTCTTCTGTGCAAAGAAGAACATGATACATACTGGAATGATTGTAATAATTCCACCTGCTGTTAACAGACCCCAGTCAACTCCAAGCTGACCGATCAGACTCTTCAGTGCTACAGGTATTGTTCTTGTCGCATTGTTCGTAAACATTACCGCAAATGTATACTCGTTCCATGATGTCATGAAGATATATACACCGGTGGCAACAAGGCAAGGACCTAATATAGGTAAAATGATCTTGAAAAATGCCATCCTTCTATTACATCCATCAACCAATGCTGCTTCTTCAAGTGATAGTGGCAAGTCGTTAAAAAATCCATTCAGCAACCATACAGAAAATGGAAGTGTGAACGTTGTATATGCGAGTACAAGAGCCCATGGAGTATAAAGTAACCCCAGATTTCTCATTATAGAGTATAATGGGATTAAAAGCAATACCGTAGGGAACATATTATTGCTTAAAAACAATGCCATCATCGCTCTACGTCCTGCAAATCTGTATCTTGAAAACGCATATGATGCTAATGTTGATGCTGTCAGAGAAACAACTGTTGTTACTGCCGCAACAATAAAGCTATTCTTCATGGCAGCCAGGAAATTTACTGTTGTAGTAAACAGTTTCGTGTAGTTCTCCCATTGAACTTGTCTTGGCCAGTATGTAACTGCTCCGTATAACTCTGTGTCCGGTTTTATAGATGTAATAAATGTCCAATAAAACGGGAACAGGATGAAAAGTAATATTACGATCAGTGGGAGATATACTGTTAAAAATCTCTTTAAGAATGATTCCCTCTTCATACTACTTATCCTCCTCTCTAAATGTAAAGATCAAATACGGAACTGCAACCAGGCAAAGTACAAGTGCAAGCAAGATTGCCATTGCTGATGAGTATCCTAAGTTCAATGCCTGAGCTTTATTAAACACATATACACTCAGTGTCTGTGTTGCATAAGCCGGTCCACCTTCCGTCATGTTGAAGATAACATCGACTGAGTTTGCAACCCAGATAATTCTCAGAAGTCCTGTGATAAAGATTGTATTCTTAATACTTGGAATTGTAATCTTAAATAACTTCTGGAATCCTGTCGCGCCATCCATGTCGGCTGCTTCATAAAGTTCTCCTGGAATTCCCTGCAGTCCTGCAAGAATCATCAGTGCAAAGAATGGAATTCCCTGCCAGATAATCGTTACTACAACTGCTGGAAATGCTGTATTCGTCTGTGCTAAAAATGGTATGCTCTTATTAATTATGTGTAATTTCTGAAGAATGTCATTGAGTACACCATAGTTACCGTCATACATCCATCTCCACATAAGACCGATCAAAATACCAGGTGTGACCCATGGAATCAGGCTGACTGCACGGACAACACCGCGGCCTCTGAACTTCTTGTTAAGAAGCAACGCCAGTATAAAACCAAATACAAACTGAAATCCAACGCCAAATACCACCCAGAGAATCGTCTTCCAAAGTGCTTTCCAGAACAGCGCATCTTTAAATGCCGCGATGTAATTTGCAAGTCCGACAAACGCAATGTCATTCGGTCTTCTCAAATCATAACTCTGGAAACTCATTCCAATCGCATTAATAACCGGAATGAATACTACGCACAAAATGATAATCAGAGCAGGTGCTACCAATAAATATGGATAGATACTTTTCTTTTTTACCATCGTGTTCTTTCCCTTTCAATCATACTGCCCTGCCAGTTGCCTGACAAGGCAGTTCCATAAATCAATTATTATCTAGTTGTTACAAAATCTAGTTTCTACTCGTTAAGAGCTTTGTCCAGCTTATCCATACACTCTTTAGCTGTAATCTCGCCTGTCAGAGCCTGAGAAATTGTTGCCGGCCAATTACTGATCCACTCAGTTGTTGTATCTTTTACCGGAACTGTACCCGCAATATCGACACCTTCCATAGATACTTTCATGAATTTGTCATTCTGGAAGTAATCTTCCTGCTGAACAGTCTGGCTTACTGGAACCTGTCCTGTTCCTTCACACCACATTTCCTGTCCTTCTTCTGTTGCAAGATATTTCATCCACTCAAATGCTGCTGCTTTGTTCTCGCAAGAATCGAACATTACAGTCTCTGTATCTCCCATGGATGTCCACTGTCCTTTTCCTTTTGGAATGATGAATGCATCAACATCATCACCAAGTTCTTCTACCATACCTTTAGAAGATCCAATATGATGTATGAACATAGCTGTCTTTCCAGACTTGAAGTTAGCAACTGTCTCGTTGAATCCATCGTTCGTAGCTGACTCCGGAACATATCCGTTCTTATACAGATCGATGAAGTCCTGCATACCCTGTACAGATGCATCAGATGTCAGATCATCAAAGCTTCCACCTTCACCATAGATGAAACTTCCCCATGGCTCCTGTCCACCGGAAGCACCACGCATACCAAATCCGTATACGTCTGTCTTTCCATCACCATTTGTATCCATTGTACATTTCTTAATGTCTTCAAGGAACTCATCGTATGTCTTAGGTGTCTCTGTGATACCAGCCTCTTTGAAGATTGATGGTCTGTAGTATACATAGAGTACCTGAATGTTCCATGGCATCAGATAGAGTGAATCGTCAGATCCGCCTGCCTTTTTCATTACGTCGTAGATGTTGTCAGAAATGTCATCTTTCTTATCCCATGCATCAACATAAGGTGTTAAGTCTGCAAGCAGGTTATTGTTTGTGAACATCGGTGTTGCGGAAAGCTTAAAGGTTGCTACATCCGGTGCTCCACCACCCATAGCTGCGTTGAACAGTGTGTTGGAATATCCTCCACCATCCCAAGGAACTTCTTCACCTTCAACAGTGATTCCGTACTTATTCTCCTCGTTGAACTTCTTGATGATGTCCTGCATCAGGGAAGAATAATCTGTGTTATCTGCCCAATACTGGAACTTGATTGTGCACTCTTTGATATCATCGGTTGACTGAGCTTCTTCTTTTTTGTCTGAGCTTCCGCTATTGGATTTAGATCCGCAAGCTGTCATTCCGAGTACCATAGCTGCTGTCAGTAATACTGCTAATAACCTCTTTTTCATTGCTTGTCCTCACTTTCTATATTTTGTTGTAACTAGGATCTCTGACTGATAACCTGTGCTTTCCTGATCCCTTGTTTCAGCCATCTTCCTAACGCAACGAAGAACTTTTCGAACTGAAATGCTTTACGAATTGTAAACGCTTACATTTTAATTTTAAAAAAAATCGTAAGGCATTTACCGTCCTTGTAAGCTCTTACATTTGATAATTCAATTATATCCTTTTGACACTTTCCCGTCAATAAAAGAATGTACCAAAATAGGGAAAGCTCTTTTGTTACATTTCACTAAGAGTGCATTGTATACTCCTACACTTCCTCACGAGTTTCACAAAAAGCACGCATAGAACTGACCACCATTCGATAGATAAAATCTGCTGCGAACTCTGGTGTACAGGACTTTTTATCGGCAAGCCAGGTCTTTACAAATCCAAGACAGCCATTCAGGCAATATGCATAAAAGTAATCCATCTGATCACTTTTTTCCGGAAACATCTGCTCTAACACTTCCCTGCTGTTTCTTGCCAGAATAACTTCCACTTTCTGAATAAATCGTATATCTCCGTAAGGTCCGACCAAAGCAGAAACAATCTCTCGATTGTTGTCTAACACTTGAAATATGTCCTGAAGAAAATAAAATCCATTATCCTCTCGCTTTTCAATTGGATGCTCTCTGATCGCACGTTCCATCTCCTCTGCCAGATCATTCTCAATCTCATACAACAGCCCAGATATATCTGGATAATGCAAATAAAAAGTAGATCTGTTAATATCTACCTGATCTACCAATTCTTTTACTGTAATCTCACCTACACTTTTCTCCTTCATAAGCATGGCGAGCCCATTTCTAAGCTGGGTCTTTGTCTTGCGGACCCGGCGGTCTGTCTTCTTCTGCATATGTTTCCTGCTCTTTCTTTCATTATAATGTTAAATTTTTATAACATATTGATATAATGCAACATTTTTAATATTTTCTGTCTATTAATCAGCACTTTTTAACCTTTTAACGGTTGTAAATCACTTTCTTCCTTAATATAATACTTTTTGATAAGATAATCAACATCGTATCTATTACTAGAAAAATATTTACACAAAAGGAGCATTTTACTTATGAGGAACGCATTTCGGATTTTCCGCCGGGACATGAAACGTCTGCTTCGCAGTCCTGCTGCCGTGCTGGTCATGATCGGCGTATGTATTATCCCCTCTCTGTATGCCTGGTTCAATATTGCAGCCAATATTGACCCATACAGCAACACCTCCGGCATTAAAGTAGCCGTTGCCAATAACGACAAAGATGCAACAAGCAATGATCTTACAATCAATGCCGGGAATGAAATTATTAAAAATTTAAAAGAAAATGATCAACTCGGATGGACTTTTACGAATGAAGAAAATGCTGTTGAAGGAGTCAAATCCGGAAAATATTACGCGGCAATCGTAATTCCGGAAGATTTTAGCAGTTCTCTTCTGAGTATCCTCTCCGGCAAGATGGAGACTCCGAAACTGGATTATTATCTTAATGAAAAAATCAATGCAATTGCACCAAAAATCACAGACAGTGGTGCCAGCACAATCCAGCTTCAAATCAACAATACCTTTTCATCCATTGCATCTGAATCGGTTTCAAATGTATTAAAGCAGTCTGTTACTGACCTGGCCGGTACTATCGATACTGTCAATTCTGATCTTGTGTCAATGCTTGACAAAGTAAATGATAATATTGCCGAGTACCAAAAGATTCTGGATTCCTTCAATTCCAGTGTCGGTGGTACACAGACTTTGATCGATAACGCAAAAAGTGCCACATCTGCTTTAGGCGACGCAGCAACTTCCGGTGCAAATGCACTTTCCGATGCAGACAGCGTATTAAAGGAGACACGAACAGCTACCGGAGGCTTCACTTCCGCATTATCCCAGTCTATTTCAAATGGTCTGAGTATTATTGAACAGGCTTATGGCCAGGCTTCTGAAGGATTCGGCAAGCTGTCTGGCCAGGCTTCTGATATTAATCAGAAAGTGGGAAATGCTTTGAATAATGCCCAAGAAGTCAATACCAAAAACGGTGAAATTATTGCAACACTGCAGCAGCTTGCTTCACAATTACCGGCACAGTCCAATACAATCAACTCTGCTCTCGCAAAACTTTCTGAGCAGAACCAGAGCAATCAGCAGTTGATCAGCAGCCTGACTGCCGGAAACGATGGTATTAGCAACGCACTTTCCACAACAACCAATACACTTTCACAGTTGGAAACAATCAACAAAGCAAACTTAAGTGGTATTCAGAGTCTTCGTACCTCTCTTGATGAGAACGTATTTCCACAGTTGAATCAGACTATGGATATTTTTTCCAGTCTGACAGGTGAACTGAACGGAATACTGAACGGTGTACCTGCTACCACTGAGCAGTTAAACAGTATTCTGACACAGCTTGGCACAAGCCTCACAGAACTGAGCAACGTACTGAATGGAACACAGTCCTCTCTGAATGCCGTAATCAACCGACTGGACAACGTCCGTACCGACATCAATGCGATTACAAGTTCTGAGACATTCCAGAAGCTTACCTCTTTGGAAGGCATTGATTCCGATACGATTGCTGAATTCGTATCATCTCCAGTAAATGTGAATACAGAAACTTACTATTCTGTTAAAAACTACGGTTCTTCCATGACACCATTCTATTCGAACCTGGCAATCTGGGTTGGAGGAATCGTCCTGATTGCTATCTTCAAAATGGAAGTGGACCGTGACAGATCCATGCGTTCTTACAGTGCCACAAATATGTATTTTGGGCGCTGGCTTTTATACATGCTGCTAGGTCTTGTCCAGGGACTGATCGTATGTGTCGGAGACGTATTTCTTCCAGGCGTTCAGTGCCGTCACCCATTTGCGCTGGTACTGACCGGGCTTGTATGCTCCTTTGTATATGTCAACATTATTTATGCTCTGTCACTGACATTTAAGCATATTGGAAAAGCGTTATGTGTAATCTTTGTCATTCTTCAGATTCCAGGATCTTCCGGAACCTATCCGATTGAAATGACACCGGCATTTTTCCAGAAAATACACCCGCTTCTTCCATTCACTTATGGAGTTGCTGCTATGCGTGAAGCAATTGCAGGCATGTATGGAAGTGTTTATATCCACAACCTTTTAACCTTGCTCTGCTATGTTCCGATTGCGCTTTTGATCGGACTTGGAATAAGACCTCTTCTGGCCGGACTGAACCGCCTGTTCGACCTGAAGCTGTCTGAAACAGAATTTATGGTCTGTGAAGAACCAGATGAGCAATTAAGCAGGAGCGCTCAGTTGTCTATGCTTTTAAAAGCCTCTCTTTCACAAGACGACTTACGTACACAGACCGCTGAGAAAGCTCAGAATTTTGAACAGAATTATCGGAAAATGATTCGCTATGGTTTCCTTGCGATCATTATTATTCCGTTAATCTTCCTGATACTGATGTTCAGTCTGGAATCGAAAATTGTATTTTTGGTTCTTTGGATCATATCTATCATCGCCATCGCAACATGGCTTATTATTGTAGAATTCATTCACACAAGACTCGCCGAGCAGCAACAACTGGCTGGTATGTCTTTTGATGAAATGGTAAAAAGATTTCACGGAAAGGAGGAGGAATAATCATGAAAAATATTCTTCGCATTTTTAAGTATGATTTAAAGAAAATCCATAAAAATGTCATTGCCATGATCGTTATTATGGGAATCACTGTTATTCCGACTCTTTACGCGTGGTTCAATATCGCTGCAAGCTGGGATCCATACGGAAATACAGGAAACTTAAAAGTTGCTGTAGCAAGCTCTGATGAAGGTTATAGTGGCGAACTTCTCTCAGTAAACCTTAACCTTGGAGATCAGATTCTTACAACTCTTAGAGGTAACTCGCAGCTTGACTGGACATTTACAAGTGCTAAGAAAGCGAAAGAAGGAGTAAAATCCGGAAAATATTATGCGGCAATCGTAATCCCAAAAGATTTCAGTAAAGACATGATGAGTATTTTCACATCCAATGTAACACATCCTGAAATCAAATATTATATCAATGAAAAGGAAAACGCAATTGCCCCGAAAGTCACCGTAAAAGGCGCAAATGCCGTACAGCAGCAAATTAATGATACATTTGTACAGACGGTATCCCAGACCGCATTAGAAGCCTTTCAGCTTGTTAATAACGTTGCTGACGAGACCGATGATCAGACAATCGCCGACAACCTCTCAGCCGCACTGGCGCAGATTTCAACAGACTTATCCTCTGCCGCCGGCACTGTACAGGCATTTTCCGATATGGCAAATTCTGCGGCAATTATGTTGAATACCACTACAGAATTCTTAAGTCAGTCCGGTTCCGGTACAAAAGCCAGTGTAAATGCTCTGGGCGTGGCTGGAAATGGTATTGATTCCCTGAATTCAGCTTTAACAGGAACAACAGATTCCATCAACCAGGCACTTTCACAGAGCGCTTCCTTCTACAGTGCGGTATCCACCTGTGTTGGGAATGCACTGGATTCCTATAATTCAGACGCACAGGCTTGTGCAAATGCACTGAATACCGTAAGTGGACGTGTGCAGAATCTGATAGATGGTTACCAGTCACTGGAAAACTCTCTAATTGGAATCAGAGATTCTGGAACTGTTACGAATCAAGGCGTTTTAGATTTGCTGAATAAAGCAATCTATGATATAAATTCTGCCAAAAATTCACAAATTGCAATCCGTGATGCCATTAACGATGCAGCTACTGGTATTACTTCCGCAACTGCAAATGCAACTGAATTGAAGAATAATATTGACAGTTTGATTGCCCAGAGTAATTCTTCAATCAGTACTGTGAAAAAAGATTATGAGAACAATGTTAAGGGTAGTCTGGATGATCTGGCAAATGATCTGACTAGCACAGGCAGCTCTATTACTTCACTGCTTGGACAGTTAGATAACAGTCTGAAAGACATTTCCGGGGTGACAGGCTCTGCAGCCGGAAATCTCACAGAGGTACAGAAAGCTTTATCAGATTCCGCTTCTCTTTTAAATGAAGCATCCGGTAAAATGTCTAATGCAGCAACTGCAATGCTATCTTCCGATGACAACGGCATTCAATTACTGACCAGCCTTCTCTCTGAGGATCCGGAGGCAATTGGTTCATTCCTTGCATCACCGGTCAAGCTTAATGAGACACATATTTATCCTATCGAGAACTATGGATCTGCTATGGCTCCATTCTACTCAACACTCGCGATTTGGGTCGGCGCAGTTGTAATGGCTGCCATGTTAAAAGTAAATGTTTCAGACAAATTAAAACACAAATTAAATAATCCGAAAGAACACCAGTTATATATTGGACGCATTCTTCTTCTCCTTTGTATAGGATTTTTACAGAGCGCATTGATCTGTCTTGGCGATCTTTATTTCCTGGGCATCCAATGTGAACATCCTGTATTATTTGTACTGGCAGGATGCTTTAGCAGTCTTGTATATGTAAACATTATTTACGCTTTGACTGTTTCCTTTGGAGATATCGGTAAAGCAATCGCAGTTGTGCTGATGGTCATGCAGGTAGCCGGAAGCGGTGGAACTTTCCCAATCCAGTGTGCGCCGGAATTTTTCCGGAAAGTATATCCTTTACTTCCATTTGTACACAGCATGAATGCAATGCGTGAATGCATCGCAGGTTTCTATAATATGAACTACTGGATTGAACTTGGAAAACTGGCACTCTTCCTGATTCCGGCATTGTTGCTCGGTCTGATCCTCAGGAAACCAGTCATCAAGTTAAATGATGCATTTACAGAAAAATTGGAAAATACACACCTTATCTAAAAAGAATCTCGCTTTCTAGATTCTCCGCCTGCGGCGGGTCGCA
>ENA-OPCI01000355-OPCI01000355.1-human-gut-metagenome-genome-assembly--contig:-NODE-355-length-31668-cov-4.270838_pt1 | contig 31668 bp, 26 predicted proteins | sample MGYA00241564_ERZ501479 | MGnify/ENA primary metagenome ERZ501479 (study PRJEB25962, sample SAMEA2042630) | human gut metagenome | biome: human gut; feature: human-associated habitat; material: faeces...
ATGGCATTTTCAAACAATTTGCCAATAAATGCGCCGACGGGCGCTATGTTGTTATGATGGAAGAAGTCGATTTAAACTGGATGCACCTTTTCAGAGAAACTGCCGTTCTTTTACGCGAGAACCGCCGCGAAGGCACCAGTAGCGAAACAGCCATAACGCTTCCTTTTTCTAAAGAAAAGTTTCGGCTGCCTTCGAACCTTTACATCGTTGCTACCTGCGATTCCATCGTCTGTGAAGACACTATTTTAGGAGCAATTGACCACGATTTCTTCATCCGTCCCGTATCTCCAGAACCGGAAATCCTACATGGTATGCGCGTAGAAGGGATCTCCCTGCAGCGTCTTATGACAACCATCAATATGCGTCTCTCCTACTTTTTAGGTGCAGACTACCAGCTTGGCGAGGGATTCTTCCTGCAATCCCCTGACAAAGATAGCTTTATCTCTCTTTGCCGGGTATTTAGAGAACAGCTTGTCCCACTCCTTGAAAAATGGTTTGACGGCGATATCGAACGTATCCGCTATGTCTTAGGCGATAATGGAAAATCCCGTCCGGATACGATTTTCTTTCAGGAAATTCCATTCAGAGACGGACTGTTCAAAGGAGAATTGCCGGATTCCTTTGATAAGGAGAGACGGATTTATCGCTGTAATGAAGATGCTTTTTACAATCCGAAGAGTTATATCGACATTTATGATTAAATTCTGATTTGCCGCAGGCAAGGAAGACGCTCACAGCAAATAAAAGAACCTATATTTGTGACTTTAGTCGCTGCGGTTTGAATACTCGCTTATACACGCTCGTATCCAAACCTTGCTCCGAGGCCACAAATATAGGTTCTTTTATTTACTGTGAGCTGTCTTTGGCTGCTGAAGTAAAGTCAGAATTTATGTTTTAAAGGAGATTGGGGGAGCCTCCAATAGATTGTGGCTTCTCAAAGTAATTGATAAGTTATTTTAAGTGTCAATTTCCTTGAAAAGTAATCTTTCAGAATTTCTTTTTTTCCTGTCCCCATCCCCAAATCTTTTTCAACTGATTTGTAGAATCTGGAGTAAACAGCCGCCATAAAAGTTTTTGTGCTGGATTTCTCAGAAAAAATTGAAAAAGAAGTGGCTATTCTAAGCTTGAATTTTGCGACTTTGCGCTGTGGAATTCTTACTGTAACCTTGCGAGCTCGTTTTCGATGCCTTAGCAGGTCGAAAGAAGCTCCAGTGGAGGTTCCTTCGAGCCAAGGTTGTCCTATCAGGCAGAATGGAACGTTTAGCGCAACGGAACAAAATCAAGCTTAGAATAGCCACTTCTTTTTGAAGTTATCTAGGAAAATCCGGCACAAGATATCTTCTATAGCGGCGTCTCCTTTGCTACGCAAATTGCAAAAACCCCGAAAGATTATTTATCTTTCGGGGTTCGTCTTTTTTATGTACTTAATTAAAAAATTCTACGAATTGTCACGATAGAACGATATGCAGCACCTTTCGTAATCTTGATACCATCTCTTGGATTACTAGCATGGATTACTCTGTTGTTGCCCATGTAAATTGCTACATGACCGCTGTAACAAATAATGTCACCAGGTTTTGCTTTGCTTAAGCTGCTTACTCTTCTTCCAACGTTTCTCTGTGCATAAGAAGAATGAGGAAGTGACTTACCAAAATGTCTATATACACTCATAACAAATCCTGAGCAGTCAGCTCCATGAGTAAGGCTTGTTCCACCCCATCTGTAAGGATTTCCAAGGAATCTCTTCGCATAGTTTACAACACTCTGACCTTTGCTCATTGTAGTTGCAGAAGCGGTTGCTCCATTAGCGATTGTGATATATTTACCCTGTGTATAACCAACCTTACCTTTTACTTTTACCGCAACCCACTTAGAGTTGTTAGAAAGGAGTGTTACTTTTGCTCCTCTTTTTAAAGTAGTAATCTTCTTTGCTTTCGTACTCTTTCTTGTACGGATGTTTAAGATACTAGAGTTTACTTTACCTTTTGTTACTAATTTTGCAGCCTCTACCTGTGCTACATTATTTACCCCTGACACAGGAGCTATATTAAAAAGAAAGACTGCGGTAAGTAAACCGGCTGCCACACGTTTCATTCTATTCAGCATATTTCATTCCTCCACAAATTCATAATCGAATATTTATCTAACTGAGGCTCATTATAACTGTTGAATGTGTCCAAAATGTGACTTTTGCAATATTTTTTAATAAAACCGTAATATCCAACAATAAAACGATAAGATTTTTTCTAAAATATAAGCACATTTTTGCTTATCTGTAAACAAATCATGACCTTTCAGCCACAATTAAAACACTATTTACTCTGGGAAAGCAGTTTTTGTTTTAACTCATCTTCAAGTTCTACCAGCTTGCCCTCGGCTTCTCTTCTCTTTTCCCGACCTTCCTGCTGAATCTTCATCACTTCATCAATCGTGCTCATAAGGCTCTCATTTGTTGCCACGAGAGTTTCCATATCAATAATTCCCCTCTCGCTTTCCTTTGCAGTTTCAATAGTTGCTGTTTTTAACTTCTCTGCATTTTTCTTAAGAAGGTCATTCGTAAGATCCGTAACCTTTCTCTGCGCTTCTGCCGCTTCTCTGGAATGTTCTACACCGAGTGCGATAATCATCTGGCTCTTCCATAAAGGAATCGTATTTACAAGAGTAGACTGAATCTTCTCAGACATTGTAATGTCACTAGCCTGTACCATACGAATCTGTGGAGCCATCTGTAAAGATACCATTCTTGTAAGCTCCAAATCATGAATCTTCTTTTCAAAACGATTACAAAGTGCCTCTCTGTCATTAACTTCCTGCGCATCTTCCTGACTTCCCGTTTCCTGCGCTTTTTTTCGAAGTGCCGGAAGAACCTCATTAGTTTCTTTCTCAAGCTTTTTCTTTCCCGCAAGAATGTACATTGTAAGCTCACGGAAATATACTTTATTTAAATCATAAAGCTGATCAAGCATAGCGCTATCCTTTAAAAGCTGCACCTGATGTCCCTCTAACTTCTCACAAATCTGGTCGATGCTTCCCTCCGCTTTACTATAGCGGAGTTTCAATGTCTGCGCTTTTGATGCCTTTTTCTTAAAGAAACCGACAATACCTTTTTCTTCTTCCTCATCAAATCCTTTCAGTTCCACGACAACCCCATTTAACAGATCACCGATCTCTCCCAAATCTTTAGAACGTACTTTTTCCAGTGTTCCTTCTGAAAAATCAGACATCTTTTTCTGTGTTCCCGCACCATACTGTAAAATGGATGTGGAATCTTCTAGCTGAATCTGTTCTACAAACGAATCACCCTGCTTCTTTTCTTCTTCTGTCAAATACTGTTCTTCTTCATAAACTTTCGGCTCTGCTTTTTTCTCCTCTGCTGGAAGTTCCGGTGCCGCTTCCGGTGTCAAAGTAAGGGATGGGCCTTCTTTTAATAATTCTTCAATATCCATATCTTCATTCTCCTTATATAGTGTTTATTTGCTATTTCCTCTGCTACTTTTTTAGATTCTTTCAAGAATGCCTCGGCATTCTTGCTGCGAGATGCGCGTCATGCAATGCATGACATACTTATTCTCCAACACCGCTGTTTAAAATTTTATAACTTCAACATCGGCTCTTTCTGGTCTGCATGTATCCCGTCTTCAGTCAAGCCATCCTGCTTCAACATAACCTCTAATACCTGAATATCTGAAGAGATATCCATGGCTACATTCTGAAACATCTCATCAAATAATTTTTCAAGAGCCTGATTCATCGTATCTAAGGAATCTTCTATCTCTTTTTTTGTTTTCCTGATATTCTCTCCCTGAACCGGCTGTTTCTCCACATCTTCATATACTTTAAGAAGTTTTAATACAGATGGAAAATAATATTTAAACAGCCTGTCCGTCTGCGAAATACTTTCTGGATGCTCCGATGCACATACAAAAATACGGGCGGTAAGCGTTTCCATCTGCTCAATCTTCCTGCGCATCTCATCAGACACAATCTCTTTCTTAAGCTCTGCGAGCTGCTCTAAATACTCCTGCCCATCTTTTTTTATTCGATGGATTTCTCTTTGCTCAAATGGAGCAGCCTTTAGTGCCTCTTCTGCCTCTCTTGCCTTCACTTCTTCCTGCTCTCGCTGTCTTTTTGCGGCCATAGCACTTGCATATTGCTGCTTTGACTCATCCGTAAGCATAAGACACGTTTCTCCCTCATCAAGTTCCGCTCCGATAATCAATTCTCTATCTGTAAGGAAATGAATATCTTTTAAAATTTTCTTCCTATCCCATCCTACTCTGCTCTCAAGATCCTCTATCATAACATAGGGCTTTCCTGTCCAAATACTTGCATATTTTCTTATTCTTCTTGCTCTTTTACTGTTAAAAATACCTCTTCCAAGTAAAAATGCACTGACAATAGTAAATGGAATCATAACTGCCGCGGATGTAATTGCTGCACCTATGGGAAATGCCACTGCCCCAAGACCAATGCCTGCGCCACCAAAAGCGCCAAGTCCGGCAGCCCCTACTGCAATTTCAACCGGTCCACTGTAAAGCCCCGGATTCTTCTTAAGCTTTCCGGCAATGACCTTTCTTCCATGTCCGACATTCACATATGCCTGGCTGCTTTGATATCCCCTTACCTTATCAATCTGTTTTGCGGCCTCCTCTTTTGCTTTATCCACCTGTCTGGCGGCTTCTTCTTTCGCACGGTCAATCTGCTTTGCTGCCTCTGTCCTGGCCTTATCTACCTGTTTCATTGTTTCTTCTCTGGCAACATCAATTGTCTTTTGAATATTATGACTCAATTCTGCAAAATCCATAGATTCGGCAGATTCCTGTATCATGGAAAAAATCTTATCTCCCCAGTTTATACCATCTGCCTTGCCATTATCCTTCTTGTCTTCAGAGGATTTTCTGTATCTTTCCCCCTGATTCCCGTGATTTTCACTATCTGAAAAATCAAATCTATCTTCCTGATTACTCATATACATACTCCTACCTTATATTTCTCTTACTATATCACAGATTTTATCGTTTTTATAGCGTAGAATTTCTTACAAAGGAATTTTCCATCTAATTTATGAATATACTAAAAGAAAAACGAGGAAATCACTTGGCAATCAAAATTTATATTGATCAGGGACATAATCCGGAGGGCATTAATGCAGGAGCAGAAGGTTTTGGAATACGAGAGCAGGATGTCACTTATCAAGTGGGACGTTTTCTCTATGACATTCTATCAGAAGATAACCGATTTGAGGCCCGCCTCTCACGCCCTACGCCACAGACCACCTTAGGATACAGCAATACAAGCAGCTTGAGGGAACGTGTGACGCAGGCAAATAACTGGCCAGCAGATTATTTTATCAGTATTCATGCAAATGCCAGCGAAAATCCTGACATAAATGGAACAGAAGCTTACGTCTCTTCCACAGATTCCGCAGCTTGGTATCTGGCTCAAAATATTGTCACAGAAATCGTGCGTCGCACCAGTACAAAATATAATGGTGTATTTTCCAGACCTTCTCTCTACGTCTTAAAAAATACGAAAATGCCTGCTGTTCTCGTGGAACTTGGGTATATTACGAACTATGAAGACAATCAGCGAATGATTAATGAACCTTATCAGTTCGCATATGGAATTTATGTGGGACTTCTCAATTATCTGGGATTAAAACAATAAAATAGCAATTTCATCCCCAGCCCCAAAAAAACAGCTGCCAAAGAAAGAAGAGCCCCTATATCTGTGACCTTAGTGGAGGATTGAATGTAAGCCATTTAGCGAATATTCAACCTACAGTGACAGAGTCACAAATATAGGGGCTCTTCTCTCTTTGACAGCATCCCCTTTGCCTGCCGAAAATAAGCTTCTAACCCAGATTCCTGATTTTAAAGTCTCTTTCCGCCTCTCGTTTTGCGTCCTTTTTCGCGATATCCTGTCTCTTATCATACAGTTTCTTACCGCGTGCAAGACCAATCTCCACCTTCACGAGGCTGCCTTTGAAGTAGACTTTTAACGGCATTAAAGTATAGCCTTTCATTTTAATCTGTCCAGCAAGTTTATTAATTTCTGACTTATGAAGAAGGAGCTTTCTTACGCGCAGCGGATCTTTATTAAAGATATTTCCTTTTTCATAAGGGCTGATGTGCATATGATTAATGAGGATTTCTCCTTTATTGCTTATTGTTACAAAGGATTCTTTGATACTGCATCTGCCCATGCGCAGAGACTTTACTTCCGTTCCGTGGAGGGCGATACCTGCCTCATATTTTTCATCGATAAAATAATCGTGATATGCTTTTTTATTGTTGGCAATTAATTTAATACCTTCTGATTTTGCCATATTAATTCCCCTTTCCTGTTAGAGTGTATTTAAAAAATGCTTTTTGCAAATTGGGGCGTGCAGATTGCAGGAATGATTTTTCAAACACGCTCTAAATTTCGTCAATTTTCTTTTTACTATATAGATGCAGCAAACGGTCCGCTTCTTCATCGTCAATCCAGTCATTTAAAAGAATACCGTCTTTATCAGGAAGGCTCTCTCCTGTTTCGTCAAATTCGGATTCTTTCTGGTTCGCTGGATATTCTCCGTCCACAAACTCAAAATCTTCAGATTCTGTATTCTCTTTCTTTCTTGACGGCATTCCGTTGCCATAGTAATCATCTGGGTCTGGATACTCGTCATACTGAGAAAATTCTTTTAATATAAAGTCAATGGTCCGCTCCATTTTATCGGCAGAACGAACTACGATTTCTGCTTTTTGTCCTAATGTAAAGATTCTTCCGGTATGCTCTCCGGTCAGTTTATAGCTTTCTTCGTCAAATACATAGAAATCATCAAGAAGGCTGTTGATTGGCACCATTCCCTCGATAGTATTGTCAAGTTCTACAAAAAATCCCCAGGAAGTTACTCCGGAGATAACTCCTGTGAAAACTTCTCCGATATACTGCTGCATATATTCTACTTTTTTGAGCTTATCTACTTCACGCTCTGCGTCCTGCGCGCGGCGTTCCATTGTAGAACTCTGCTGTGCTACAGATGGAAGGATTGCCTCATAATGTTCTAACCGCTTCTGATTTAATTTACCGTGAATATTCTCCTTGATGATCCGATGAATCTGTAAGTCTGGATAACGGCGGATTGGTGAAGTAAAATGGGTATAGTACTGTGTGGAAAGTCCAAAATGTCCTACATTTAATGTGGTGTACTTTGCCTGCTTCATGGAACGAAGGGCAAGGCGGCTGATTAACGGTTCTTCCGGCTCTCCTTCTAAAGAAAAGAGAAGCTTCTGGATTTCTTTAGGATGAAAACTCTCCCTTCCTGTCTTCATATAATATCCAAAGTTGTGAATAAATGTATCAAGCTTCTTAATCTTATCGCTGTCCGGTGCCTCATGAGTACGGTAAATGAACGGAATTTCCTGCCAGAAATAATCTTCGGCAACGGTCTCATTCGCAAGAAGCATAAAGTCCTCGATAATGTCTGTCGCAACATTTCTCTCATATGGATGAATATCTACTGGGTAGCCTTTTTCGTCCACAACAATCTTAGATTCTGGGAAGTCAAAGTCAATGGCTCCACGCTTTCTACGCTTTTCTTTTAAGATTGCTGCCGCTTCTTTCATTAAGAAACACAGGTCATGAATATCCTCTCTTTTACCCTCTGGATGCTCTTTTCCTTCAAGGATTGCCTTTACTCCTGTATAGCTCATACGCTCATCAACACAGATTACAGATTCCGTAATCGTATGGTCAAGTACATTGCCGGACGCATCAAAAGTCATCATGCAACTCATTGCCAGACGCTCCACGCCAGCATTCAAGGAACAGATTCCATTGGAAAGTTCTTTTGGGAGCATTGGAATTACCCGGTCAGCAAGATAGACACTTGTCGCTCTCTCTAACGCCTCTTTGTCCAATGGAGAATCTTCCTTTACATAGTGAGATACATCTGCGATGTGTACACCAAGATAGTACTTATCCTCTTTTTTAGAAAGGGTAATCGCATCATCTAAGTCTCTGGCATCTTCACCGTCGATCGTTACGGTAAGAAGGTCACGGAAATCCGCGCGCTTTCCAACCGGCTGTTCTGTAATTTCCTGCGGGATAGCCTGTGCCTCCTTTATAACAGACTTCGGAAATTCTTCTTCGATTCCATAAGCACGAACAATACTTGTCACATCCGTTGCCGGGTCATCCATCGCTCCGAGAATCTCAATAACTGCTCCTTCTGGCTTCTTACGCTCTCCACCGAAGTCTGTCAGGCGAACAACAACCTTATCTCCATCTTTTGCACCATTGATGTGCTTCTTGGAAATAAAAATATCTTTATCATAATGACGGTCATCGGGAAGAACAAATCCAAAGCTTGTATTCTTCTGGAACGTACCGACTAATGTCTTACAGCCACGCTCTAAAATCTTTAAGATCATACCTTCACGGCGTTTTCCTTCCCCGCCAGTCTTCTTTGTTACCTTTACTTTGACAACATCTTTGTGAAGCGCTCCGTTAACATACGTTGCCGGAATGAAAATATCCTCTTCTTCTCCCTCAGCCGTCACAAAACCAAAACCACGGGCATTCGCAGTAAACACTCCCGTCACGTTCTGATTCTCCGGTTTGATATACTTGCCTCTGGCGGTAAGTTCCACACTGCCGTCTGCCACAAGAGCATCCATCACTTCTTTTAATGCCCCTCTGTCTTTATGTGGCACGTCCATAAGATATGCCATCTCTTTTAGCTTTAATGGGATATAATTCGGATCATAGATCATATCCCTGATACTGTTTTTACGCTGTTCAAATAATAATCTGTCTTTCATATACTAGTTTCCCCTATCAAAACTTTGTCAAAAAAAGCCGTCTCAGTTCAGCTTGCGAATTGAGACGGCATCATTAGTCTGCTTTAAAATTACTGGAAAACCTTCAGGCAAAGGCCGATGGCTACTACAAAGAATAAAAATCCAAGAATTGCTGTAATTCTCTCCAACTTACCTTCTTTAGTCCGACCACGGTTCTTTCTAACATAAGAATCAGAATCAACCTGTCCGCTTAACGCACCGAACCCTGAATTCTTGCTTTCCTGCATCATTACCACGATAATCATCACAAGACATATTAACATAAAAATAATTGTTACTAATGTTCTAGCCAAAATTCACACCTCCTGCCATCTACACAAAATCTAAATTATTATAGCACAGTTTTTTCCATAAAACAAGCTTTTAATTCGACTGTGTTGTGGATTCTGCAGAGTCTGCAGACTGTTCTGCTAAATAATCCTGTGTGCTTTCCGTAATTCCATCAATAAATGTATCAAAAATGGATTTCGACTGTGTCATAGACTCCTGTAAATTACCATTTTTAATATATTTTTTGTATTTTTTAAAGTTTGTATTGCTTGTTGCTAATGTATCCAATGAAGATCCATCAATCGTAAACTTCTCTGTATTAAATACTTTTGCATTTCCGGCTCTTAAGTTCTTCTCAAGTTCTGCAGCCTTTGCTGCAGTTCCATCCGTTACATGCTCATCATTTAACTGGGAAATAACGACTGCATCTTCTGCATAACCCGCTGTCCAGTCTGCTGCAATTTCTTTTCCATTTAACACCTTGTTCACTGCATAAGTATAATACTTACTCCAGTCAGATGTAACAGAAGTCAGCGCATCTTTTGGTGCAGTAGAGATGAGGTTCACATCATTACCGATAAGTGGTGTATCATTTTCTGCACAAACAGTCGCAACTGCCGTTGTATATGTGTACTGTGCCATCATCTTTACACCTGCTGCAATAAGCTGTCTTGCCGCCTTACCATCTGCATCATAAACACCTCTTTTGCCGACATAACGGACTAAAATTGAAGACTGAGAACAAACTCTTTCTACCCCAAGATAAAATGCATTGATGCAGCTTGTTGTCTTTGCTGTTTTATCATAGGCCACAAAACCAATGACACACTCAGAAGCACTAATATCTCCTTTGTCTAAAAGATGATTTAATTTCACACCTGCTACAAGACCTGCTACATGATATGCTTCATAAATTCTTGTATCATAATTGTGGAAGTTTGAAAGACCACTTTTCTTTGCAAGCTTTCCACTTTCCTGACAAAATTGTACATCAGGATATTTTTTCGCAGCTTCTTCTAAAATACTTTCCAAATTCGGATTTTCTGCAAAAATAATGTCACAGCCTTTTTCGACAAGCTCTGCGGCTTTCTTCTCACAATCTGCCTTTTTCACACTTTCTGCAATAATAATCTGGTCATCGGCAATACCTGTCTCTTCCTGCATTTTACGGATTCCCTGTACACGGGCAACGGTATCAGGCGCATCCCCATCAGAAGATAACAGATATCCTACTTTAATGCTTCCGCTATCTGCTGTCTTTGTCTGCTGCTTATTCCCTGTATTCTCAGGAAACAAAGACTTACTGCTTCCGCATCCGCAGAGGGAAAATGCCATTACCAACGCTATAATCACTGCTATATGTTTTCTCATGTTTTCAATTCCTCCGTTTCTGTGCTTAACGGTCCTCCCTGAAGTAAGCCAGTCCCAGACTTTCTGGTGGCTGCTGTTCTTTCTTCTTACGAAGACTTGTGATAATAAGCACAATAATTGTTACCAGATATGGAAGCATCTTGAAGATTTCCTGCATACTTCTTCCAAGTCCTGGTATATAAAGATATAAAATGTAAAGTCCCCCGAAAAGAAATGAACCCCAGATTGCATTGATTGGTTTCCAAAGAGCAAAGATAACCAGTGCTATCGCAAGCCATCCTCTGTCACCAAACCCATTATTTGTCCAGGTTCCTCCAGAATATTCCATTACAAAATAAAGACCTCCAAGACCGGCAATTCCTCCGCCGATCACAGTTGCAAGATATTTATACAGTGTAACGTTAATTCCGGCTGCATCTGCTGTCGCAGGACTTTCTCCTACAGCGTTTAAATTAAGACCCCAACGGGTTCTCTTTAAGAAAAACGCCATAAGTAGTGTAATAATAATTGCAAAATATGTCAAGAACCCATAATTAAAAAATATGTCCCCGATAACCGGAATCTTTGACAACAGTGGAATTTTAGCACGATAAGCATCTCCGGTAATTGCTACAGATATCTGTCCAACACCACCGGCAAGTGTGGAAAGAGAACCACCAAAGAAGTTACCAAATCCAACACCAAATGTTGTGAGCGCAAGCCCTGCAACATTCTGATTTGCTCTTAATGTAATTGTCAGCACACTGAAAATCAGCCCGCCAAACGCCGCCATCAAAAATGCAGCAAGGAGAGAAAGAATCATTCCCACAAGGCCATTTGGATGTGCGGCAAGTTTTTCATAATAGAAGGCTGCCATCAATCCGGCAATTCCTCCCATGTACATCATTCCAGGAACACCAAGATTTAAGTTTCCTGACTTTTCCGTGAGAATCTCTCCGTCTGCGCCAAAGAGCATACAAATTCCCTGCATAACCGCTTTTTGTATAAAGGTAATTAATACTGACATTTCATTCTCCCTCCTTATGCGCTGTGCTTTTTACGAAATTCCAGTTTATAGTTAATGAAAAATTCACATCCGATTACAAAGAACAAAATAATTCCGGTAATTACCTCTGATGCATTTTCATTCAGGTTATACTGTGTTGCAATCTGGATTGCTCCCTGCTGCATAAATACGAGAAGGAATGCAATGACTGCCATCGCCCACACATTAAACTTCGCAAGCCATGCTACGATAATCGCAGTAAAACCACGGCCGCCTGCTGTACTTGTAGAAATTGTGTGGGAAGAACCGCTTACAAGAATAAATCCGGCAATTCCGGCGATTCCGCCAGAAATTCCAACTGTGCGGACGATGACCTTTCCTACGTTAATTCCTGCATAACGCGCGGTATTTTCACTCTCACCTACAACAGCGATTTCATAACCGTGTTTTGTTCTCTTCATGTAGATAAACATTAATACTGTCAGTAATAACACTATAGCAAGATTCCATCCATAATCAAGGCCAAACAGCTGTGGAAGCCAGCCTGCTCTCGTTGGCGCATTAATGATTCCAACAGAGTTAGAACCTGCCGGGTTCTCCCAGTATACAATGCAAAATGTTACAACCTGCATTGCGACATAATTTAACATCAGGGTAAATAATGTCTCATTTGTATTCCATCTTGCTTTAAAGAATGCAGGAATGATTCCCCAGATTCCTCCGGCAATAAAACTACATACAAACATAAGTACAAGCAGTAAGCCTGTTGGGAGGGCATTGCCCGCATAAATCATCATAGCCGCAGAAGCAACACACCCCATAAGGATCTGTCCCTCTGCACCAATATTCCAAAACTTCATTTTAAAGGCAGGAGTTACCGCAACAGCAACACAGAGCAAAGTTAATGCATCTCTCGCCGTTACCCAGAAACGTCTGCCCGTTCCTACCGCTCCTTCTACAATTCCTTCATAAACCTCTACTGGATTCATTTTAATAATTATGAAAATAAAACCTGCACATACAATAAGAGAAAGAAGAATCGCAATAATTCTTACCAGCCATTTCTTTCCAAATGACATATCCTCTCTTTTTGAAAGATGTATCAGTGGCTCTTTCACTGTATTATCCATTATTGTTCCTCCTTATGGGATGTCATCAATCTTCCCACTTCTTCTTTTGTTGTCTTTCTCGCATCTACGATTCCTGTTACCTTGCCATCACAAAGTACCATAATTCTGTCACAAAATTCCAGAAGCATATCTAAGTCCTCTGCGACACAGACAACTGAAACTCCTCTTTCTTTCTGCTTATTTAACAAGTTATAAATCATATAGGAAGAGTTAATATCAAGACCACGTACTGGATAGGCTACTAAGAGAACCGCCGGAGAAGATGCGATTTCTCTTCCGACAAGAATCTTTTGTACGTTACCTCCAGAAAGTCTTCTTACTGGATAGTCAATATCCGGTGTCACAACATCCAAATCTTCTTTAATCTTTTCGGCAAGTTCCTTCGGTGCTTTTAAGCTGGTAAAGAAGCCTTTTCCCTTTCGAAAAGAACGAAGCAGCATATTTCCTGTCATACCCATGGAGCCGACAAGTCCCATACCAAGACGGTCTTCCGGAACAAATGAATGGCGGACACCAAGTTCATTAATCTGCGCCGCATCATATTTAGCAAGGTCAATATCTTCTCCTTCTGGTGAGTGGAAAATGACACTTCCTGATGAAAGCTTTGTAAGACCAGCAATGGCCTCTAATAATTCCTTCTGTCCACTACCGGAAATACCGGCAACTCCAAGCACTTCCCCGCCAAATGCTTCAAAGGATACATTCTCCAGGACATGCAGCCCATCTTCATTCGTGCAGGTAATGTTATTGATTGTAAGACGTTTTTTCAAGTCATGTGGCATTGGACGGTTAATATCAAGAGAAACTTTTTCTCCCACCATCATCTCTGTAAGGGATTCTACCGTTGCTTCTGAAGTCTGCAGCGTTCCAATATATTTTCCCTTTCTAAGAATAGCAACACGGTCGGATAACTCTAATACTTCATTCAGCTTATGTGTGATAATAATAATTGCTCTGCCATCATCTCTCATATTTCTTAGAACTTCAAACAGTTTATCTACTTCCTGCGGAGTCAGTACCGCTGTCGGCTCGTCAAGAATTAAAATATTTGCTCCGCGGTAGAGCATTTTAACGATTTCTACAGTCTGTTTTTGTGATACAGACATTGTATATACTTTCTGTGCCGGATCAAGATCAAAACCGTATCTATCTACAAGTTCCTGAATATCTTTGTGCACCTTTTTCATATCAAGGACTGCATTTCCTTTTAAGCCAAGAATAATATTTTCGGCAGCAGTCATAACATCAATCAATTTAAAATGCTGATGAATCATTCCGATTCCAAGATCAAAAGAATCTTTTGGAGAACGAATGGAAACTGCCTTTCCATCTACTAAGATGTGACCCTCATCCGGGAAATAAATTCCAGAAATCATATTCATTAATGTGGTCTTTCCACTTCCGTTCTCTCCAAGCAATGAAAGAATCTCTCCCCGCTTTACTTTGAGATTGATTCCATCATTTGCGACAATTTTGCCAAATCGTTTTGTGATATTTTTTAATTCTATGGCATATGTCTGTTCCAACTTTATATTCCTCCATTATCTGATTTTATGTACTCAAAAAATATTTTTACTCCTGATTCCGTGAGTACATGCATTTGTTTATAGGCAAGTCAAAAAAGACTGGCTACTTTCTTCTTTGATTTAACTGTAAACAAAAATTCTGTTTTATTCCATGACTGAAAATCGGGCAGAGCCGCCATAATGACCGCTCTGCCCTTGTCATTGATTGTATTGTTAAATTACTTTGTAATGGAGTTAATTCCATCAATGATAAATGTGAATGCTGGTGCTGAAGGCATTCCGCTTTCTACATCAGATTCGTGGAAATATCCATCTTTGATATAATCTTTTAATTTTGTTGCGTCCTTGTCACCAGATTCTACGAGTTCTTCAAGAGTCTTACCGCCAACTGTGAACTTAGAAGTATCAAATACATGAAGAGTTCCATCTTCGATTCCCTTCTGTGCTTCTTCTACTGCTTCCTTTGTTCCCTCAGCAACTGTCTTATCGTTAAGCTCTGTGATTGCATCTGCTCCGTCTTTTACACCTTTTGCCCAATCTGTCTCGATGGCCGTTCCATCAATAACACTCTGAACTGCATATGTGTAATAAGGACCCCAGTTGATTGTTGCAGAAGTAAGTGCTGCATCTGGTGCTGTAGGAATCATATCAATGTTATATCCTACACAAGGAACCTTCTTTGCTTCACAAGCTGTAGGTGCTCCTGTTGTATCTGCATGCTGGCTGATAAGTACGCAGCCATCTGCGATTAACTGTTCTGCACATTCTTTTTCAAGGTCAAAAGATGCCCAGCTATTTGTATATTTTACTTCCATTGTAGCGGAATCACAAACAGATTTTACTCCAAGATAGAAAGAAGTAAATCCACTGATAACCTCTGCATATGGGAAAGCCCCTACATAACCGATCTTACATTTATCTTTTGAAACTTCGCCATTTTTAATCATCTCATTTAACTTCATACCAGCAACAACACCGGATAAATAACGGGATTCATAGATTCTGGTAAAGAAGTTATGCATGTTAGAAAGTCCGCTGCTCTTTGCCTGATATCCTGTTGCATGACAGAACTGTACGTCCGGATAATCTGCTGCGGCCTGAAGAATATAACTTTCATGTCCAAAACTGTTTGCAATGACGATGTTACATCCCTGTTCTGCTAAGTCAACTGCTGCATCGTAACAGCCTTCGTCTTCTTTGATGTTTGTCTTGATAACTACCTGATCATCAGAAAGTCCAAGATTCTTCTTCATCTCTTCTACTGCTTTTAAATGTGCCTCAGTGTAACCTTCATTTTCATCACCAATCATGATACATCCAACCTTAATATCGGATGCGGCTACTGCCTCTCCTGCTGCCTTTCGCTGATGTGGAACCTTCTGCTCCGCCTTTGGAAGATCCGCAGGCACAAAGTGATGCTGTCATTACAGCGGCTAAAATAAATGCCAGTAATTTTTTCATTTTCTTTCCTCCTATATCTATTGCTTATGAAAAAATACATTTCTATATTAGACTACATTTTTTCAGAAGTAAAGTCGAAATAGACAGAAAATAATTTTTTTCTCACAATTTCTTCATTTTTTAGCTTTTGTAATACAACTTTCGTTCTCTTTATTTCCTTTTTCTCTCCCTATCTGCCATAGCTTCCATTATTTCCAAGTTCTTCTTCAATCCGCATTAACTGATTATACTTTGCGGTACGTTCTGCACGGCACGGTGCGCCTGTCTTAATCTGTCCGGCATTTACTGCTACCGCCAGATCTGCAATGGTTGTATCTTCGGTATCTCCGCTCCGATGAGAAATAATCGTGCGATAGCCCTCTTTCTGTGCCATTAAAATCGCATCTAATGTCTCTGATAATGTGCCAATCTGGTTTGGCTTTATTAAAATTGCATTGGCGATTCCCTTCTCAATACCGTCCGATAATCTCTTTACATTAGTTACAAACAGGTCATCCCCGACAAGTTGTACTTTCTCACCCAGACGGTAAGTAAGTACTTTCCATCCAGCATAATCTTCTTCACTCAGCCCATCTTCAATAGAAATTAATGGAAACTGTTCTACAAGTTCTTCATAATACTGCACCATTTCTTCTGCATTCCTGCAAATTTCTTTTTCCCGCATCCGGCTTTCTCCCGGAAAATAATACCGCTTTGTATTTTCATCATATAATTCAGAAGCCGCCGCATCCATCGCGAAAAAGATATCTTCTCCTGGCTCATATCCGGCAAGTGTTGTTGCCTCCTGCAAAATTTCCAATGCCGCCTGTGCGGAATCTAAATCTGGAGCAAATCCACCTTCATCCCCCACACCGGTAGAGTAACCTTTTTCAGAAAGTGTCTTTTTTAACTGCTGATAAATTTCCGCACACATCTGAATTCCTTCGGAAAATGTTTCTGCTCCTGCCGGCATAATCATAAATTCCTGAAAATCAATTGAATTTTTCGCATGACATCCGCCGTTAATGACATTCATCATCGGCACCGGCAATACTTTGCCGTTTACTCCGCCAACATAGCGGTAAAGCGGGAGACCAAGCCCATCTGCTGCCGCTCTCGCTACAGCTAGAGAAACACCTAAAATAGCATTAGCACCATATCGACTCTTATTCTCTGTGCCGTCTGCCTCCCTTAAAATACGGTCAATTTCCCTCTGTTCTAAGGCATTACAGCCACATAGACGGTCACAGATTCTTGTATTTACGTTGGTGACGGCGCGCTCCACGCCTTTCCCTCCGAAACGCTTTTCCTCATCCCGAAGCTCAACTGCCTCAAAACGTCCTGTCGAGGCTCCCGATGGCACAATAGCCTTTCCCATCGCACCGCTTTCTAATCGCACTGTAACCTCTACCGTAGGATTTCCTCTCGAATCTAACACTTCGAGTCCATGTACATCTTCAATATTAAAACCTTTTTTCATAAAAAAATTCCTCCTTACTGAATCTTGAAAATATTTCCTTTCTTCAGTATGGGAGGAATTTGTTTTTTTATACATGGAAATTAAGCATACTGTTCAATATATGCTTTTACAACTGCCACAAGCTTTTCATAGCTCATGCTTGCAGTATTTAAACAGAAATCATAGTTTCTGGAATCATTCCAGTCCTTACCAGTATGATATTTATAATAGTCTGAACGATATTTATCTGTCTTTTCAATCTTGCGGATAATATCCTTCTCTTTACCGCCGTTTTGTGTCTTTACACGGGTAATACAGTCTTCTCTTGGGGCATAGAAAAATAAGCGGATTACGTTCGGATTATCTTTTAAGATAAAGTCTGCACATCGTCCGATAATAACACAAGATTCTTCTGCTGCCACTTCTTTAATTACTTTGGCCTGATAGTTAAAAAGATTATCGTCAGATACAAAGTCATCGCTTTCCGGCGGGAATACTTCACCCTTGTAAATCTTCTTACTGATACCAAACAGCGGAAGAGACTTCACCTTCTCGTCTACCTGTCCAAACAAAGCTTCATTGATGCCGCTCTGCTCGGAAGCCATACGGAGCAGTTCCCTGTCATAACAGTGAATACCGAGTTCCTTTGCTAAAAGCTTGCCTAAAGTTCTTCCACCGCTTCCATAACTTCTTGCAATCGTAATTACTGTATGTTTCATTGTAACACCTACTCTCCCAAATATGCCTTTTTAATAGACTCATTATTCATAAGTTCTTTTGCATCCCCGCTAAGAGCAATCTTTCCTGTTTCTAAAACATATGCTCTGTCTGCAATTGCCAATGCCTTTTTCGCATTCTGCTCTACAAGAAGGACGGTTGTTCCCTCCGCAGAAATCTTCTGAATAATCTTAAAAATCTCATCTACAAAAATTGGGGACAGACCCATAGAAGGCTCATCCATTAAAACAATTCTTGGTTTGGACATTAACGCTCTACCCATGGCGAGCATCTGCTGTTCTCCACCACTAAGAGTTCCGGCGGACTGATTTCTTCTCTCTTTTAAACGAGGGAAGCTTTCATATACCATTTCAAGAGACTGTGCGATCTCGTTCTTATCTTTTCTTGTGTATGCGCCTAACTTCAAGTTCTCATATACAGAAAGGTTGGCAAATACACGTCTTCCTTCCGGCACATGAGCCATTCCCATTGTTACGATTTTATGTCCTGGTACTTTTGTAATATCCTGTCCTTCAAACAGAATATGTCCCTTCTTTGCCTGAAGCATACCGGTGATCGTCTGAAGAGTTGTTGTCTTTCCGGCACCGTTCGCACCGATAAGAGCGATAACTTCTCCCTGATTTACCTCAAAGGAAATCCCTTTGATGGCCTGAATCATCCCATAATATACTTCAAGGTCTTTTACTTCAAGCATTGCCATAAAGTTCTTTCCTCCTATTCTCCAAGATATGCCTTGATAACTTCCGGATTATTTAAAACATCTTTTGTCTTACCCTGTGCAAGTACCTGACCAAAGTTTAATACGGTAAGTTCCTCACAGATTCCTGAAACCAGTTTCATATCATGTTCAATTAATAATACTGTCATATCAAAATTATCACGAACGAAACGGATAGTATCCATAAGCTCGATTGTCTCATTTGGGTTCATACCAGCCGCAGGCTCATCTAACAGAAGAAGCTTTGGATTTGTCGCGAGTGCTCTGGCGATCTCTAACTTACGCTGTTCTCCATATGGAAGATTCGATGCAAGAAAATCTGCCTTATCATCAAGTTCAAATACTTTTAAAAGCTCCATTGCCTTCTCGTTCATTTTTCTTTCCATCTTGCGGTACTTTGGCAAACGTAAAATACCTGTCAAAGTGGAATATTTGTATTGATTATGCAATCCAATCTTTACATTATCAAGAACGGACTGCTGAGAAAACAGACGGATATTTTGGAATGTTCTCGCAATACCTGCTTTGTTAATCTCAATCGTTTTCTTTCCAACTAAGTCTTCTCCATCTAACTTGATGATACCATCTGTTGGTTTATATACACCAGTCAGCATATTAAATATAGTTGTCTTTCCGGCACCGTTTGGGCCAATGAGACCGTAAAGCTGGCCTTTTTTAATGTTAATTTCAAACTGATCTACGGCACGAAGGCCACCAAAAGAGATACCTAAATTCTTTACTTCAAGTAATGCCATCTTTACTGTACCTCCTCTGCTTTTTCTTTTTTGCCAAACATTCTCTTAAAGGAGTGTTTCTCTCTCCACTCAATTGCCTTTGGTGCCCAGTTAAAGAGCATCATGATAATTAATACAATAGCGTAGATCAACATACGGTAATCAGCAAGTCCACGAAGAACTTCCGGAAGCATTGTAAGAACAACAGCCGCGATAATAGAACCACGGAAACTTCCCATTCCACCTAAGACAACGAATACAAGAATCATGATGGACATGTTGTAACCAAAGTTTGCAGGAAGGGCTGTTAATGTAGAAAGATTGTGTGCATAAAGAACACCACCTGCACCAGCAATAGCTGCAGAAATAGTAAATGCCATCAGTTTATACTTTGTAATATTAATACCTACAGACTCTGCCGCGATACGATTATCACGAATTGCCATAATCGCACGTCCTGTTCTTGAATTCACAAGGTTAAAGGACACAAAAAGGCTGATTAAAATAATAATAATACCCACGACAAAGGTAGACTGGTTTGGTGTACCAACGATACCTTTTGCTCCGTCAATAATCATTTTTCCATCTGCCTGCATATTTAAAGATGCACTATCCTTAATGGAAAAATGGAATCCCTTGCTGTCTCTTCCAAGATACATAACGTTAATTACGTTCTTGATGATCTCGCCGAATGCCAGTGTTACGATAGCAAGGTAGTCACCGCGAAGGCGAAGAACCGGAATACCGATTAACCATCCAAATACCGCTGCAACAACGGTACCAATAAGAAGTGCTAAAATAAAACGAAGTGTCTCGTTCATTCCTGAAGTCATCATGCATTTGGAAAATACCGCACTGGAGAATGCACCAACACACATAAATCCTGCATGACCAAGACTCAGCTCACCAAGATATCCTACACAAAGATTCAGTCCGATTGCTACGATAGAATAAATACAAAGCGGAACTAAAAGACCCTGCATCAGACTCGACATCATTCCTGTAGATATCATAATCTCTACAATAATAAATACTGCGATTACCATAGCGTAGGTAATCAACATACTTTTTGTCTGTTTGTTTATACTTTTCATATTTGATTTCTTCATTTCTTACGCCACCTACACTTTCTCCTGAACCTGCTTGCCAAGAAGTCCCGTAGGTTTTACTAAAAGTACGATAATCAATACGGCAAATACGATTGCATCGGATAACTGAGAAGAAATATATGCTCTTCCTAAAATCTCGATTACTCCCAATAAAATACCACCAATTAATGCTCCAGGAATAGAGCCGATACCGCCAAATACCGCTGCGGTAAACGCCTTAATACCAGGCATCGCACCCGTGTAAGGAGACAGGGTTGGGTAAGCGGAACATAATAACACACCTGCAATAGCTGCTAATCCGGAACCGATAGCAAATGTAAGGGAAATTGTCTTGTTTACATTCACACCCATGAGCTGTGCTGCGTCTTTATCTTCAGATACGGCAAGCATTGCCTGACCGGATTTAGACTTTTTAATAAAAATCATTAACGCTGCCATGATAATAATACAACTGATAACAGTTGCGATTGTTACACCAGAAATTGTAAGGTCTCCACCTGCAAGCTTAATTGTAGGGATACTTACAACCGATGTAAAGGACTTTGTATCTGCACCAAATAAAATTAATGCGAAGTTCTGCAGAAAATAGCTGACACCGATTGCTGTGATTAATACGGCAAGCGGAGAAGCCTTTCTCAATGGTTTGTACGCAATTTTCTCGATAACTACACCAAGTACTGTACAGCCGATTACCGCTGCAATAATACTTACGGTAGAGTTTAAATGAAAGCTGCCCATTAAAACGAAAACGATATAGCAACCAATCATGATAACATCGCCGTGAGCGAAGTTCAGCATCTTAGCGATACCGTATACCATCGTGTAGCCAAGGGCAATAATTGCATAAATACTACCCAGACTGACACCATTGATCAAATAGGATATAAAACTCATCTTTACCTCCATGCCGCTTATGCGGCGTTTCTAGAAACTTTAAAAAGTTCATGTCTTTTTTATATCACAGAGAAATCAGCTCGTAATCTTTCTGTGATATAAAAAAGGATATAACCTAATACAAAAAAGGGTTACCCGCAGGTAACCCTTCCCTGGGCTATATATTATTTAAATTACATTGCTTTGTAAGCACCGTTCTTAATAATAACAGCCTTAGGAGACTTAGTTACTTCTCCGCTTTCATTCCATGTAAGACCATCTTTCCCACCTGTGAGACCCTGCATCTTAATCTTAGTCATAGCACCTTTTAATGCATCACACATATCAGAAGCACTCATATCTGTAGTTGCTTTAGATTCCTCAATTGCTGCCTTTAATGCGTAAACAGCATCATAAGAGTCTGCTGCGAACTGGTTAGGAGTATCTTCATATTTTTCTTTGTAAGTCTTTACAAAGTTCTGAACTGTCTTATCTTTCGCATCTGCTGCGAATGGAGTTAAGAGCATGACATCTTCTGCTAACTTAGTATCAAAGTTCTCTACTGTAAGGATACCATCCATTCCGTCTACACCAAAGAATTTAGGTTTGTATCCCATAGTATCTGCCTGTTTTAAAATAATAGATGCTTCCTGATAGTAGATAGGTAAGAACAATAAGTCTGCTCCTGCATCTTTTGCTTTCTGAAGCTGTGTTCCAAAGTCTGTCTTGGAATCTGCTGTAAATGCTGCCTTAGAAACGATGTTAAGCCCCTGTGTCTTAGCTTCTGCTTCAAATTTTTCTTCGATACCTGAAGAATATACATCAGAACTATCATAGATAATACCAATCTTAGTTGCAAGCTTGTTCTCTGCAATGTACTGAGCAGAAGCAACACCCTGGTTAGGGTCTGTGAAACATACCTGGAATACATTTCCGTTTCCGCTGGAAAGTACATCTGGTGAAGAAGCAGATGGTGTAATCTGGAATACATTATCGGATGCTGTCTTACCAGCTACTGCGATACATGGAGCAGTTGTTGTTGTTCCAACTAACATCTGCATACCCCAGTCTTTTAATGTATTGTAAGCATTAACTGCTTTCTCTGCATCGTTCTGGTCATCTTCAAAACGGTATTCAATCTGCTTACCGTTAATACCACCTGCAGCATTGATTTCATCTACTGCAATCTGTGCTCCGTTCTTTACGGCTGTTCCGTAAATCGCTGTTGCTCCGGTAGTCGGTCCAATACCACCAATATAATATTTGTCTGCATCTTTCTTAGATGAAGAACTTGAATTACTACCACATCCTGTTAATGCTGTTACTGCCATTGCAGCGACTAACATTACGCTTATAAACTTTTTCATTATTTATTCCTCCTTGATAGTTTATAACGAAAAAATATCTTTTGGAACACTGACTCACTCATGAATAAGTTGATTCTGCACAGCCATATCAATATGTCAGCCCACCAGATAATTTCATGAACTCTATATTACTACACTAAAATCATAAAAGCAAGATTTTTTGTACGAATAAAAAAATTTTTTGCAACTTTTTTTGAATTTGGCTTCATTTTTATGTTTTTTAGCATGAAGGATTGTATAAAACCCTTTAATTTATTAGTCTGGCTTCCCACTCAAATCTCACAAAAAACGTGCCAGCCTCTCTAGAGCGTGTTTATATAAGCAATTTAAGCATATCAAATGTTATTTATACAACAAACCTGCGATAAAGTAACTCCTTTTATTAAAAAATATACTTTATCCTCCTACTTTGCACATAAATTTTCAGACAATTCTTATTTTGACGGAAAATCCATCTTTCCATTCAAATAATTTAACACAATACATCAAAATATATAAAGCCAGAAGGCAGAGAATAAAATAATCTATATTTGTGGTCTCGGAGCAAGTGTTGGATACGAGCGCAGGAGCGAGTATTCAACACGCCGTGACTAAAACCACAAATATAGATTATTTTATTCTCTGCTTTCGTCTGTCTCTTAGAGCGTATTTGAAAAACGCTCTAGTGAGATAAAATCTCCGTTCCATCCTCTGTCACTAAAATCGTGTACTCCCACTGAGCAGACGGCTTACCATCTTCTGTGCGGATTGTCCAGCCGTCATCTTCATCTTCCCATACGTCTGGTTTTCCCATATTTACCATCGGCTCAATCGTAAATGTCATACCTGGTACAAAAAGGATTCCCTCATCCGGCTGCCCAATATGATTAACCCACGGTTCTTCATGGAATTGCACGCCACAGCCATGTCCGCCGATTTCTCTTACGACACTGTATCCATTCTCAACAGCATGTTTGTTACAAACATACCCCATATCACCCATGGTTCCCCACGGTTTTGTTGCTGCAAGAGCAAGGTCAACACATTCTTTTGTCACGCGGACAAGTTTCTTCTTCTCTTCAGAAACGTCACCGATACAGAACATTCTTGATGCATCACCAAAATAGCCATTATAAATTGTAGTACAGTCTACATTAAGAATCTGACCACTCTTTAAAATCTGGTCATCACTCGGAATACCATGACATACAACATCATCAATAGAAATACAAACACTCTTTGGATACCCCTGATAACCAAGACAAGCTGGGATTCCACCGATTTCTCTTGTATATTCTTCGATAAGACGATTGAGTTCTCCTGTACTTACTCCCTCTTTTACATATGGAGTGATAAAGTCAAGAACCATTGTATTCTTCTTACCAGCTTCACGGATTCCTTCTATCTGCTCTGGTGTCTTAATCATAGAATGGTCTGGTACTTCATATCCTCTGTTCCAGTAATCTTTGATACGGTTATCAAAAGACATATGACATGCTTTATATTTCTTTCCGCTGCCACACCAGCATTTATCATTTCTTCCTATTTTCATTATTAAATCCTTCTTTCTGTAACGTTCCTCTAATTTATATTTAAGGCAGTAATTTTTTATTTGTAACTTCCGGAAATCTACTGTTTCCTGACAAGCGCTTAAACTATATATAAGTATTTTACTGTACAAATATCACGCTTACTTAAATAAACATATCGCACAATAACCAATTGCTGGTTATATCACTGCCAACATATCGTATATTAAGCCACTTAAGCTTTTTTTGCAATATATTTTTCTTTTCTAATATTTATTTTGTATGCCAATCTACATCTCTTCGCATCTGTTCTGTCATACATATTATTGCCTAAATGCACTTTCTATATCTGTCCAAATCACCATTCATATCTATTTTGGATAAATACAGATTTTCGCATTCTTATCTACGGTCTGCATAATCTTTTTCATATATTTCTGTTTCACAGCCACGCAGCCACCTGTGTATGGATTGCTTCCTGTGCAGTGTAAGAAAATAGCAGAGCCTTTCTTATAAACACAGTTTTTATTATAGTCAATCGCTAGTGCATAATTATAATGTGGCTTATAATCAATCAGATGCTCTCCAGAGCGGCTTGCTTTCACCTTACGGATATCAATCATCTGATTATAATATCTCCTATCCCCGCTCCAATAATGGTATTTATTCAGCTTTATGTATTTTATCTTACTGCGTGGATTCTTCTTAATTCCGAAAGCCTTTGTAAAACCATAAGTACCAGTTGGCGTTTTCTTATCTCCCTCTCGTTTCTTGTCGATACCGTTTTTGCCGACATAACCGGCACAGGAGAATACTTTTTTAAACTTTCCGTTTACTTTTTCATATAAAACGATATTTGCCTTACTTTTGCCTTTGTATTTTACGAAGATAAGCTGGTTTACTTTTTTGCTTTTTTCATATTTTTGGAGAAGCGTTGTCCATTTGTCCTTTTTGACTTTGGATCTATTAGCTACTGTTGTGCTCTGGCTTTTTGCAGTCGCTGCTTGTAGAGGAATCGCGTTATCTGCCGCTATAAATATGCTTATAACAAAAATAATGCTTAAAAAGATGGCTAATCCGTTCAAATAACAACTGCCTTTTTTGGTATTTTCTTTCATAATACGTGCTTCCTTTCTTTTTTATTCTTATACTTAATTTAGCAAATTTATTATAACATAAAAAAAGCAATCAAAATATTTACGATTGTTTTTTTGATTGTTTTTAAATGAAAAAAAGACCTTGCAAATCTGATTTTTCACAAATCTACAAGGTCTATTTTGTTTATTTTTTTATTGGACGCTAATCATCTCTGCCCTTTTCAGGATAACGATATTTGTCCCCCACAAATACAGCCTGCTTATTTCTTGATAAGAAGTGATTTTCCTGTCATTTCTGCTGGCTGTTCCATTCCCATCATCTCAATTAAGGTTGGAGCGATGTCTGCTAAACATCCGCCTTCTCTTAATGTGTAAGCCGGGTCGTAATTTACAAGGATAAATGGAACTGGATTTGTTGTATGAGCTGTGTATGGTTCACCTGTTTCATAGTCAATTAACTGCTCGCAGTTTCCGTGGTCTGCACAGATAAACATCTGTCCATCTACTTCTTTTAATGCTGCTACAGCATTGCCAACGCAGGTATCTACAGTTTCTACTGCCTTAATTGCTGCTTCCTGTACTCCGGTATGGCCTACCATATCAGGGTTTGCGAAGTTGATGATAATGACATCATATTTGTCAGATTTGATTGCTTCTACAAGTTTTTCTCCAACTTCTGGAGCGCTCATCTCTGGCTGTAAGTCATAAGTTGCTACTGCTGGAGACTTAACAAGGATTCTGTCTTCGCCCTTATTAGGAACTTCTACACCACCGTTGAAGAAGAATGTTACATGAGCATATTTCTCTGTCTCTGCAAGACGAAGCTGTGTTAAGCCGTTTGCTGCAAGAAATTCTCCAAATGTGTTTGTGATTTCTTCTTTGTGGAATGCGATGATTTTCCCAGGGATTGTCTCATCATATTCTGTGAAGCAGACATAAGTTAATGGAAATACGCCATTTCTTCTCTCAAATCCTGTAAATTCAGGGTCACACATTGCACGAGTGATTTCTCTTGCACGGTCTGGACGGAAGTTGAAGAAGATAACAGAATCGTTTGCTTTTACTGTGCCTACTGGCTGTCCGTCTTTCTTGATTACTGTAGGGATAACGAACTCATCTGTCTTATCATTATCATAAGAAGCCTGAATTGCCTCTACTGCATCTGCTGCTTCATTACCTTCGCCATAAACTAAAGCAGCGTAAGCTTTTTCTACACGATCCCAACGGTTATCTCTGTCCATTGCATAGTAACGACCTTCGATAGATGCAATCTGGCCTACACCGATTTCTTTGATTTTTGCTTCTAATTCTTCGATAAATTCTTTACCAGATGTTGGAGCTGTGTCACGGCCATCTAAGAAACAGTGTACGCATACGTCTGTAAGCCCCTGTCTCTTTGCAAGCTCTAATAAAGCGTAAAGATGTGTGTTGTGGCTGTGTACACCACCATCGGATAATAATCCGTATAAATGGAGGGTAGAGTTATTCTTTTTACAATTCTCTACTGCTTCTAAAAATGCTTTATTATCAAAGAAGTCTCCATCCTGAATTGCTTTCGTGATTCTTGTAAGCTCCTGATATACGATACGTCCAGCACCCATGTTAAGGTGTCCAACTTCAGAGTTACCCATCTGTCCGTCTGGAAGTCCTACGGCAAGACCGCTGGCATTTCCTTTTACAAATGGACATTCTTCCATTAATTTATCGATATTTGGAGTGTTTGCCTCATATACAGCATTGGCTTCATGTCTGTCATTTAAACCAAAGCCATCCATAATTAATAATACTGTAGGTTTTTTACTCATTTTATAATCTCCCGTTTAAAGTGTATACTAACTCTATAAAATAATACAAAAATAATCATATATTGCTATTGATATAATCCTGCAACATTTTATAGGATTGGTATAGTTGACCCGCGGAGAAATGTCCGCGGGTTACTATTTTCGTGATTCAAATATGGAATCTATTATTTATTGTAGTTTACGATCTGACCAAAATCAGCCTTTAAGGAAGCTCCGCCAACAAGTCCGCCGTCAATATCTGCCTGAGCAAATAAGTCTGGAGCTGTCTTAGCGTTTACGCTTCCGCCGTACTGAATACGGATTGCAGCTGCTGTTGCATCATCATAGATTTCAGCGATACATTTACGAATCTCTGCACAAACTTCCTGAGCCTGCTCTGTTGTAGCAGTCTTTCCTGTTCCGATTGCCCAGATTGGCTCGTAAGCGATAACTGCTGTCTTAGCCTGATCTGCTGTTACATTTAAGAAACCAACTTTAACCTGCTGACGGATAAAGTCCATTGTAACACCCTGTTCTCTCTGCTCTAATGTTTCTCCACAGCACATGATTGGTGTGATACCATGTTCGAAAGCTTTTAACATCTTCTTGTTAACTGTTTCATTTGTCTCTGCGAAGTATTCTCTTCTTTCAGAATGTCCGAGAACAACGTATTTTACTCCAGCATCTACTAACATAGCAGGAGAAATCTCACCAGTGTAAGCACCGCTCTCTTCATAGTACATATTCTCTGCACCAATTGCAATGTTAGAACCTTTTGCAGCTTCCATAGCTGGGATAATGTCGATTGCTGGTACGCAGAATACTACGTCAACATCTTCATTCGCACAAAGTGGTTTTAACATATTTACTAATTCAACTGCCTCACTAGGAGTTTTATTCATTTTCCAGTTACCTGCTACAATTTTCTTACGCATAACAAATTCCCCTTTATTATATATTTATGATGTTAGGGTCAAAAGGTATTCTGACCCTAACTGATGTCACGAATTACTCTGTAGCTAACGCTACTCCCGTAATTCTGAAATTATTTATCGTTTGCTGCTGCAACACCTGGTAATTCTTTACCTTCTAAGAACTCAAGAGAAGCTCCGCCACCTGTAGAAATGTGGCTCATCTTGTCACCATATCCAAGCTGGTTAACTGCTGCTGCGGAATCTCCGCCACCAATGATTGTTGTAGCATCTGTCTCAGCAAGTGCTGCTGCAACTGCCTTTGTTCCTGCTGCAAGAATTGGGTTTTCGAATACACCCATAGGTCCATTCCAAACAACTGTCTTAGCTGTCTTTACTGCCTCTGCGTATAATTCGATTGTCTTAGGTCCGATATCGCAAGCTTCTTTGTCTGCTGCCATAGCGTCTGCATCGTATACATATGTTGGGATTTCAGCATCGATTGGGTTAGGGAAAGCATCTACCATTACAGAGTCAACTGGAAGAAGTAACTTCTTGCCAAGGCTTTCTGCTTTTTCCATCATTTCTTTACAGTAATCAATCTTTGTCTCGTCAACTAAAGAGTTACCGATTTCATATCCTTTTGCTTTTAAGAATGTGTAAGCCATACCACCACCGATGATGAGTGTGTCACACTTCTCAAGTAAGTTAGAGATAACGTTTAACTTATCTGCAACTTTTGCTCCACCAAGGATAGCAACGAAAGGACGTACTGGGTTCTCTACAGCATTGCCTAAGAAATCGATTTCTTTCTGCATTAAGTATCCAACTACTGCTGTGTCTACTAAAGAAGCAACACCTACGTTAGAGCAGTGAGCTCTGTGAGCTGTACCGAATGCATCATTTACGAATACATCACAGATAGAAGCAAGGTCTTTGGAGAATTCTTCTCCACACTTTGTCTCTTCTTTGCGGAAACGAGTGTTCTCAAGTAAGATAACATCTCCGTCTTTCATAGCTTCTACTGCAGCTTTTGCGTTTGGTCCAACAACTTCACGGTCTGCTGCAAATTTTACTTCCTGTCCAAGGAGCTCAGATAAACGAGCTGCTACTGGAGCTAAAGTCTTTGTTGTGTAATCTTCTTCTGTTTTTACTTTACCTAAGTGAGAGCAAAGAATTACTTTACCGCCGTCTGCGATTAACTTCTTGATTGTTGGAAGTGCAGCTACAAGACGGTTCTCGTCTGTGATCTTACCATCTTTTAATGGAACGTTGAAGTCACATCTGCAAAGAACTTTAAGTCCTTTTACATTAATATCGTCTACAGATTTTTTATTTAAACCCATGTTGGAATTCCTCCTAAATTATATTCAATGTAGTCTGAAGAATAAACTTGATTGCAAGACAGAACTGTCATGCTTCTACAAAGAAATCCTCAAATACATTATTCAAAAAACAAACAAAGGCCCGGTCCCACGAGACCGGACCCATGTTTGAGTCTTATATTCTTAAATATATACTAATACTATCGCTTAAATTATGCTAATTCTGCAAAGTATTTGATTGTACGAACCATCTGAGATGTGTAGCTGTTTTCGTTATCGTACCATGAAACAACCTGTACTTCGTATAAATCATCTGCAACTTTGTTAACCATTGTCTGAGTTGCATCGAATAAAGAACCAAATCTCATTCCTACGATATCAGAAGAAACGATTTCATCTTCGTTGTAACCGAAAGATTCGTTAGCTGCTGCTTTCATAGCTGCATTGATTCCTTCAACTGTTACGTCAGCACCTTTAACAACTGCTGTTAAGATTGTTGTAGATCCTGTAGGTGTTGGAACACGCTGAGCAGATCCGATTAACTTACCGTTTAATTCTGGGATAACAAGACCGATTGCCTTAGCAGCACCAGTGCTGTTAGGAACGATGTTAATTGCTGCTGCACGAGATCTTCTTAAGTCACCTTTACGCTGTGGTCCATCAAGAGTCATCTGGTCACCTGTGTAAGCGTGAATTGTACACATGATACCACTCTGGATTGGAGCGTATTTGTTAAGAGCGTCAGCCATAGGAGCTAAACAGTTTGTTGTACAAGAAGCTGCAGAGATAATTGTATCTTCTGGTTTTAATACTGTATGGTTTGTATTGTAAACAACTGTTGGAAGGTCGTTTCCAGCAGGAGCGGAAATAACAACTTTCTTAGCACCAGCATTGATATGAGCCTGAGCTTTTTCTTTGCTTGTGTAGAATCCAGAACACTCAAGAACTACGTCAACACCGATTTCTCCCCATGGGCAATTGTTTGCATCTGGGAAAGCGTAGATTTTGATTTCCTGTCCGTCAACTGTGATGGAATCTTCTCCAGCTTTTACTGTAGCTGCTTTCTCATATGTTCCCTGAGAAGAGTCATATTTTAATAAGTGCGCAAGCATCTTAGGGCTTGTTAAATCGTTGATAGCTACTACTTCATAGCCTTCTGCACCAAACATCTGTCTGAAAGCTAAACGACCGATACGGCCAAATCCATTAATTGCAACTTTTACTGCCATGGTAATTCCTCCTAAGTTTTAGATATTTCTTTGACATTAAAGTTCGCAGGAAATATGCCCTCCTGCGCTGTGATTTGACTTTCTCTGTCAAATCCTTAACTATTTTACCTAATTATTGCCAAGATTTCAAGTAGTATTTTGCATAAAATTATAGATTTTTTTTCATCACTTTTATGCTATTATGATATTGTTGCCATTTTTCCTGCAAGTATACAGAACTTTTGGCCTTAAATTACAATTTTTTACCCTTATTTTAAATATGCAGGAAAATACAAATGCAAATTTTTACCAGAAAGGAAACACGGTTATGATTTACACAGACACACATCTTCACTCCTCTTTTTCTTCCGATTCAGACACACCGATGGAACTGATGATCAAACAGGGCATCCGTCTCGGAATGAAAACGTTGTGCTTTACCGAACATTACGATCCCTGCTATCCGGACACTCCTGATGGTCTGGACTTTCTTTTAGATTTTGAAAATTATAAAAAGACTCTTTTTACTCTCAAGGAAAAGTATGCCTCACAAATCGAGATTTTATACGGACTTGAACTCGGTGTGCAGCCGCATCTTGGGCAGACACTCGCTAACTTTTATAAAAAATATGGCAATGATTTTGATTTTATCATCAATTCCTGCCATATCGTAAATGGAATGGATCCTTATTATGGAACTTATTTTAAGGAAATGGGTGCAACCCGCGGGCTTATGAACTACTTTGAAACGATTCTTGCAAATTTAAAAGTTTTTCCACACTATCAGTCTGTCGGTCATCTTGATTATGTCTGCCGCTACCTGCCAGAGTCTTCACAGACATTCTTTTATGACCATTTTACAGATGTTCTTGATGAAATTCTTATTGAAATCATTGAGAGGAATCGTGCTCTTGAGGTAAACACGGCAGGTCTTAAGTATGGACTTGACTGGCCAAATCCCGATATTTCTATTTTGAGAAGATACCGGGAGCTTGGCGGGGAACTTATCACGATTGGAAGTGATGCACATCAGCCGGAGCATATGGCGTGGGAGTTTGATCATGTGCCTGCTATTCTCCATAGGGCTGGTTTCCATCATTATGTAGTGTTTAAGGGGAAGAAACCGGTGTTTTATGATATTTAAATGCTGACGCAACTAAAAAAGGATATAACTAGCAGCTGTTCTATAGTCGCTGCGCTTAAAATGCTCAACCGCATCTTAAGCTTGCTCCGAAGCCACATCTGCTAGTTATATCCTTTTTTAGTTGC
>ENA-OPCI01000369-OPCI01000369.1-human-gut-metagenome-genome-assembly--contig:-NODE-369-length-31188-cov-7.496643_pt1 | contig 31188 bp, 30 predicted proteins | sample MGYA00241564_ERZ501479 | MGnify/ENA primary metagenome ERZ501479 (study PRJEB25962, sample SAMEA2042630) | human gut metagenome | biome: human gut; feature: human-associated habitat; material: faeces...
TGCATTCTGCTGGCAGCTTATCTGACCAAGGGAGCAGATCTTCACAGAAACTAGTTTTGGATACTCTTATGGACATTACAAGAGGGGATTATGCAAGATTTAATGATAGAACATATTTAGAAGTCTATGATACTATTGTTGCACAATCAGAAAAAAAGTATGAAGTAGAAGCTGAAGCACATTTGTCAACAAAGGAAGAACTAGAAACGGAACGAAGTAAAAGCAAAAAATTAGAGGATAAGCTTGAAGAATTAGAGAAAAAAGAAAATGTAAAAGAACAGAAGAAAAAGGAGAGGATAGATAAAATCAGCAAACGTCGAGGGAGGATTTTATCAATAATAATGCTTGGAATTCCATATATCGTATTTATAGCTTTTTGTGAAATCGCAAAAGGATATTTTTCAAGTCTTACAATGCGTTCAATTATTGTAGTTGCAGGGATAATTATATTAACTGCTATAGCTGGAAAAATATACTATAAATTGCAAAGTAAAATTATAAAAATGATATATGATTATTTAGGGAAAAAATATTATTTAGAGGAATAGTGTAAAAGGATGGGTTCATAAGCAAGAACGGTGGCAGACAGCTATCGCTCTTTATTCTAGTACAAAATTGAAAGATGGAGCGATTTCGGGTAAACACTCAATAGTCCATACATAGAATTCCAGCAGCATATTTGAAAAATAGACTAAAACATTAAGACAGTCAAAAAAGTGTAGTCCAAAAAGTTTAGGCTAAACTTTTGAGACAGATGGAGGAAGTCTATGAAATCTCAAACAGCATTGGTTGTATGCAATTGTCGACTTGACGAGTGGGCTAGGATGGTTCACGATTGTAAGAATCGCCCTGCGGGCATGTCCGTTGATGAATGGTGAAAGCTTAATAATATCACAAAGGCCAACTATTATTATCGGATTAAACAAGTCAGAATTGCCTGCCTTGATGTATTGCCATCAGAGAAAACGGAGCATAACAGTAGTTCCTGTTCTGTTAGAACTAATGGAAGAAAAAACAGCGAATATTTCCACTGTATTTTCGGATAATTCTTGCATTGAGCTATACGCCCCCTTGGAGTGACACTTTGTGTAACAGAATCAACGTTAGAGACGCTGCTGGTCAATGTACTTGGGGGGCTTGCTCATGTTGAATGATGCCACATGTTTCAAATTGGTTTATATCGTTTGCGGATACACGAATCTAAGGTTTGGGATGGGGCTCTACTCTTATACAAACGTTTTGAGCAGGGAAAATTTGTATGGCCTAGAAACGAAGCAGAGCTCTGGACTATAATCGTTCAACAATTCCGTTGGCTGATGGAAGGCTTAACCAGTGCTCCCAAGAAATTTACTTATTGATAAGAACTCATATTGTGAAATTTTGAAAAAAATTTCTCTTGGGAAAAGAATTTAATAAGCTGATAGAGTAAAGTATTCAAACATATGATTCGTTGGTGATTGCGACGAGTAGTTCAATTGTTAGATTATAAGGGGGGAGGTCCTGGTGTGAGTATTCCGTCCTTGCTTTATATATAGAGAATCTTTATGAAGAGATAAGGAACGAAGACAGGGAAAGGGTCTTCGTTCCTTGTTATTTAAAGAAAATATAGATTGCGAGAACGGACGTTCTGATGTATTATATAAATAAAATATTTGCTTTTAATGTTAGCGTTATTCGATGGGAGAAGATGTGACAAATATGGAAGAAATGGAATTAATTAGACAAATTGAGGATTCGCTGAATAAAGGAACATATGATGAGCTGTTATGTGTGTCAGAATTAAAATTAAAGAATTTATTTGAGAGATATATTCCAAAGGATATCTTGGTGTTGATAAATAAAACAATATTATTTCATAATTATAACTTGACTTGCAAGGAAATGGATTATTCTAATTATCAAAAAGATAAACACATGTCTCTAAGATTGATAATGTCATTACCTCAATATTATTATGAGAATGTTTTGTCATATAAAAGTAATCGCATAAAACATTATGATGTTGTCATGGATGAACTAATACAAATCGTAATGGAACTTCAAAGTATATATTATTACTATCCATGTAGATATCAAAATGACTTTGTATTAGATGATGAAAACAGATTTTATATGAATTATTTTAAATCATACTATTTTGATTATCCATATATGGAGTTGAAGGTTTTTTCTGATTTCTTTAAGTCTAATTTCAAATTATGTGGGGATGTTTTAGGAGATGATGAGTTTGAAGATTCATTGAGATTAATGTTGTGTTTAGAGAATATTGATATTAATTTGAAGCAAGACAAATATTTACCCAATTTATTATTGTGTAAAGATTCAAAAAAAATAATAAATTCTAAAATAATAAACTATCTTTATCCTATAAATGTGGTAAAGAAGATTTGCTATAATAATAAGATAAATTTTGCAGATTTTATGAAAAACTACGCGTTTGATTTGGATGATCGAAATAAAAAAGGTGTAAAGTTAATAGATATATTAACTAAGTCAAAAGACAAACGTTTTCTATTTAAAATACCTGAATATGTTTTTTTCCCTAGAAATTATTTTTGGCGGCACAAATTGTATGACTTAGTTTGGCGAAGTAGAGATATATCAGAAAAATTAGAAAATGGAAAAACAATTAAAAGTGAAATGCATGAGAGTGTGCTTGGGGATGTTTTAAAAAAATACTTTGGTGAAAATAATGTTTATACCAATGTTTATTTGAAACGGATAGGACGAGAGTATGCAGAAAAAGACTTTGTTGTATTGTATCAAAATAAAGTGGTGTCATTTGAGGCAAAATCAAATTTGTTGCCTGAACCAGAAGAAAAGGATTTTGATAATGTTGAATCAATAAAAAGTAAGTGCGAGAAATGTATTAAAAAGGCATATGATCAAAGTTTAGAAGTAAAAAGAAAAGTGCTTGGAGGGACTGCTATATTTTATGATAATTCAAGTAAGAAAAATAAGGTTGTGCTGGATCTGAGAAATGAGCATATTGAGGAATGTATACAAGTAGTTGTAATGTACGAAGAATATTTAGGAATTGAAACAAATATTGAATATATTTTTCCACAATTTGATGCTTGGATAAGTGATGTAAGAACTTTGGAGTACATATTAGCGGATACAGTTGGAAAAGGTAGATTTGATTCTTTTATTGATTATGTTCGAAAGCGAAAAAATGGGTATGGATTAGTGGATGTTCAATCGGGAGAAGAAATAAAGGTATATAATCTTTATAAACGTTTTCCGTTTCTTTTTGAGAAAAATTATGGGGATATTGGAATCAGCGTGCATATTTAAAAAGTTTGATTGTGCTTGTACATAGGAAAGTGGGGACAAGATGTATGGTCCTGTGTCAAGATTTAGCACAAAATAAAATGAGAAGTTCTGTCAACTAAGCTGCTGGCAGAGAACATACTCGCTCATACATTTTCTCAAAATCATTAGGAGACATATAGTCGCAGTGACTGTGAATCCTAACGGTATTATAAAAGGTTTCAATATATTCAAATACAAGCCTATAGGCATGTTTGTAGTTAATGATATTAAATCTGTTAAGCTATTCTCTTTTGATTAAGGAATGGAAAGATTCGATGCAGCATTATCGTAAGGATAACCACTATGAGAATAGCTTCGCTGCATTTTTTCTGTGGCTTCTCGCCACGCATTTGAAACATATTGGCTACCACGATCTGAATAGATAATAAGTGGTAAAACAGTATTACGACAGGCTTTTGCCTTGTTGATCGTTTCGACAACTGTAGATACTTCTATCGTGTCTGCAAGAGTCCAGTCAATGATTTTTCTGGCATACAAGTTCATAACGCAGTTAAGGTATACAAAACCATCCTGCGTCTAGATATAAGTTATATCTGTGCACCAGACAGTGCTAGGATGTTTTGGATTAAACTGTTCGTTGAGAATGTTTTGGAGTTCCATGTTAAAATTTGAATCTCTGGTGGTAGTAGTCCACGGTTTAGTCCTCTGGGCACGAATGCCCATTTCACACATGTATTTACCTACGGTGCGTTGACTGATGGTTTCGCCAGATTTGCGCAGTTCTTGAGTGCTTTTAGGGGCGCCGTAATTCTGTTTTGAATCATCATATATTTTCTGGATTTCTTTTTTTACTGCATCTTTTCGCTGACGAGTAGGAGATACCTTTCGATTAAGGAAGGTTCTGTATCCAGAACGAGTCACGCATATAATTTCCTGCATTCCGGAGATAGAGACGCGGCGTTCAATCACTTTGGAAACCGCTACCTTTGCAGAAACTTCAGTATAGATAGCTTTTGTTAATCTTTTCCCAGAATGCCGATGGCTTTTTTAACACATCAAGTGCATCTTGTGTATCACGGAGTTCACGCTTAAGGTGAGCGATTTCCTTCGCTTCTTCAGAAGCGTAACTGCCAGAACCGATAACGGGAATATCATCGTCATTATCTCTGAACTGGGCTTCCCAACGAGCAAGGGTACTGACACCGATACCTAGGTTCTTTGCACATTCAACTGGTGTAAGATCAGGGGACTCTTTGCGATAGTTGACAGCATTCAACTTGAACTGCTTGGTGTGATGAGTTTTTGTCGTGACATAATGAGTTACTCCTTTTTTTTATTATACAACATTTAAGGGGGGATCTCATTTTGTTTTGTACTATTTAGATGCTGACACTAAGTTAATGGCTCTAATAGGGGAAATGATAATAGGAGGAGTTTTTGTGTTTTTATTCGACCTATTATTCCCAAAGCAAGGAAAAATGTTGAATGATATGTGTTTATCGCGTTTGTGTTGCTAGGTATTGATTTTTTTGTATCCTTAGTTACTCTATGTATTGAAATTTTAATCTCTACATATCTATTGCCCCAGGGAACAGTGGAATTAAACTTTGCAATTTTTAGATTTAGAATAGCAAAGAAACGATGATTGATATAGAAAAAATAGCGTGATATCATACTTATAAACAAGTGATAATCTTCTATTATCTGTCAGTATTCAAAAATTCTGCTAAATAAATAGTGATGGAGTGCTTAAGTAAAAATTATATATGCATATCTTTTCGAGGATGTTTTGTGGTTAAAATATCTTTTTGTTTTGCAACAGCTACATGTGTATATATTTGTGTAATATTTATAGAACTGTGTCCAAGCATTTCCTGAATATAGCGGATATCAACATCGGCTTCCAATAAGCAGGTAGCAAAAGTGTGCCGAAACATATGTGGTGTAATATGTAAATCAATAGCTGCCAAAGAGGTGTATTTGTTGATCATTCTGCGGACGGCCTGATCAGACAAAGCATTTCCTGATTGATTGGCAAAGAAATGTTTGCAGTTTTGAATTTCAGAGTGATAATTATTTTTATATTCTTCTAATATGTGAATAACTGCATCGTTTCCAATCTGGATGAGTCGTTCTTTATCACCTTTTCCGTATATTAGAATCGTTCCGTCAAATAGATTTACATCATTGTCTTTGAGCGTACATAATTCGGAAATTCGCATCCCCGTGGCAAATAGAAGTTATATAATAGCAGCATCTCTTAAAGCATTTCTTTTTTGATAATCCGTCTTGGCATTGTAACGTTGGCAATAAATGATTGATAAAAATGTTTCAATGGTATGCAATGGTATGGTTTTGGGTAAGATGACAGGTTTTCGAAAGCGCACCTGGATTTTGTTGAAAGGGTTGTGTTCGATGATATCCTTGTATTCAAGATAGTGAAAAAATGCTTTTAAGGAGGCTATTTTGCGTTTTACTGTCTTAGGTTTATATTGTTGATGAAGTTGGGCAATATGTGTTTCAAGTGTATTGGGTGTAATCATTGTAATTTCTTTACAAGAAGTTAATGTGGAAAATTGTTTTAAATCGATAATATATGCTTTTAGGGTCTTTTCATCTAAGCGTTTTTGCGTTTTGCAATATTCCAGGTAATTAGATATGAGTAGTTGTAAATTGTTCATGATAATCTCCTTTGTGTCAAATTGATTACTATATATCGTAAATGGGAAATAGAAAAAAAGCTACCTGATATGAAAATTTAAGTAAATTTTGAGAATGGTAAAAGCTTGCATTTGAGATGAAAAAGAAGTACACTCAATTAAGTACACAAAAATAAGAATTGGAGAAATTACAAATGGAAAATCAGGTAAGGGAGATTTCACTTCGCCAGTTATTCTGGAAAGTGATGATGGGATGGAAGTTATGGATTGTATGTGCGGTGTTGTTTGCAATTTTACTTCCGGGAGTGAAGTATGCAAAGGATGTGCGGGCATACCATGCAGCACAGCAGCCGAAGGATGAGAAGCAGGAACCGACAGTTGTTCTTACGGATGACGAGCAGCAGCAGATCGATGATGTAAAGAGTTTAAAACTTTTAATTGAAAAAAACAGCAATTATATGCAGAATTCGATTTTGATGAACATTGATCCCTATCAGGAGCACAGAATGGAATTACAGTATTACATAGATTCTGATTTTGTGATGAATTACACGAAGGACAGCAAGAAAGATTATACATCCGCGATTGCAAATGCTTATGTGGATTATGCAAATCACGGTGTGGATCAGAAAACGATATGGAAAGATGTTTCTACAAAGTCGGAAGATAAGTATCTGGCAGAACTTGTGTCTGCATATAATAACTCAGATAATACATTTTCTGTGATTATTAAGTATACAGATAAAAAGGGGCTGGAAAGTGCAGCAAAGCAGATACAGAATGAACTGGAAAAGAAGCAACCAGAATTCAGTAAACGTATAGGCGGACATAAGCTCGTATTAGTATCAGAAAATTATCAGATATGTACCGATTCGGATCTTGCAACTTCTCAGGGCAATGTTTCGAATCTGATCAAATCCTACAGGGATCAGATTACTACTCTTAAGTCTGCTATGTCAGAGGATCAGTTGAGTGAACTGGAGCGAGAGGAAAATCTGGAGTCGGATGACAAGGAAGAGTCTGCAGCGGTACAGGTTGCTGCTCCGGCTTTGAGCAAGAAATATGTGGTACTTGGTTTTGTGATGGGAGTATTTCTTGCCGCATTGTATTTGGTTTGTATTGCTGTATTATCAAACAAGCTGCAGGCGGCAGAGGAATTGGTGCGATACTATAAGATGCGTCAGTTTGGTATTATCACCAGGGAGCAGCGCACAAAGGGAATTACTGGATTTTTACTGCGCATCAAGTATCGGAATCAGAAGATGCTTTCTCCGGAGGCATCCTTGCAGATGGCTTCTTCAAATATTGAACTGTATTGTAAGAATGAAGGAATTACAAAGCTTTTCCTGACAGGTTCAGAGATTGAGCGAATGAAGAAAGAATGGATCACAAAGCTGACCGAACATCTGAAAGCAAGTGGTATTCAGGTGGTATACGGGGAGAATATCTGTTATGATTCCGCAGCGATGCGTGAAGCTTCGGAAGCTGGCCATGTTGTGCTGGTGGAGATTACGGATGCATCGATCTATCAGGAGATTGAAAAGGAACTTCGCATGTTAAAAGACTGGAATGTTGATGTCATTGGATGTGTAGGAGTGGAATAAAGAACAATGGGAAAATATTTTGGAACAGACGGTTTTCGCGGTGAGGCAAACAAAGTACTGACCGCGGATCATGCATATAAAATTGGACGTTACCTGGGCTGGTATTACAACCAGAATCACAGGGGACGGATCATTATCGGAAAGGACACACGTCGCAGCAGTTACATGTTTGAGTATGCACTGGTTGCCGGTATTACGGCATCCGGGGCAGATGCATTCTTGCTGCATGTTACCACTACGCCAAGTGTGGCATATGTAGTCCGTACAGAAAATTTCGACTGCGGCATTATGGTTTCTGCCAGCCACAATCCATATTATGACAATGGAATCAAGGTCATGGATGGAAACGGACACAAGATTTCCGCAGAAGTGGAAGCTGCACTGGAGAAATACATAGATGGGGAGATGGGAGAACTGCCTTTTGCACTGCGTGACAAGGTTGGTGTGGCGCGGGATTATGCGATCGGACGGAACCGTTACATCGGCTATCTGATTTCTCTGGCTACCAGATCTTACGATGGGATGCGCGTGGGGCTGGATTGTTCCAACGGAAGTATGTTTAATATTGCAAAGAACGTGTTTGATGCGCTTAGTGCCAAAACATATGTGGTTGGCAATGAGCCGGACGGTATCAACATCAATATGGGATACGGATCGGTGTATTGCCGTGGATGAGAACGGTATGGAAGTGCACGGGGATTATATCCTGTATGTCTGTGGGAAGTATCTGAAGGAATGTGGCCGTCTGCAGAATAATACGGTGGTTGCCACGATCATGTCCAACATGGGATTGTTCAAAGCGATGAAGCGCGAGGGCATCGAGGTATGTGTGACCACGGTTGGCGATAAGTATGTCAATGAGGCGATGGTTGCCAACGGATATGTGCTCGGCGGAGAGCAGTCCGGACATATCATTTTTAGTAAGCATGCGACGATCGGAGATGGAATCCTTACGGCATTGATGCTGATGGAGGTGATCCTGGAGAAGAAGCAGAGCCTCGGCTCGCTGTGCAGGGGGATGCAGATGTACCCGCAGCTTTTGAAGAATGTGAAGGTTGAGGACAAGGCTGCGGTTACCGACAATGCGCGTGTGCAGGCGGAGAAGGAGCGGATCAGTGCTGCTTTGGGAGAGGATGGAAGAATCCTTCTGCGTGAGAGCGGTACGGAGCCGGTGATTCGTGTGATGGTTGAGGCACAGAGTGATGAGCTTTGTGCGAAGTATGTGGATGAGATGGTGCAGGTGATCCGGGAGGAAGGGCTTGCGGTGGAGTAGAATGGAATAGTGAGATGGTAAGGGGAGCCGGCGCTGGTGCGCCGGCTTGTTTGTTATATGTTTTTCTTATTATGTTATGTTTTTGTGGAATTGAAACGCGAATTGTCATTTATATAAAAAACACTTGATAAAGGATATGAGATAAACGGTAGAACATAAGTACCTTTCATACTTGAATCTATTATGGCATAATTACACTCATCAAAGATAGTCAGTCAAAAAAGTTAAGTACTCAACTTTTTTGACCGGCTATACTCAGGAGGTAGGTTATGACTACACAAACCAGTCTTATGGCGGAACAGGTCAGGCTCCAACAGTGGGCAGAACAGGTGCGGGATTGTAAGAATCGTCCGAGAGGAATGGACGTTGAAACATGGTGTGCTCAAAACAATATTACAAAAGCCAATTATTATTATCGGCTCCGGCGTGTTCGAAAAGCATGTTTAGATCAAATGCAGACAGAACAATCAAATTTTATTGAACTGCCACTACCCTCAGAAGAAAATGTATCTGTAGGTACTGAAAATGTTCCGGATCCTGTTCCAGCCATCCGTATTAAAACGAAAGAAGGCATTTCTTTTGAAGTACATTTTTTATATTGTAACCTTAAACATTTTTATTTTCTTCTATGCTAATTCTCAACACACATTTTTTATATTATTCACCTCACAACTAGGTAAACGCACCATAGTGGGTGTGGCTTTTTGATTAGCCGCTCCGAAGAGCGGCGGCGTTGGTTACCAAATTATTTTCTGCATTCTGCTGGCAGCTTATCTGACCAAGGGAGCAGATCTTCACAGAAACTAGTATCATGGTCATCCATGTGCTTTGGTATCTCTGTTAAAAGATATTCGAAATAATGGTAAGGCTTTAGGTTGTTTGCCTTTGCTGTTTCAGCAATGCTATAGATGATGGCACTGGCTTCTGCGCCCGCAATGGTATCAATCATAACCCAGTTTTTCTTTCCAACACAAAAAGGTCGGATTGCCTGTTCCGCGGAATTATTATCCATCGGCACTTCTCCATCTTCAAGGAAGGTTTTTAAATACTTTTCCTGATTCAGAGAGTAGGTAAGCCCTTTTGCAGTCTTGCTCTTAGGCGTTACAGATAATAGATTCTGTTTTGCCCACGTAAAATAAGCATCAACCAGCGGTTTCACGGTTAGCTGACGATGTTTTAGACGTTCTTCTATAGTCATTGATGCAAGTTTGTTTTCTTCGCGATAGATTGCCTGGATCGTAAACGCACCATAGTGGGTGTGGCTTTTTTCGGAATTTTTGGTGAATTAAGTCTTGCCAGAACAAATGTTCCTGTGTATTATAAATGTAATAGAAAAATAGATGATTATCTATTTGAGAATTTTATGGAAAGGATGAGAAAAATGAAAAAGAAGAATGGGATAAACAAAGTTATATGTAGTGCAATAGTATTGTTGGTAATTGACATCTGTCTATTTATTATAAAAATTTGTTTTAAGACGGAAAATGTACCAAACAAATTTTCTGGGATTGAATTATTATTTGATATTATGTTGCTTTTGTTTGGGGCGATTGGTTTTTTGTTATTATTCAGTGTTTGGGGAGTTGCATTGATCACTGCATTTAAAAAGGGGTTGCACAATATACGTTATTCTGACGATAAATTATGGGAAGAAATAGATGTTTATAAGCATCGTTGGATTGAAAATGGTGAATATTATAAAAAAATGATAAGAGTTATTAATTGCTTTTATCAAAAGAATGGAAAAGTCGATAAATTGGTAAAAGAGAAGTCGGTCGATAGATTATTTTTACGATTGGATTTTTTGAACGCACAAATGGAGTTTGAGGATGATTTGAAATCGGCAATTCAATCGCTGGTTATTTCGGTAGTTTCTTCTGTAATATACGGATTAATAACAAAGAATGAATTTAGCCAAGCATTAATTGTAATTATAGAGATTATATCAGTAATCGCATTCTTTCTGATTGTTATTGTTTTTTATTCATGGAGAGGAAAATTTGGCTCATATGATTATTTGATTAACGAATATGAAAAGAAACTATTGTTGAAAAAGATAGCAAAGCTGAATAAAGTATTGCGTGTTGCATTGAAGAACGAAGAAACACTTAAGGCGCAACAGATAGTAATTGATGCTTTAATAGAAAAATGTAAAAAAGCCAAAAAAGAAGACCAAGATGGAATTGAAAAGGATATACATATAGTCGAGAGTTTGCAGTTGGATGTCAAACACAAAAATAAATTGTATGTACGAAAAGTGCAAGTGGGTAAGGATAAAATCAAATTATATTACAGAAAGGAAAGAGAAAACTCATGTTATAATTTTGATCTGCTGATTAATGATGAGTACAAGAAAATGTATAAGATTCTTGAAAAATATGAATGGTTATAAAGTACGCAATGTAAATGTGTAATGTTATTGTAAAAATGAAAGAAAGGAGGTTCCATCTATGAGCAATGACATCACAGATTTTGTACAATCTACGATTACCGGTGGCATCCGAGGAGCCTTGGGTGAACTTGCAGTCCGCGGTATTGATGAGGCACGTCTGATCCAGATGTTTATTGAGGCTGGCGAGACGGTTGCCGGATACGAATATTACAAAACAGAGGAGAATGATCTTCGTGCACGCTTTTTTGACAGGGAAAGTATGACAACGCTCGCGAAGATGATGCGTAGCATCGATGATTTCTCATGGATAGATGCCTTGGAGAAGGAACTGGATCACAAGTTGGAAGGTCTTGAGGCGAGCAATCGCGAGAATTGCAAACGGCATTTTATGGAGATTATTACGACTTCTCTTATGCGCAACCGACCGGATCAGTATGAACATTTTTTGCAGATGGACACGCATACAGAAGTGCTTGGAATGCGAGGCCAGGTTCAGAATATCTCATTTGAAATGCAGAGAGTGTTTGACGAGATGAGGCAGTGGAGACAAAACCAGGAAGATCATCTGCATACGAGACAGGATCGGAGCGAGAACCGTGAGGCGTATATTGATCGGGATGCGGATCAGATGGAATCCAGGTTTTACATACCCAGTTGAAATCTGACATTTCAGGATGTGCGGTGGAAACCGGGAACTGAATCCAAGGAGCGCGAGGTGGATATCCGGACGCTGACAGAGGCATGGAGCAAGGAGCTGGCGACGTATCCGCATTGGTATGTTCCTCCGTATGAAGTGTGCGAGGAATTGGCGAGTAAGACTTCGGAGGTTGGCCTGTTGCAATGCCATGCGGAGGTTGACAGCGATATGATGTTCGATTTCTGTTACGAACTGGTGTGGCGATATGAGAAAAGCATGAATGATTATTCGGATTATGAAGTGCGCAATATTCGTCAGATCTGGGAGAATTATGCCCAAAACTTTAAGAATCCCGGCAAAGAAGAACTTGCGGTTGCAAGGCAGGAACAAGTGGAGAAATGGTTTGACGTTGGTATGGCGCTGCTTCGTGAATATCGGGAATGTAGCATGGATGCGGAATGGGATGCAGTCTATAAAGCTTTAAAACCGTATGCGAAATATCGATGGCATGGAGAACAGATCTTGCAGGTGGAGAAGGCAAAACAGGCATTTTTTCAGATGGATATTCCGGCGATGCGTAGATGTCTTGATCGTTGCGATTTGGATAAGACAGATTATGAGCTGCGGTTGCAGATGTTAGGAATTCGCGTGGAATTAGATGAAGCGGAAGCTGTCGTTGAAGAATTGCAGCGACTGATCCAGGAGATTCGTCAGGCGAGTGTGGAGCAACCGGAAAATTATTTGTATTATACTTCGTTACACGCTTGTGCCTTACAGTTATATGGATTATGTGTGCAAGGGGTATGGGATCACTGGGGGATGAGGCACATCAGGAGACTATCAATCGTATTGAAGATGAAATCGAGCGTTATGAAGAAGTGTTTGATTGGGGAGGTTGGAGAAATAGGACTATAGATCAACTCCTTCGTTGCATTTGGATAAGCATGAGGAGAAAGAGGCATTTGCATTAAATCGTGAGATATATTCATGGGGATTTGGCAGCCATTCCATGTATGGACTATGGAGCGTTTACTAAATACAAGAAAGAGAACTTTTAGAAGCGATACTAAAAAATACTTCTTGAAAATATTACACATAGGTAATATAATTCTTTTAGGAGGGGATAAAATGTGGAGTTAGAGCGAATTGTTGCATCAGGCTTAACCAATATATATTCATTGTCTACTGTGCAAAAAGAATTCAGAAATTCAGTGAATGAAACTTGGAAGGACGAAGAACCCTATCCGAGATATCAAAAGAAATTATTACAAGATCTGGCTGTTCTTGAAGATCTAAAAGAAGAAGCAATCACATTACCTCAATTTGAAAAGCTTACTGGTGAAGATCGACTGTATAGTATAAGACATCCACGATCTCAGAAAAATATTCGATTATTATATACTATAGAAGAAGGCACGATTATTATTTTACTATGTGCTTTTTTAGAAAAAAGCACAAATGACTACAAAAAAGCAATTGCAGTTGCCAAAAAACGACTTAAATGGCTAGATGATGATTAGTATAATATATGTAGTCAGAACACAAGGAGAAAACCATATGAGTATTACTGAGAAAATTGCTAATGCAAAAGAAACAACCTGGGTCACAGAAGCATTATCCGAGGCTGAGGTTAAATCTACCGTTGAACTGGCAAAAATTTCTGCTAGAATTGAAAAATGCCGTCAAAATATGAATATGACGCAAAAAGAATTTGCTGAATACATGAACGTATCACAAGGGATGGTTTCTAAATGGGAAAGTCGTGAATACAATTTTACCATAAGATCACTAAATGAAATTTGTGAAAAATTACATCTGTCCCTAAATCTTGATATGCAACCGGTCAATATGGTAAAAGAATATCCGATTTTAAAATGGGACGAGATTAAGCAACGAACAAAATCTCAGAAAAATGATTGGATAAAAAAATATAATATGAAAGGAGCAATTGCATAATGGAACTAAACATGATTTCTGCAGGAATTGAACTCCTTGGTATAACAGTTAAGGAATTAGAAGTACATAATCAAATTGTTGATGCTGAAATGGATGCCAAACGTGTTTTTGGCTTGAATATATGTGAACCAGAGTTTCAACTGGATGACGACACAAAAGAAATATATGCTGAAATGACAATTGAATTTGATATTGAAATCATCCAAGCTGATGATAGTTCTTGCAACATTCATTTATCTGTAGAAGGAGCCTTTTTATCTGCCCCAGATACAAAAATGGACGATTTTCAGCCACTCGTAGCTATCAATGGTGCCTCTGCTCTAATTGGTATTGCTCGCGGAAAAATAGAAGCTATATCTGCCTCTATTTTTAATAATGGAAAAATCGTTATTCCATTTGTAAACGTTATTGATTATTATAAGGAAAGTTTGCATGAATAATTTTGTGGAGTCAGTAATCCTGTGATTACTGACTCCTATTATATTTCTTAAAAGTTCTCTTTTCTAATTTTTCTTGGACAGTTAACACCCTATTGCTCAAAAGCACACTTCCTCATTTTTTGTCACTTCCGTGTTACTTATCCGGTCTATTTTTCTATCTGCCATTTCAAAAAAGTCTCCATTTTATTGCATTTCCAACGGTTATTCTCACACGGATATTTTGTTAAGGTAACTCCTAAGAAGGGTAAAGCTACTAATTTAAAGGCTACAATCACAGTTAAGAACCCGGCATTATCATTAAAGGCAGCTAACGAAGTTGCAGTTGGCGCAACAGAGCAGATTACAGCTACTGTTAAGCCTGCTGACACAAAGGTTACTTTCACTTCAAGCGACGAAACAATCGCAAAGGTTGATGAGAAGGGTGTTGTTACAGGCGTTAAGGCTGGTGACGTAACAATCACAGCTAAGGCTGGTAAGACAACAAAGACAGTTAATGTGATCGTAGGTGTTGTGCACGGGGAGTGCGATACGCTCTATGTGCATGAAGCAGGAAAAAGTTGTCCGACGGAGATTCTTGAGACACTTGCTTCTTATAATGTTGAGGGGCGCCCAATCTGGAAACCGATGCATATGCAGCCGATTTATCGAATGAATCCGTTTGTGACGCGCCAGGGCAGTGGCAGAGCGCAGACGAATGCATACATACAGGGCGAAGCGGTTGATGTGGGAATGGACATTTTTAATCGCGGATTGTGTCTGCCGAGCGATATCAAGATGACACCGGAGCAGCAGGATATTGTAATTGCGACGATAAGGAGTTGCTTCGATGTATAAGAGATTTGTGAAACGCTGTCTGGATTTTGTACTATCGCTTATCGCGTTGATCATCTTAAGTCCGGTGCTTCTGATCGTGGCACTTCTGGTTCGATGCAAGCTGGGAAGCCCGATCATTTTCAAACAACAGCGCTCAAGAATTCTGGGGGAATGAATAGATTGGATAAGTTGGTTATTGTCGGCGCGAGCGGGCATGGCAAAGTAATTGCAGATATTGCAAAGCTGAATGGATACAACGATATTGTGTTTCTGGATGATAATGAGGCGGTCGATGAATGTGCCGGATATCCGGTGATCGGTCGTTCCTGTGACTTTGCCAAAGTGGAAAAGAATGTGGTGATTGCCATTGGCAATGCGAAGATTCGCAGCCGGATTTAGGAACAGTATGAAAGTCGGGGGGTTCATCCGGTGACCTTAATCCATCCGAATGCCACAGTGGCGGATTCTGCACAAATCGGAGCCGAATTGGTGATTATGGCAGGAGCAGTGATCAATCCATATGCCCAGCTTGGAAAGGGCTGCATTGTGAATACGTGCGCATCTGTGGATCACGATTGCAACGTAGGCGATTATGTGCATGTGGCGGTGGGCGCACATCTTTGCGGAACCGTGGAAGTTGGTGCATATACCTGGATCGGAGCAGGCGCAACGGTGAGTAACAATGTTTCGATATGCCCAGAGTGCATGATCGGAGCGGGGGCTGTGGTCGTGAAGAACTTGGAAGAGAAGGGAACTTATGTCGGGGTGCCGGCTGGGAGAGTGGGATAGAGGTGTGGAAGAAAGTCGATGCGGAAGCATCGGCTTTTTTAGTGTTAATTTTGTGTGGCAAATATTGTTGTGCCTGTTTTTTATGTTACAATAGCAAAGTAGGCAAGTTGTATGAAAAAATCGAAGAGAATGGTTGGTATATAAAAAGGGGGCAGTATGAGCGAACGTATGGATAAACAGGGTTATCAGGATACAGATGCTAATATTAATTGGATTTGCAAAATCTGTAAGGATTTGCCACATTATGCAAATGAATATCTGCGTCAGTGGGAAAAAGAGAAGGTCAAAGGAAATAATAATGAAATCACACAGCGTATAGGTATAATCCAACTGAAATACTATTATGCTTTACTTCATTTGTTGGATGGGATACATAAATATCCAGGATGCTCTATTACAGGATATGACACACCGGAACATACAGTGAATGCAGTAAAGAAATGCAGCACGCCGGAATGCTTTAACAACTATTGTAAAACATATAATTCATTTGCGGCCATATTAAAGGAAAAGGGATCTGATCAGGTTAGTTTAAAATGCGATATTTGTGCCGTACTGCCTTATGCTATTTGGGGTGACTTAGATATGAATACCAAAAATATGCATTGTGAGGAATTTCAGTCAAATAAAAAGCTAGAGCTGGATGCAGCGATCGCCGGATATTATTTAAAAGTGATTGGTCCTTGTAAACAGTGGGCGGAGTGTCCGAATGGCGGACAGTGGCTGGACTTTCAAAAAAGCTGCGAGCTTTTAGATGAATATATAAAGACGAAGGACAAGGCAAAACTGCAAATAAGTATGAATGAATGGAACAAGTTCAGTATTATCGATAATATGCTAAATACAGGGGTAAACATTTCTGAGCGGGACTTTCAAAGGATGGATATACCATCACAGGTATTAAAAAAGAAAACGCTTATGTATATGGATTTTGGCGTTTATCAGGCGTATGAAGATAAAGATAAGGAGGTTTTCCGCGCGAGACTGGATGATTATTCAAGATCGGAGAAAATTCAGTTTGTGTACAGCCCAACGCATATGGAAGAAGTGTGCAGAATGGGCGACTGCTTGTTTAGAAGCAAAAGGAGAGATAATATATCGAAAATATGTGGTAATTGCGAAGTACTTCCGGGCAAAGAGGGATTTCTTAAGCTTTTCACCGAACCGGTGGACATATGCTATAAACGGGCAGAAAAATACCGGACACTGAATCAGCATGCCGAAGAAAGAGAATGTGTCGCATTTGAGGCCCTGGATGAAAAAGTATGCAAATTACTTGGATGGGACAAGAAAGAGGCTGAAAGGCACAGAAAGGAATTCTCGACGTTGGCATCCATACAGTTGTTTGATCCACAGAACGATGCAATAGGCAACGAATGCCTTAACAGGATACTTTATAATATCTGCGGTTCTCCCTTCCCTATTGAATACTTTAAGGATTATTGTAAGGAGGACAGGACTTTTTCTGAGATCAGGGATGCGGTATGTTATCTTTCTCTACTGATGAATGCATTAGGCTATCATAGAAATAAGATTGAGAAACGTTCAAAATTTACACACGAGGCTTTATACCCAACTTATGACCGCAGATTTTACAGAACAATCAGAAGTGGCTATTATGATCTTGATCACATCTGTTATGCATCAAAATGTAACTATTTTATCACCTGTGACCGTATACTATCATTACGGGCTACGGAAATATACAGCTATCTTGGATGTAAAACCAAGGCCATCTATTGTGACAAGAATGCCTCGGATCCTTCACTGTCAATAGTTGCAGCGCTGCGGGAAAAATAGGTGTTACGTCTTTTATAAATTATGGTGCTATCTGATTAGATAGATTTAAAATTTGTAAGCACCATTGTGGGGGAATACAAGGGAAGGCAAGTGTTATTTGTTGGAATATTGAAAACCAACTGTAAAATTGTATTTTGGGGGATAAATTTTATGACGAGATCACACACAGATAAAGAACAGCTCAGTTCAATGTTTGCATTTTTGCATACATATTTAAAATATAGCGGCAAGCTGAATATGCTTGATGAGAACAAGGTAATGGAAGATATCATGTGTGAGGTCTTGAATCGGGTATATGGCTGGCATCTGGTAAATTTAAATACAAAAGAGAAAAATTATCCGGGGATTGATTTGGGCGATATACAGCAGAAACTGGGGATTCAGGTGACTGCGGATAAGACGAGTGCAAAGATACAATACACGTTTTCTAAGGTTATCGCACATGAGGTGTATGAAACATATCCTCACATTAAGATGATGATTCTTGGGGAGAAGCAATCAAGTTATACGATTCCGGAAATGGGGCAATATGGTGGCAAAATAGTATTTGATGCGAAGCAGGATGTATTGGATTTCACAGATCTGTTGGAAGCTTGCTCATGTATGGAAGCGAATGCCAGACATGAATTGGTGGAGTATTTGCAGGCAGAATTGGATTGGAACGCCGAGCGAACCGTAGCAAGAGTGGATACCTATGAAAAGTTGCAGAGATATTTGGAAGAACAGAAAAAAGAGAATTCCTATATTACGGTTTTAGGCGTGCAAAGAAAGCTGCCGATCGAGAAGGCCTGGATGCGGCTGAATATTATAGATGAAAAGGATTTAAGGGAGAAACAGGCGCAGACACAGTGGGAGTTTTTGAAAAAATATGATGAATATTCCGGAAGAACGAGTTCTGATACCTATGATGTAGAAACATTGTTGATGGAAACGGGAAATGAGGTTGTGCTCGGTGGTCCGGGAATGGGCAAAAGCACGATGTGCAAGAAGCTTTTTTGCCAGGCGGATGCCATGCAGATAGCGGCAGGTAAAGTGCGTTTATGGGATGTTGCGCGTTATATGAGAGATGGCCTTTTTTTTGAAGCGGCTTTACGCAAAACCATGACACAATCCATGGATTTTGAGTTTGACAAAGCGGATATCGCAAGGTCCTTTTCTTTGCTCATTCTGGATGGATTGGATGAGTGTGGTGATTACAGAAGAATCGTTGCAAAGGAGATTGCGATATGGGGCTTTGGACATCCGGAACAGAAAATTGTGGTAACAAGCCGGCCCATTGGATATGATGCAACCGAATTAAGCGAGTTCAAGCATTATCAGATATTACCGATCGATGAGTGGCAGTTAGATTCCTTTGCGCGGCAATTGATGGAAATGATACAGCCGGATTATCAGACAAATTATCAGTGGTTTTCGGATCGCATTAAGAATAGGGACATTTACCGTCTGGCATGTAGAAGCCCGCTGATATTGGGTTTTATGGTACAACTGTCTTTGAAACAAAAAGAGTTCGGAACAAATAAAATTTGTCTGTATCAGGCGATTCTTGATGAGTGGTTGCATGGATCAAGCAGAGAAAATGAGATGTTGCTTTCGGAAACGGAGTTATCTTATGGAATTGAGGTAATTGCTTATTACATGATGAGCAAGGCGGATGATGCAGTCGGTGATGCGTATTCGAAAAATAAGATGATTGCGTATGCCGGTGAATTTTTTGCAAAAGAGATGGAATATCCGTTGGTAAAAGCAAGAAAGATGGCAGAACAGTGCCTGGAGTTCTGGCTGCAAAGGGGAATATTGGATAAAGGCATTCATATGGGACAAGAATGTTTTCTGTTTTTGCATTTGAATGTCGGAGAGTATTTGGCAGCTTGTTTTCTTGCAAAACGATCCAAGGATGAGAGAAGAAAATGGATTTCCGATCATTATCGGGATAATATCTGGCAGGAAACTTTACGTATGGCGATTGCCTGTGAGACAGATGATGCTATGGTGCAGGAATTGATCGCAATCGAACAACGAAATGAACTCCCGGAGGGCACTGTTTTTTTGGCTGCAGAAGGAATCGGTGAGCGAAAAGATAAGCGAGTCCCGCAAGAATTGTATGATCAATTGTGGAAGTATGCTTTTGGCAATAATACATATTTATGTGAGAAGGCTGCGCAGGCGATTAATCATCTGAGAGGAGCCAAAGTTTTCGCTTGATACATTTAATATGCAAATGAGGCAAAGTGAGCAGAAATTAATTGAAATCTTAATTGAACTGTTCGGAATGACTTCATGCGATAAGATTGCAAGTTGTTATGAGTATTCGAAGATATCGGCTGTAATTGGACTTTGGAGTTCTCCTCTGCCGGAGATGCGCTTGATGGGAAAGGATTTAGAGCGCCCACATTCTAAGAAATTGGTAAAGGCTATATGTGAGACTGTGGAGTTGAATGAAACACAGCTCAAAAAGGAGTTGTATAGTTTATTACATTATGTAAATGAAAATCGCTGCTTTGTTTCATCGGATCATATGTTGAATTTACATCTGGATGGGGAATGGGAGAAGTGTAAAGGCAAAGTGGCTCCGGAAGTAATAGAAGAAGGACTGCATAGTCGTTCCGATATTATGGGAGAGTGTGCAGTATATATGGCTGCGTATAATATAGAAACCGCGGGAGTCAGGGATTTGCTGATCCGTATGCTTCGGACGAGTTCCATCGAAACGGTTGTGGAGCGTGCCGGAAGAGTGCTTGCTGCATGTGAAGAGAAGAATCTTGCGATGTATGCAGAGGCACGCTTGATGGATGATGCTATCCCATCATATATCTGTCTGTATGATTATCTGCCAAAGAGGGTGGAAGATTCGGCTGCGGAAAACTGGTTGCGGATCATTCGGCGCGGCTTTATGGGAAACTGCTACATGGTTTCTGCTACCTTGAATTATATATTAAGTGTTGAGCCGGATAATATTCCGCAACGTATAAAAGACACGCTCATAAGTATGGTTGAAAAATCGTTTGTTGAGTGGAATCAAAAGCAGGTGAAATGCCTCCATTGTAAAGAGGAAACCATCGTAAAAGAAGATGGCTTTTGCCCGAAATGTGGTATAGGGGCAAATCTTCCGACTAAGAATTTTATAGAAGTTCTTACCAAATATCAATGTTTGACTATGGAACAGTATATTTCATTGTGCAAACATCCTATGTCCGAGGTACGTGATATTGCCAGACAGGAATTGAAAAGGATATGGATGACGGACCCAAAGAAATTAAAAACTGTGATTATTGATTTCGAGGAACGTGCATATGATAAGGTTGTTTTCGCATTGATTCTTCAGCTGCTGTCAGATGTGACGTCTGTGTATAAACAAGATCTGCAAAGATTGGGCATGGAGACAAATGATATGATGCCGGTCGCCGCTATGGATCGAGTGAAAATGAAAATGAGCGCTCAAATTCTTTTGTTTCATATAAAGAAAAAGTTTGTTATACTATATGTGTATTGTAATACCATAGATCGCAGAGGCTGCGAAGGAGGATTTCGAAATGGAAAACAAGATAACTCTTCCGATTGGAATGAGCAATTTCACAGAAATTCGAAAGAATCATTATTATTATATTGACAAAACCGGTCTCATTGAGAATCTGCTTCAAAATAATTTGTCAAAGGGAACTTTAATTACCCGTCCAAGACGATTTGGCAAGACATTGGCAATGTGCATGTTGGCAGATTTTTTTGATATTCGCAAAGATAGTCGAGCACTTTTTGATGGATTATATATAGCAGGGAATAAATCCTTATGTGCGGAATGGATGAATCAATGTCCTGTCATTTTTCTGACATTGAAAAATATTGATGGTCTCAAATTTGAATCTGCTTATGATATGTTAACGGCTGAATTGGCAGATCTGTTTAAACAACATTCCTATTTGCTTGATTTGGATCAGATGGATGCCAGTGACCGATCTATTTATGAACGATTGAAAGACAACCGGGCTACAACTGCAGAAATTAAGAAATCACTATCTTTTTTAACCCGAATTATGGCTCAATATTATCATAAGCCGGTTATTCTGCTTCTTGACGAATATGATGTCCCGATTGCAAAAGCGGATTCCAAAGGCTATTATGATCAAATGCTTGAGATTATAAGTCCGTTGCTTGGCACTGCATTAAAAGATAACGAATTTTTAAAATTTGCAGTCATTACCGGATGCCTTCGCATTACAAAGGAGAGTATTTTTACCGGTACCAATAATTTTATTACCGATACAATTTCCGACAATCGATACAATGAATTTTTCGGTTTTACGCAACCGGAAGTTACAAAGCTTCTTACAGATACACATTGCGAAGCATGCGCTGCCGTCATTCAAAAGTGGTACGATGGCTATCATTTCGGAAATCTAGATATTTATTGTCCATGGGATGTGCTTAATTATATTCAAAAGGTGATGGCAACCGGAACTCAGGAGCCTGAGAATTTTTGGGAACATACAAGCGACAATTCTGTTATTCGCACTTTTTTGGAACGGACTGATTTTGATGTGACCGAAAAATTCGAAACATTACTAAATGGTGGAACAATTAGCGAAGCAATCGAAGAAAATCTTACTTATAATGTACTCACATCTTCGGAACAGAATCTTTGGAGTTTATTATATCTTACAGGATATCTTACGAAGGTGGGCAGTACGCATAATTTATCGGAAACGCTTCTTAAGATTCCAAATCATGAAGTGATGTCTATTTTTCAAAAAAGCGTAACAGAATGGTTTTCGGATTCACTTGCGCGAAGCAACAGGAGTTCGCTATTTGAAGCTTTATGGAATGAAGATGCGGACAAACTTACAGAAATTCTATCCGATCTGCTTTTTAATACGATCAGTTATCATGACTACGCGGAAAGCTTTTATCATGCATTTGTTGCCGGATTATTTGCCAACGCTGGGTATATTGTTGAGTCTAACTATGAGAACGGATTGGGACGATCAGATCTGGTAATTAAGGATCGAAAGCTTCGGAGAGCCATTGTTATCGAATTGAAGATTGCAAAAAATAAGGATTGTTTGGCAGACGAATGCTATAAAGCTTTACAACAGATCGAAGAGAAAAAATATGCAACTAAAATTGAACAGGATGGTTTTAAGAAAGTGATTCGATATGGTATTGCCTTTTATAAAAAAGAATGTCTTGTAATGTAGTAAGAACCAGGATATCGCATAGCGTTTATACTTTATGGTTCCACTCGCAAGCCCTCTAGACGGTGTGAATTTACAGAAAAAATTCACACCGTCAATGTATAGGGAGATGCAATCCGTCGAATCATTTTGCGCTTACGTCATAACGATCACCGTCCTTAACTATCTAACAACCATTTCCATATCGGGACAATCTCAATCTGAATCCCATCATAATCAAGGGTTGCTTCTTCGCTATTGGTTATTAGAATGCATTTTGTATTAGGAATGTAAGCATTCAGTTTCGCAAATGCTCTGGTTTCGCGTTCCTTTGTATTATGACAATAGATGATCTGGAGATGCTTTTGGCAACCTATAAAAAGGATAAAAGCAGATTTGATGATGTTGTGAAAGTACTTGTTGAAAATAAAAGAGGAGGCAACGACTATAAGAGTGTACTGGAAATATTGAATATATATCAGGCAGTTGGCGATATGCACTTTATTGGAGAAAGAGATTATTTCAATAAAATTGAAAAAAAGCTGGAAAAGGAATTAGAGACAGATGGAGGAAGTCTATGAAATCTCAAACAGCATTAGTGGCACGCAATTGTCGCCTGAACGAGTGGATTAGAATGGTTCACAATTGTAAGAATCGATTGCCTTGATGTAACTGTCCAACGGCACATTGTGGTAGGTGCTAACTGCATTTTATTTTCGGTATATCGACCTACCCGATTGTGCCGTATCGGAACTTACCGCAGATTCTAAGCGGAATGACAGCACACTGGTGTAGTCTTATTTCAGGGGTCAGCACATTGGGGTCTGACCCCATTAAAAAAATATTAACTTTTTAAATGGGGTATTGGATGAAAATATCATTTATGATAATACCCATAAAAATATTACAAGACAAAATCTTAAAGATATCTTTCTTTTTCAAACACAGGGTGTTCATATTTCTTTGCTAATCTATTATTATCGTAAACAACGACAAAATGTTAAAACTTAGGAAGGGAAAGGATATGAAACAGATAAACAGAGCAGCAGCGCAGATCACGCTTCTGGCAGCAGCGATCCTGATGATCGGATACGGTGCGATGCGCGGGGAGACAGCCACGGTACTCTCAAAGGCAATCAAATTATGTATGGAGTGTGTTGGAATTGGATAAGAAAAAACATAAAATATCACAGTTTCTGGCGCACTTTCGGGGATGGATTCAGGCCGTGGCAACGATTCTTACCAATATCCATCTGCCGAACTTCTTTAAAGGAGAGATTTACAGAGGGGATGCAAAGACCGTCTGTGTACCGGGACTGAATTGTTATTCCTGTCCGGCTGCAACCGGGGCGTGTCCGATCGGTGCCTTGCAGGCAGTCATCGGCTCATCCAAGTTTAAATTTTCGTATTATATTACAGGATTTTTAATTCTGTTAGGTGTACTGCTCGGACGATTTATCTGTGGATTTCTGTGTCCGTTCGGTTGGTTCCAGGAGCTGTTGCATAAGATACCGTTTAAGAAATTTTCAACGAAAAAGCTTAAGCCGCTTCGCTATATAAAATATGGGGTGTTGTTGATTTTTGTTATTTTACTACCCCTTCTGGTGACAAATTCACTGGGAATGGGAAATCCGTTTTTCTGTAAATATCTTTGCCCGCAGGGAGTGCTGGAGGGAGCGATTCCGCTTTCGATTGCCAATGCAAGTATCAGAGCGGCCCTTGGCAAACTGTTTACATGGAAATTCGGTATACTTATTACTTTTGTAATCCTAAGCCTTATGTTTTACCGCCCATTCTGTAAATGGATATGTCCGCTGGGCGCAATCTATGCGCTTTGCAATAAGGTATCTTTTCTGCAGATGAAGGTGGATGAGGATAAATGTGTATCCTGCGGCAAATGTGAGAGAGCCTGCAAGATGGACGTGGATGTCACCAAGCATCCGAACCATACGGAATGTATCCGCTGTGGCATGTGTATAAAGGAATGCCCGACGGAAGCAATTCACTATCAATATGGATTTGGAACAGGTAAAACAAATTTGAAAGAGAATAAAGGAGAATAAAGAATAAAATGAAGAAATTAACAGTGATGCTGCTTATTGCAGCGATGGTACTCGGAGTAAGTGCGTGCGGAAATTCTGCTAACAAGGGAAATACAGCAACAGAGTCGCAGATGTCAACGCAGGAAGCAGAAGATCTGGATGCAAAGATTAATGAATTGACACAGAAAGAGAACAGTATTCTTGAAAACCATAAGGCTTTATGGGAGAAGGTATTTAACAGCATTGACAAATCAACTGTCGAGGATGCGACAGCTACGAATTACGGAGATTTTCTGGCAAACTCTTTAGACAAAATTAAGGATAAGTTTACCGATGATGAACTCAAGTCTTTGAAGGAAGATGTTGAAGAAATCAAAAAGCTTGAGGATGAGCTTCAGCCACTTCTTGAGAAGCAGAGTGCGAATGCATCAAATAAGGATTCCGGCAAAGAGGGAGCAAGCGTATTTCCGGAGTTTAAGGCAAAGGATCTGGATGGAAATGACGTGGACAGCAGCATCATTTCAAAGAATGCGGTCACGGTTTTGAATTTTTGGTTTAATGGATGTTCTCCATGCGTACAGGAGCTTCCGGAACTGAATAAATTAAATGAGGAGCTGAAGGAAAAAGGCGGACAGGTAATTGGTATCAATACAGATTCTCTTGACGGAAATGAGGATGGAATTGCTGAAGCTAAGAGTATTTTAGAGAAGCAGGGTGCAAAATATACGAATCTTTCCCTTGATTCCAACAGTGAAGCCGGAAAATATGCAACAAGCATTATGGCCTTCCCGACTACAATCGTGCTTGACCGTAACGGAAATATTATCGGAGAGCCGATCATGGGCGGTATTGATAATGACGAGTCATATAAGCAGTTGATGAAGACGATCGATCAGATACTGGCGGCTGATAAGAACTAGATAAGTTACTGTTCACACCTAACGGTGTTACCAGCAACGATTACAGCCCATTTAAAATGCCTCTACGAGGCATTTTAAATGGGCTGTAATCACTCAATAATTAATACTATGGCGCATAGCTTGACAACGTGGTGTCAAGCTTGCGTCTGAACAGTAACGAACAGATAGATTAAAGGGTGGTAAAAATATTTTAGGAATTGATAAATTGAATTCTGTCTGATACAATTGCTCATGGGTGCTACCATAACGGTAGGTGGTTAGTCCTTCGGCAGAGGGACTGTGACCCTCTGATTACATAGAAACCCGTAAGGGAATCCAAGGAAAGCGAGATGAAAAACATTGTGTTTCATCTATGATAAAAGTTTGTTATACTATAACAACAAGTGTAGCATGTAGATAGGATTTCAATTTCCTAAAGGGGGATATTCATGAAAACAATCAGCATAGGAAAGCAGGATTTTGCCTCGCTCCGTGAACACAATTGTTTTTATATTGATAAAACGGACTTTATCAAAGAATGGTGGAATTCACAGGATGATGTAACTTTGATCACACGACCTCGTCGTTTCGGCAAGACTTTAAATATGAGTATGGTGGAATGTTTCTTTTCAGTGAAATATGCGAAACGTTTGGATTTATTCGAAGGATTGAGTATCGAAAAGAATGCTGATTTACGGAAATTACAAGGAACCTATCCTGTTCTCTTCCTAAGTTTTGCAGCAGTCAAAACAAATACTTATGAGAACGCAAGAAGACAGATCTGTTCGTTGATTGCTTCATTATATGATGAAAATATGTATCTGTTAAATGGTGACACATTAAATGAGCGTGAAAAAAAGCGGTTCCAGGCAGTTACACCGGAGATGAATGATGCCGATGCGGTTATGGCATTACAAAATTTGTGCCTTTTCCTCAGCAAATATTATGGGAAAAAGGTCATCGTTTTGCTTGATGAGTACGATACGCCATTACAGGAATCCTATGCATATGGATATTGGAGGGAACTGACGGCCTTTACTCGAAGCCTGTTCAATGCAACGTTCAAGACAAATCCATATCTTGAGCGGGCAATTATGACAGGTATTACGAGAGTTAGCAAGGAATCCATTTTTTCAGATCTGAATAATTTGGAAGTGATCACAACTACTTCCGAGAAGTACGCGACATCGTTTGGTTTTACAGAATCTGAAGTCTTTACAGCACTGGATGAAGCCGGAATGTCTGATCAATGTGATGTTGTAAAGAAATGGTATGATGGTTTCGTTTTTGGAGGTAAAAAGGATATATACAATCCATGGTCAATTACGAATTTTCTTGATAAAAGAAAAATTGATATTTATTGGGCTAATACCAGTTCTAATAGCCTGATTGGACATCTTATTCAAAGGGGAAATTCTGCAATCAAAGAGGCCATGGAGGATTTACTGTCCGGAAAAGAACTGGTAACGGAAATTGATGAGCAGATTGTATTTGATCAGTTGGATGATAATATGACGGCGATATGGAGTTTGTTGCTTTCAAGTGGATATTTGAAAATTAATCAGGCTCCGAAGGATGCTGCTGCATCCAATCAGAATTACCATCTTTCTTTGACAAATCATGAGGTAGATGTCATGTTTCGCCGAATGATCGATGGCTGGTTTAAGAAATATACTCCAAATTATAATGCATTTGTTAAGGCACTGCTTGCGGATGATGTTCGGGCAATGAATCATTATATTAATAGGATAGCCTTAGAAACGTTCAGTTTCTTTGATACGGGAAAGGGACCTTCTGCTTCGGCAGAACCGGAACGTTTTTACCATGGGTTTGTTCTTGGACTGATGGTAGATCTGCAGGATAAATACCATATTACCTCCAATCGTGAAAGTGGATTTGGGCGTTATGATATTATGCTTGAGCCTGTTGAAATTGGTCAGTCGGATGCAATTATTCTGGAATTTAAAGTGATTGATCCGGAGTCGGAGGCTGATTTGAATGCGACTGTGAACAATGCGTTAGAACAGATTCGTCATAAACAATATGATGCGCAGTTACTTGCCAGAGGATTTCGGCCAGATCAAATTCGCGCATATGGATTTGCTTTTCAGGGAAAGCAGGTGCTGATAGGAAAATAAAATTGTTTTTGTGCGTCTGTATAAAAAGAGGCTGCCATATAAGATTTATTTCGTAAGAATGTGAAGGTTGAGGACAAGGCTGTGGTTACTGGCAATGCGCGTGTACAGAACGCCAGAAAGGAGATTATCCGGGAAGAAAATGAGAAGGCGCAGACGGAATGATTCTGTAATTCCGTCACTTCATAGGAGATAAATGTTATAGTGAATAGAGAAACGCGATAGCGTAGTAAGCAATAATTTCAGATGATCAAGGTTTGATCAGAGAGGAGAAGAATATGAACAACTATTGTATGATCCAGAACTCCAAAACGTTTGCATTTTCCGCAGAGAATCCAACCGGTGTACGCGCAGGTGGTTCCCAGGGCGGTGACTGCACCAAGCTTCGTCCGACCGTGACGATTCCTGCAGGGGAAACCGTAACTCTGGTAGATGCTGCAGGACCGGGTGTGATCCAGCATATGTGGTTTACCGGATATGTTGGGCACCATTTTATCATCCGTATGTATTGGGATGATCAGGAATATCCGTCTGTGGAAGCTCCGCTCTCTGCATTCTTTGGATGTGCCTATGATGAAAATTTCGTGGACCGGGATGGCAAATATCCGGTGTTGAATTCTGCCATGATGCTGGTAGCTCCTGGTCGCGGCTATAACAGCTATTTTGAGATGCCGTTCCATAAGAGAGCTCGGATCACGATGGAAAACCGTGGTGACAAGGATGAAAATCTCTATTATATTATCACCGGAGCTTATCAGGAGATTCCGGCGGAGGCTGGTTATTTCCATGCCACCTATCGCCAAGAGCACCCGGTTCAGAAGGGTCGTACCTACACAATCGTTGACGGAATCGAAGGCAGGGGACAATTTGTCGGTGTGACTCTGGCAACTGGTATGAATGGCAACAATACCTGTTGGGTAGAAGGCGAAGCCCGCATGTATCTGGACGATGATCCGTATCCGTCTATCCACTATACCGGAACTGAAGACTACTTCGGCGGTTCCTATGGATTTGGAAATGACATCATCATCAAGAGCTATCAGACTTTCAGCGGCTTATATACCGGCATGTATGCAATCTATGGAGACAACCGGGAATTCTATAACGGACAGCAGAGATTCCTGCTGTATCATTTCCATATTGCAGACCCGATCCGTTTTGAGAATAAGTTTCGTATGACACTCGACAACATGGGCTGGACCGGACCGCGTTACGATGATTACACCAGTGTTGCTTATTGGTATCAGACCCTGCCGTCCGCACCGCTGATGCCACTGCCGACAGATGCAGAGATGTGTATGAGATAATAGAACCAGATTGGAGATGTCAGATAGATTGGTTTTAACCTTGCGACACGTCGCATCGGTTATATCGGACTGACATCAGAGATTTGCCGGAAAGGATAGAGGTATTATGTTACTAGAAGAGAAGTTTTTGGAATTTCATCGTTATGCCAGCAGCCACAATCTGCCGCTGGAAGCTATCAGTGTCGGAGATGAGAACAAGGTACTCTGTGAGATGCACTACGCAGCAAATGCACCAAGAAATATTTATTCACATACCAAGAGTTTTACGGTAACAGCAGTTGGACTCGCAATGGAAGAGGGAAAACTAAGCCTGGAAGATCATGTGGCGGAAGTGTTTAAAGATAAACTTCCTTCAAATCCGGATCCAAATCTGGAGAAGATTCAGTTGAAACATCTGCTCTGCATGTCCAGTGGCTTTGGTAAGGCACTTCTGATGAATGCGGACAGACGTCCGGGCGTCGGCGCACCGGATTATGAGAAATATATGATGGCACAGCCGGTTCCTGTGGAGCCAGGCAGTGCATTCTGCTATTCCTCTGCCGACAGTATTCTGGCTGCTCATATGGTAGAACGGGCCGTTGGCAAGCGGATGGGAGAGTATCTGTATGAGAAGGTATTCCAGCCCCTTGATATGGGATGGCCGCTCTGGGAGCATGATCCACAGGGACATCCGAATGGCGGCGGAGGTATGTATCTAACTTGTACCGAGATGATGAAACTGGGACAGCTCTATCTGGCTGAGGGTAACTGGAAGGGCGAGCAGATTGTCAGCAGGGACTGGGTGAAGGAGGTGTCCACCCCGAAATTTACCTTCGAGCCATCTGCAGATCTCTGGCATGTAGGATATGGCTATCAGTTCTGGATCAGTCCATATCCAGGATCCTATCGTGCTGATGGCGCATTCGGACAGATTACAACGATTCTCCCAGAGAAGGGATTGGTTGTTTCCATCCAATGTCCGGAGCGAGGTAATTTCGATCAGGTGAAACGTGCGCTGCATGAACATTTTCTGATGGAATTGTAAGAATAGACTTGCAACAATATGCTATAATTTGCCCAGAAACCGTACTTTTGGCTGAAAAGGCTTAAAATCAAGGCTTTTAGGGAATGTGGATGGGATTTGTCCCCCCATTGTACTCCTATTTTGTAAATCAGTAGGATCATCAACCGGACTTCCCTCGATAAAAAAGAATATGATTTGTGGCGAAAGAAGTTCCTTCGGGGACTTCTTTTCACTTACATAAGGAATTAAGCAGAAGATTCTCCATGCAGGATGAGGCAGAGCAGAAAGCAACGATTCTTATTCACTTCTATCCGGAGGTTACTGTGGAGAAGATGAGTTCATATCGGAAGAAGCAGTAAATGTTATCACATAGGAACAGGAAATGTGGTATACTGTGCCTATGTAAAAAAGAATGTGTTTTACAAATCGGTATTTGAGGAGAAAACAGTATGTGGTTTTGGTGGTTTATTTTGATATGTGATTGTCTTATTCCAGCGATTATGATAATTGCGGGCAGAATGATGTGGAAACATTGTCCAAAGAAGATCAATGGAGTTGTGGGATACCGAACTAAGATGTCAATGATAAATATGGATACTTGGAGATTTGCACATGACCATGCAGGAAAACTTTGGTGGAAAGTCGGTATTGGTCTGTTGGGACCTACAATGCTTATACATATTCCTTTTTATGGAGCAAGTGATGATACAATAGGAATATTAAGCATTATTATCATTGTAATACAACTGGTATTTTTAATAGGCTCTATTTTCCCAACGGAAAAGTCATTAAAAAACAATTTCAATGAGGATGGAACAAAGCGATAACTTCAAGTTTGTCTGACTCACAACAATTTAATATCAAACTAATACAAGCACTTTAGCCAATAAAGGTTAAGGTGCTTTTTTTGCGCCTTGAAAGGAGGTGGTTACAGCTAAACACATCGGGAAAAGCCCGATTTAATCATTACAACAGGCATTGCCTGATCATATAG
>ENA-OPCI01000378-OPCI01000378.1-human-gut-metagenome-genome-assembly--contig:-NODE-378-length-31021-cov-3.140767_pt1 | contig 31021 bp, 24 predicted proteins | sample MGYA00241564_ERZ501479 | MGnify/ENA primary metagenome ERZ501479 (study PRJEB25962, sample SAMEA2042630) | human gut metagenome | biome: human gut; feature: human-associated habitat; material: faeces...
CCCACCAGTCCGGAACCAATCTGTGTGGCAAGACGGATTCTCTGTGCTTCCCCACCCGAAAGAGTTCCTGTCGCACGAGCCAGTGTCAGATAATCCAGTCCTACATCTACCAAGAAGCCCAGCCGGGCACGGATTTCCTTTAATACCTGTTCTCCGATCAGTTTCTGGGACTTCGAAAGTTCCAGTTCACTCATAAACCGATTCAGATTCTCGACAGACATCTCTGTGATCTGAGAAATATTTTTTTCTCCAACTGTCACTGCCAGTGCTTCCGGTTTCAGACGCTGGCCTTTGCAGGCACGGCACGGCGTGATCTGCATAAAAGTCTCGTATTCCTGTTTGGAACTTTCCGAACCGGTCTCCCGGTATCTGCGCTCCACATTTTTTATCAGTCCTTCAAAGGCCACATCGTACACACCTTCTCCGCGCTGGCCCTTGTAGTATACTTTTACTTCATGACCATTGGTTCCATGAATCAGAATATCGTGGATCTCCTTCGGATAATCCTGAAACGGCGTGGACAGATCAAAATGATATTCTTTACACAACGCATCCAGAATCGCTCTGGTAAAGCTTCCCTTTGTTGCACAGGACTGCCAGCCGAGTACTGCAATCGCACCTTCCTCGATGGACAACGACGGATCCGGGATCATCAGTCGCTCATCAAATTCCATCTTATATCCGAGCCCCAGACAATCCGGACAGGCTCCGAACGGATTGTTAAAAGAAAAACTTCGCGGCTCAATCTCATCAATGCTGATCCCGCAGTCCGGACAGGAAAAGCTCTGGCTGAAGTTCAGATAGTTTCCATCCATCGTATCTACCACCAGCAGTCCGTCCGCCAGTGCCAGCACACTCTCAACAGAATCCGTCAGACGCTTTTCTATCCCCGGTTTTACCGCAAGCCGGTCCACCACGACAGCAATCGTATGTTTGATATTCTTATCCAGTTTTATCTCTTCAGACAGTTCGTACATATTGCCATCGATCTGCACCCGTACATAACCGCTTCGCTTTGCCTGATCCAGTACCTTTTCATGACGTCCTTTTCTTCCTCGTACAACCGGTGCCAGCAGCTGGATCCTGGTACGTTCCGGCAATTCCATGATCTGATCCACCATCTGATCCACCGACTGTTTTGCGATAACCTTCCCACACTTCGGGCAATGCGGGACACCGATTCTCGCATACAACAGACGAAAGTAATCGTAGATCTCCGTCACCGTTCCCACCGTAGAACGAGGGTTTCTGTTTGTAGACTTCTGATCAATAGAAATTGCCGGTGAAAGTCCCTCGATACTCTCCACGTTCGGTTTTTCCATCTGCCCCAGAAACTGACGGGCATAGGAAGAAAGACTTTCCATATATCGCCGCTGTCCTTCTGCATAGATAGTATCAAAAGCCAGTGAACTTTTTCCTGATCCGGACAATCCTGTCAGAACAACAAATTCATCTCTCGGAATATCCACATCCAGATTTTTCAGATTATTTTCATTGGCTCCACGAATCTTTATATATTGTTTTCCGGTCTTACGCACTGCCATTGTATTTTTCTCCTTCTGTTTTCCATGTGCTCCGCATAATCATACACCTGTAGATTCCGGGAGCGATCTGGCTCCTTTACATCCTGTTCCCTTTAACCTGCTCCGCACATTTTCTATAGTTTCTCCATATGTGTCAGAACAGATGTTCTTTTAATTGTACGATATTTTTTATTCACTGTCAATCTGCCGTTTTTATTTTCCGCCTCTTTATTCATCCAGCAGAAAATCTGCCATGATCGGATTGCTGACACTGATTCCGGCTCTTGTCAGAGCGATCCTGTCTCCTTCTATTTTCAACAACCCCATCCTGCTGTATTTTTCCAGCACCGGTCCGTATACTTCTTCTACGGATCTTCCGAAATTTTTCCTGAATTCGTTCCGTGATACACCACAAAGCAGCCTCAGGCCCAGAATCATGGTTTCTTCCATCTGATCCCCTACTGTCAGTGTTTCTCGGTCCCGTCGGATCGATTCCGGATTTCCGTTGAATTTCCCATACACACTCAGGTCTCTCAGATTGGTAAAACGCTGATTTTGAAACAGAGATGCACTTCCCACACCAAATCCCAGATATTCTTTTCGTGTCCAGTATCCCAGGTTGTGCCGGCATTCTTTTCCTTTTTTGGCATAATTAGAGATTTCATACTGATGATATCCATATGACTGTAAAATCTCCCATGTCCGCTCATACATCCGCCGTTCTTCCTCCTCGTCAGGAAGTTCCGGTTTTTTCTCTGCAAAAGGGGTTCCCTCTTCGATAATCAGGCTGTAGGCCGAGATATGCTCCGGTTCCATTCCTGCGATCACCTCCAGACTCTTCTCCCAGGAAGTCAGATTCTGTCCGGGCAGACCGGACATCAGATCCACATTCAGATTGGCAAATCCCGCTTCTCTCGCCATTTGAAAACTTTCCTGAAACTGTGCCCAGGTATGAATCCGTCCCAACAGTTTCAGTTCCGTATCGTCTGTAGACTGACAGCCAAGACTCAGCCGGTTGATTCCCGCTCTGTGATATCCTGCAAGATTGATTGCTGTCAGCGTTCCCGGATTGGCTTCCATCGAGATCTCTGCATCTTTTTTCAGACAATATGTGTCCCTTACCACCTCCATCAGTTCCTCCATCCAGTCCCCCGGAAGAAGAGAGGGCGTACCACCGCCAATATAAACAGATATAACTTCATATTCTTTTGCCTGAGGTCCCACCGCCGCAAGTTCCCGCAGCATGGCATCCAGATATACCCGCCGGCTCTTCTCATCGGCAGGGCCGGATAAGAAATCACAGTATTCACATTTTCGGATACAAAACGGAATATGTAAATATAATTCCAATTCTTTTTTCATCTTACTCTTCCTCAACTTTGGCTCGTTAAATTTCCCTGTAACGTAAAAAACTGCAGGCAGAACGTTGATCCTGCCGCAGTTTTTTTGCATATTTATTGTAGTACCTTCTGCATATTCTTTTTGATTTTTTCCGTCAGATATGCATATTGCAGCAGTTCATCCTCACTGAAACTCTGGTAGCGGGTCTCATCGTACTCCCGCTGTACATTAACAAGTGCTTCTTCCACCTGCGCGGCTTCCGGCAGCATCCAGACGGTGATTCTGCGATCCTGAGTTTTTTTCTCTCTGCTTTCCTGTATACGGATATACCCTTTTGCCATCAGCTTCTGCAGATGCAGCGACAGACTTCTTCTGGTCATATTGGTATAATCACTTAACTCTCTTCTGCTGACCGGCTGTTTCAGATGGCTGAGATAAAGAAGCAGACGGATCTCCGGAAAAGTAAGATCAAACTGGCTTGCCACCGGTTCAAGATACCTGTCAAAAAGTTTCCGGCTCCGGTATTCATCCATCAACACTCCTTCTCCTTCTACGGCTTCCAGGTACAGACTGCTTCGCTCTTCCCCAAGCTTCTGAGAACCTGGCAGAATCGTCGGTGCAACCATACCGTCTCCCGCCGCATCGATCAGAAAACGATATACCTGCAGACGGTTTTTCTCGTATTCCTCTTCATCCAGAACATTTTTGTAAAAATCCTTATAGTAGGTAAATACCGTCAGCTTCATCTTGATCGTTTTCGACAGATTCATTCCCTGGCTTGCCAGAGAACCTTTCGTCTTCACATAATAATAAATCGGTGTATGCAATGCATAGAATCTTCTGGCATGTCGGATATACTCCAGATTGAACATAAAATCCTCACACCAGCTGATCTCCGGATTCATCTGCAGGTGATGTTTCATGATAATATCCCGCCGGTACAGCTTGTTCCACAGTACACCGTAATAAAAATCTGCCGGTTTTTCCATCATGCAGCCCACAAACGCTTCCTGATCCATCACGCCATCGATTTCGATATCTCCTTTATGAGACAGCCTCTCCCCGATCACCCGGTAAAAATCAGCAATCACAAGATCCGCCTGTTCCTCTTTTGCCGCCCTCACCAGAAGTTTCGTCGCATCCGGTGTGATCCAGTCATCACAGTCCAGAAACTGCAGATACTCCCCGTGTGCCTGAGCAATCGCCATATTTCTGCTCTCAGACACACCGGAATTCTCCTTGTGGATCACCAGGACCCTGTCATCCGCAGCAGCGTACCGTTCACAGATTTCCCTGGTTTTATCGCTGCTGCCGTCATTGATCAGAAACAGTTCAAAATCTTTATATTCCTGTTTCAACACACTGTCCACGCATCGTTCCAGTGTTTTTTCTCCATTATAAACCGGAACAATAATACTTACTGCAGGTTTCATAGTTTTTAATCCTCATCCAGCTTCAGTACACTCATAAATGCTTTCTGTGGGATTTCTACATTTCCCACCTGACGCATTCGTTTCTTTCCTTCCTTCTGTTTTTCCAGAAGTTTCTTCTTACGGGAAATATCACCACCATAACATTTTGCCAGTACATCTTTTCGCATTGCGCGAACAGTCTCTCTGGCAATGATTTTTCCGCCTACCGCTGCCTGAATCGGAATCTCAAACAACTGTCTCGGAATTTCTTCTTTCAGTTTCTCGCACATTTTTCTGCCGCGCTCATAAGCTGATCCCTCAAATACAATAAAGGAAAGTGCATCCACTTCTTCTTTATTGACCAGAATATCCAGTTTTACCAGTTCGCTTCTCTCATAACCGATCATCTCATAATCAAAAGACGCATATCCTCTGGAACGGGATTTTAATGCATCAAAGAAATCATAGATAATCTCATTCAACGGCATATGATACGTCAGCAGCGCTCTGGTTGTCTCCATATATTCCATTCCCTGATACTGTCCACGCCGCTCCTGACAAAGATCCATGATCGGTCCGATGAATTCTGTCGTTACCATGATCTCTGCTTTTACCATCGGCTCTTCCATATATTCAATAGTTGACGGATCCGGCAGATTGGACGGGTTTGTCAGATCCATTACTTCACCGTTGGTCTTGTGTACTTTATAGATAACACCCGGTGCTGTTGTCACCAGATCCAGATTATATTCTCTCTCCAGACGTTCCTGGATGATCTCCAGATGCAGCAGTCCGAGGAATCCACAGCGGAAACCAAATCCGAGGGCTATAGATGTCTCCGGTTCATACTGCAGCGAGGCATCATTTAACTGCAGTTTTTCCAGTGCATCACGAAGATCTCCGTACTTTGCTCCGTCTGCCGGATAGACACCGCAGTATACCATCGGGTTAACCTTTTTGTAGCCCGGCAGCGGTTCGCTGCACGGTCTGCTGTTATCAGTTACGGTATCACCGACACGGGTATCTTTTACAGTTTTGATACTTGCGGTAAAATATCCTACCATACCGGCGGATAACTCCTCACACGGAATAAACTGTCCGGCTCCAAAATAACCGACTTCCACCACATCTTCCACAGCACCGGTCGCCATCATGCGAACAGTTGTTCCCTTTCGGATCTTTCCTTCTTTGATCCTGCAGAATACGATAACACCTTTATAGGAATCGTACACGGAATCAAAAATCAGTGCCTGCAGTGGTGCTTGCGGATCTCCGGTCGGTGCCGGAACTTTTTCTACAATCTGTTCAAGAACCTCTTCTACGTTCAGTCCGGTCTTTGCGGAAATCTGTGGGGCATCCTGTGCCTCGATACCGATCACATCTTCGATCTCGTTGATAACACGCTCCGGCTCTGCACTTGGCAGATCGATCTTATTGATCACCGGCATAACATCCAGGTCATGATCCAGTGCCAGATATACATTTGCCAGTGTCTGGGCTTCAATTCCCTGTGCCGCATCCACCACAAGGATCGCGCCATCACAGGCTGCGAGGCTTCTGGAAACCTCATAGTTAAAGTCTACATGCCCGGGAGTGTCGATCAGGTTGAAAATATATTCTTCCCCGTCTTTTGCCTTATATACGGTTCTCACGGTCTGTGCCTTGATAGTAATTCCTCTCTCACGTTCCAGATCCATATTATCCAGTACCTGGGACTGCATCTCTCTTTCTGTCAGCAGACCGGTCATCTCAATGATCCGGTCTGCCAGGGTAGATTTTCCGTGATCAATATGGGCTATAATACAGAAATTACGAATTTTACTTTGATCAAAATCTGCCACTTTAGTACCTCCGATTTCTTTCTTTATACTCAGGTGTTTGTCACTGTTGAACTTTTTCTTCTTTTGGTGCCATCTACCTGATTCTCTGATTGCATCGGGTATCCGGACACTCTGTAATTTTACATTGCCTTTTATTATAGCATAGTTTTTACTGTCCCTTCAATACTTTATCCAGAATCACACTGAAGGGTTCCATCGCATTCATCGCCTCTTCCACCGTATTGGTCTGTGCGCCCACTTCCAGGAGAATCGAGCGCGGCCGCACATGAAGATTATACCGATATCCTTTGAGATAAATACACCGTGTCAACTGTGGATAGTACCGCGCCGCCTGATAAGACAGCTGAAACGAAAATGAGAGATTATCTTCGATATAAGGATTGGGAAGTGTATCCAGATTCCCGTTTTTTACCGTTCTGCTGAGTCCGTTAAAATACATGATCTGCGCTGTCGGTTTTCCGTTGATTTCTGTCACCAGATGCTTTCCTTCCGGTACTCCATCCCTGTGCAGATCGATCACCACCTGAATCGTAGGATTTTCCTCCAACACCTGCCCGATCACCGGAAGTGCATAGTTATATGCCTTGCTCCGGTCCAGCTGACCTTCCATCAGATCGAAAGTATCCTTTCTGTGGATCACCTGATATCCATAAATGTCCCGCAGAATACTCTCAAGATAATTTCCCACACCGACTACGCTTGTTGCCTCATCTCCCTCGATAGAATCGGCAAATCCTTCCTGCGAATGAGTATGGTAAATAAGGATCTGCGGAACGCTGCTGTCTTCTTCCAGTGTCAGCGAATCTCCCAAAAATGTACTGGCATTGATCTGTGACCCGTCCACTGTTGTGTTCGGATCTACCACAAAGAAATTGTTCAGCAGATAGTGAAAATCACTGAGCCGCTCCATGGAAAGGTCTATCTTTGGTGTCGACTCTACTGCTGTAGTCCACGCCGGAAGCTGTGCAGTTGCTGTGCCTGCATTCTCTGTTGTCTGTGGCTCATTCTCATCTGTTTTTCTCTCCTGTTGCTCTTCTTCATTCCCATTTTTTTCCTGTTCTCCCTCCTGTTGGCTACTCATACCATTCTCTTCATTTTCCCTGGCCGTCTCGTTCTCCCGGGTCACTGCCTGACTCTGATTTTCTCCCAACAGCCGGTCAGCGATCGTATTGCCATTGGCATGGATCATCTCATAACAGGTACTTTCATCCTCAATCACCGGATGTTGTTCTTCTTCCTGATGCTCTTTCAGATACATGCCCAGCGGATACCAGTTTTCGATCTTTGTCCACAATTTTGTTATCAGCGGAGTAGTAGTCCCCTCCTCATAAAATATCCCCGGCATATACCACAAATACGCTTCCCGCTCTGTCTCCATACAGATATCCCCGAGTATCTGCTGTGCGCGTGTTCCCGGAGACTGCCTCAGATGCAGATATCCCCGTGCCGCGAGATATCCGCCAAGGCAGACACACAATCCCCACACCGTTGCTTTTACAATCCGTTCTGATCTTCTCATCTTTCCCTCTATGATCTTTCCTGACTTTCACCATACATATTTTTTGCCGGATAAATATATATTATATTCCTGTTCTTACTTTTACTTCTGATTTTCCTGGAGTACATACTTGTATTATATGAATTCCCCTGCTTCTTATGCCTCCATCGCGATATTGATGCCCTCTGAGATCGTATAACTGAGCCTTTTGACTGTCTCATCCACATCTTTGGGCGTAACAAACATTCTGTGCAGCCGCGGCGTGATCAGTTCCTGCAAAAACTCTTCCATCTCCGCCTCTTCCAGATTTTCCAGCAGATGAGCGATGGCATCATGAACAATCGTGGCGCCGTCTACTACAGTCGGCACACCGATACCGATCACCGGTATCCCAAGTGTTTCTTCATTCAATCCGCATCTGTGATTACAGACACCGGATCCCGGATTGATTCCCGTATCCGTTATCTGAATCGTACAGTTTAATCTCCGTACACTGCGTGCCGCCAGTGCATCGATGGCGATCACTGCATCCGGATCCGTCTCCCGGATCACACCACGGATAATCTCCATTGTTTCCATCCCTGTCTGTGCCATAACACCGGGAACCAGGCTGCTGATCTGATGTGCTTTTCTCTTTCCCATACCTGCCTTTCCATATTCTTTAATAATGTGTCTGGTGATCTTCAGATTCTGAATCACCTGTGGTCCCAGTGCATCCGGTGTGATCTCCCGGTTGCCAAGTCCCACCACCAGAATGGATTTCTCTTTCTCCAGATGAAGAAGTTCTTTCAGATGGTGCGCAAGTACCTGAGAAATCCCCCGGTGATAATCCTCATCCGGCACGATCAGATTCGGGGCTTCCATGGTAATATACGTACCTTTCGGCTTTTCCATCGCTTTCGCTCCCTGCTCCGTCTGAATCCGCACCACCGTTGTATTCAGGTCCAGAGCCTCCTCATATTTCTCCTGAATCGCCACACCCTTAATCTCCACATTGTCCTTCTCATACTTCTCCTTACTCTCCACTGCAAGATCCGTTCGTATCCCAAAATTCCCGGACATCGTTGTCACCTTTCCTTTCTGAACACCTTTTCCTGCCTGCGTTCTTTTCTCCTTTTAGATTTCCCTTTTCCTTTCGATTTATCCCTGAAAATCATTACTGTTCGCTCCGTTCACAATAACTGGTTCAAAATACATTCCAAAATGCCTTTTTTTCGGAAAAACCATTGACAAACCACGATAAATGGCATAAACTGTATGGGTATTTTGAGATTAGCCTGTCCGTGTCTGGGCTGATGAATATGATAAATGATTGAATAATTTATTGGAGGTTATGGAAAATGGCAAACATTAAATCCGCTAAAAAAAGAGTTATCGTAAACAGAACAAAAGCTGAAAGAAATAAAGCTATCCGTTCTGAAGTTAAAACATCTATCAAAAAAGTAGAAGCAGCAGTTGCAGCAAAAGATCTGGCAGCAGCTCAGGCAGCAATCGCTGAGAAGAATGCATAAGTTGATGTTGTTATAAGGCAAACTAAAATAGCCTAATATTTGTGTCCCAACAGAGTAATACCGACCCTCACTTTACAGGAAACTGTATCGTGAGGGTTTTTTTGTCGGTTTGTTCTGCTTATGGCTTGAAAAAGAAAATTCATACCTGTATAATGGCATATGGAAATTGATAGTATTAGAAACTTAGGGGGAGTAGTTTTGAAAAATAACAAATATGAAATTGATATGTGCAACGGCACGATCATGGACAAACTGGTTTCATTTTCCTTGCCATTGATGCTTTCTGGAATCCTGCAGTTAATGTTCAATGCAGTGGATATCATCGTCGTCGGTCAGTTTACAGGAAGCGAAGCACTTGCGGCAGTTGGTTCAACGACTGCGCTGATTGCTGTTTTTACGAACTTATTTATTGGAATATCCCTTGGTGCCAATGTGCTTGCTGCACGTTTTTATGCTTCGGGAAAAAACAAAGAAATGTCGGAAACGGTACATACAGCCATTGCCCTGGCATTCGTAAGCGGTATGATCATGGCAGTTGTAGGACTTCTTTTTTCACGGCTTGCATTGGAAATTATGGGTACTCCGGATAATGTTATTGACCAGTCCACACTCTATATGCGAATTTATTTTCTGGGAATGCCATTTTTTATGCTTTATAACTATGGTGCAGCTATTCTGAGAGCAGTAGGAGATACGAAACGTCCGTTGATCTTTTTGATCATATCTGGTCTTGCGAATGCAGGTCTGAATATGCTCCTTGTCGTTGTTTTTAACATGGGTGTAGCCGGAGTTGCTATCGGAACAATTGTTTCTCAGTGCATCTCCTGTATTCTGGTATTACGATGTCTTTACCGTTCAGAAGGAAGCTATCAGCTCAGATTCTCAAAACTCACGATAAAAAGCTTTTATCTGAAACAAATTTTTCAAGTGGGCATTCCGGCGGGTATTCAGAGTACCGTCATCAACCTGTCAAATGCTTTGTTGCAATCTTCTGTGAACTCTTTTGGTTCGATTGCAATGGCAGGATATACTGCAGCAAATAATATTTTTGGATTTCTGTATGTATCTGTAAACTCTGTTACACAATCCTGTATGAGCTTTACCAGTCAGAATTATGGAGTACGGAAAACAAAACGTATGGACAAAGTGCTTCTTGACTGTATTATCCTATCCTTTGCATTTTCTTTTACATTGGGATGTGGAGCTTATTTTTTTGGTAATGAATTGTTGCGTCTGTATACCAGTGATCCGGACGTTATCCAGTGTGGGATTGAAATTCTTGCCTATACAACCGTACCGTATTTCTGTTGCGGAATCATGGATCTGATTCCCGGTGCACTTCGTGGAATGGGACATTCTGGTGTACCAATGATTTTGTCTATCATAGGTACCGTTGGAACACGAATCGTATGGATCTTTGGATTGTTTCCTCATAATAGATCCCTTTCTTTCCTTTTCATTTCATATCCTGTGTCCTGGATTCTGACAATTCTTATGCAGGTAATCTGTTTCTATTTTGTCAGACGCAAAGTTCACAGAAACATCCTGACACAGGGCTGAAGGGATGACTCGAGGAGATTATTATGAATTATATGATAGCAATCCTTCCCAAAATGGCAGGATTTCTTTTACTTGTACTTATCGGCTTTACCGCATCACGTATTGGTGTGATCAAAAAAGAGGCCATGTCATCTATTTCCGGTTTCCTTTTGAAGATTGTGTTGCCGGCATTGACAATTTCGCTGATCTGGGAAAATCAGACTACCTTTTATACAATGGCCCGTTATGGCAGAATGGTCATTGCACAGATTCTCATGTACTTCATCATGGCAGCAGGAGGTATCCTTGGAAGCAGAATCTGCCACTTAAGCGGAACAACATCTAATGTACACCGTGGTTGTTCTGTTGGCGGTAATTATGGATTTCTTGTGATTCCTCTGATCATGACTCTGTTCGGCGATCAGGGCGGTAATGTTTATATCCCGATTTGTTCGGTCATTGATACTACTTTGGTCTGGACTCTTGGATTTACATTATTTACGAATGGAGTAGGACAGAAAGAAAATCCGTGGAAAAAAATCATCATGAATCCGATTTTCATTTCTATCATACTTGGATTATGTCTGACCAGTTTTCACATTCCAGTTCCTGATATGATCATGAACACCATAGATTCTGTTGGAAACACCTGTTACAGCTGGGGACTGATTTATCTGGGATGCAGTCTTGGATTTATGAAGCTCACAAATATTTTTAAATACAGATCTATCCTTGTACTTGTGTTTACAAAGATACTCGTGATTCCACTGATTGTTTATTTTATTTCCCATCATTTTCTCACAAATGTTGAAAGTATGATTCTTATGTTGATCAGTGCAGCTCCATCCATGACAACTTCCAGTATGATTGCGGAACAGTATCATCTGGATGAGGAATATGCTTCCACGGCAGTAGTAACAACAACTTTATTCTGTATGCTCATCATTCCATTACTTTTTGGTCTGATTTCACTTTAAAATAACGTTTCTTCAGGAGGATAGTGAGAATATATAAATGAAATTACGTGTTAAAGATATTGTAAAAATATGGAATAATGGTGCTGCTTCCCTGGTAGCAGGTCAGGAAGGACTCATGCGCAGGATAGAGGTATTTGATATGATGGAACAGCCTAATATCAAACCATGGCTCAGGGAACACCTGCTCCTGATCACTACCGGATATGTGATTCGAAATGACAAAGAAGCTCTGCTGAACCTGATCCGCGATATGAATGAGGTGAATGCATCTGCGCTTGCCATCAAAACCCGTTTTTTTGAGGATTTTCCCAAAGAAGCACTTCAACTGGCGGATGAACTGAAGCTTCCGTTATTTTTTCTCGATAATAATGCTGGCTTTGTGGAACTTGTTTTTCCTGTCATGACAGCAATCGTAGAATCCAGAAGCAATATTGAACTGGATACTCGTTATCATATTGGAAAAGAAAACAAATCAGAACTTGATAACAGACTATTCTTTGATCTTATCAACCGTAAGATCACACAGCCAGAGGAGGCAGAATATCGTACAGCCTCTTTACAATGGCCATCAGAACCAGTGCGTATGATTGCGCTGTCTCTGGAAACTGAGAAAAATTCTTTTCTTCTTGAAATGAAAAAAGAACAACAGACAAAAGCAATTTCCAGAATTCTTGAAAAAAATCATATACGAAATGCTGTAATATGTAGCAAAGAAATGTGCTTTGCGCTCATGGGAATATCCATAAATGATACACTCCTTGATACAATTGCAAATGATATGATTCAAAAAACTGTCGAAATTAATAATTGCGCATGTTCTGCAATTATCAGCAACCCTCTGTCAGATTATCTTAAACTGGCGGATACTTATCAAAAACTCAAAGAAGGTTTTCATATTCGCGTGATCCGAAAGCAGCAGTGGCAGTGTATTTTCTTGGATGAACTTCAATATGATCGTATTATGCTGCATATATCTGAAGACACGGAAGTACACCAATTTATCAGGTGTAAGCTTGGCCCATTAGTGGAATATGACCGTGCTCATGATACGCAGCTGCTCGAGACACTTGAAGCACTCATTCAGAATCATAATTCCCGCAAATTTGCTGCGGAATCCCTTTTTTTACATAGAAATACTATGGTACATCGTATCAACAAGATCGAAGAAGTGTTGCATTGCAGCCTGGATGATACAGAAATAATGGAACAGCTGGAATTTGCTATAAAAATGAAAATGTATGCACATTAAAAACAAATGTGCATCGTGCACAATATTTTGCTGAAAAAAAGTGATTTCAAGCCGATGATTTTATCAATGTAAAGTGATATTATCTTAAATCATGAATGTGAAGCCGATGTGGGCATTCCTACATCGGCTGATTTTGTATTCTGGCCCGCTGTTATCCGGAATATGAGCACATGAACTTTTTACGAATGGAGGAGATAATATGGCTAGTAACACAAACAAGGATTACACACAGATGCATATTAAAGCATCTGATCATCCAAAAGCGTATGCACCACATATTCTTATTTTGAACATCGTGATGAGCATACTTGGTGCAATTATCGGACTTGAACTGATCGTACGTACCGGTGTTGCACCAAACACATCTATCGTAGGAGCGTTATTTGCAATTATCATTTCACGTTTACCTATCGCATTTTTAAAGAAATACCAGAGTATCCACTGTCAGAACATGATTCAGACATCTATCTCAGGTGCAACATTTTCAGCAGCAAACTGCTTCCTGCTTCCAATCGGTGTTCCGGTTATCATGGGCAGAATGGATCTTATGTATCCTATGCTTGTTGGTGCATTTCTTGCAACCATCATTGATGCAACAATTCTTTATAAAACATTTGACAGCGAAATGTTTCCGGCAGAAGGAGCGTGGCCTCCTGGAGTTGCATCTGCAGAATCTATCCTCGCAGTTGTAGAAAAAGGAAAGAAAGCCCTTCTTCTTATTGTAGGTATGGTTATTGGTATCGGTGGTAAGATGATCGGTATTCCTACTGACCTTCTCGGAGTTTCCTGGTTTGGTGATTTTGCAGCTATGTCAGCTCTTGGTGTAGGATCAATTGTAATCGGTATCATTAAGACAAATGGATTTATCATTGATATCTTCGGACACAGCTTCCCGGTCATTACCAATATCTTTGGTGAAGGTGCAGACTTGATGGCTTCAAACATGTTCAAATACATGCCTCACGGTATTATGATTGGTGCCGGCCTTGTATCTCTTATCCAGTGTGGCCGTATGCTGTTCAAGAAGAGTGACGGAGACAGTGCAGCTGGTAAATTTACATCCAGTATGGCAAACATGAAAAAAGCCTTAGGCGGTGGATATGTTGCATACCTGGTAGTAGCAGTCCTTCTGGCAGTGATCACAGGTATCTGGTCAGAAATGGGAGTTGTTCAGCTGGTCATCTGGGTGATCTTCTCAGCTTTTGCAGCAATTGCTTCCGAACTTATTGTGGGTATTTCTGCAATGTATTCAGGATGGTTCCCTGGATTTGCAACAGCGCTTATTTTCCTTATCGTAGGTATGTTGATTGGATTCCCGTCACTTCCACTTGGAATTCTTGTTGCTTATACTTCCGCAACAGGTCCTGCTTTCTCTGATATGGCATATGACCTCAAATGCGGTTACATCCTTCGCGGATGCGGAAAAGATCAGGAACTTGAGCTTGAAGGAAGAAAACAGCAGTATATCAGTGAGATTATTGGCTTTATAGTGGCATTTATACTTGTAGCTATTATGGCAAAACAGTACTTCAATCAGGGGATGTTTGCTCCGGTTGATGCTACTTTTGCAGCTACGATTGAAGCAGGTGCCGGCGGAGATGTTGCCAAATGGCTGCTTATTTGGGCTATTCCGGGTGCTATTATCCAGTTCCTTGGCGGTTCCAGACAGGTTGGTATCCTTTTTGCAACAGGTCTTCTTGTTGGATCTACTATCAACGGTCTGACAATCCTGATTGCTTTACTTATTCGTTATATTCTTGTTAAGAAGAACAAAGAAAACGAGCAGACCCTCAATATCCTGGGTGCTGGTTCACTTGCCGGAGCTGCTCTGTACAGTTTCTTTACAGCTACACTATCACTTGGTAAAAAGAAATAATATTTTAAGACAGGTATTTTAATTTTTTTATTGCAGGAGATGAGTATTAAAATGAAAACAAAAGGAATTCGTCTTACAAAAGATGTCCTTGATGCTGCGCTCGCCGGGGGTACGATCCTCGGCGGTGGTGGTGGCGGTGATCCGAAAAAGGGCAGAAAATATGCAGAGATTGCAGTGGATTATACAGACCTTCGTCTGATCACAATCGATGATCTGGATGAAGATGATGTACTGTTAACCGCCTCTCTGGTCGGCGCACCGAATGCAGCGAATCAGTATATGACTCCAAAGGATATCGCTAAAACAGTTGAGATTCTTCAGAAAAACTGTGATTTTCATATTGGCGGCATCATCACAAATGAGCAGGGTGGAGAAGCTACTGTAAATGGCTGGCTTCAGGCTGCCGTTACAGGACTTCCGGTTGTGGATGCACCATGTAACGGACGTGCGCATCCGACAGGAGTAATGGGAAGTATGAATCTTCACAAAATCCCAGATTATACCACCGTTCAGGCATGTGTCGGCGGCAATCCGGATACAGGAAATCATATTGAATGCTTCTTTGAAGGAAATATCGATCATACTTCTAAAATGGTGCGTCTTGCATCTATCGAAGCCGGCGGTCTGGTTGCAGTAGCCAGAAATCCGGTCAAAGTATCCTATGCCAGACAAAATTGTGCCATTGGTGGTGTCAGCTTTGCAATTGAAACAGGAAAAGCATTCTTAAAAGGACTTGAAACTTCCGTAGAAGAGGGTGTAAACAGTCTCTGTACTTTCCTGAATGGACGCATACTTGCCAGAGGTCCGGTACAGAATTTCTCAATTGAGACAACTGGAGGTTTTGATGTAGGTTATGCAACCGTAGGCGGCTGTGATATGACTTTCTGGAATGAATACGCAACTGTAGAAAAAGATGGTGAACGACTTGCTACTTTCCCTGACCTTATCATGACGATCAACGCAAAAACAGGTGAACCTGTAACAACAGCCATGATGGAAGAGGGCCTTGATGTCTACGTGATCACCACAGACAAGAAGAATCTGAAACTTTCGCCGACCATGTATGCGCCGGAATTGCTGAAAGCAACAGAAGATGTAATCAAAAAAGACTTAATCAGTTATTTGGATAAGTAATCAGGAGGAAATAATAACATGTTAATGAAACAGATCATTGATGCTTACGAAGTACTTGACAGTTCATTCGTAACAGGAGAAGCAGTAAAAGAATATCTTCTCGGAATTAAAGCGGATGCCAACGTTGAGGTTTATGAACTGGTTGGACCTAAGGGAAGCACAGATATGCTTAAAGTTCGTATTCCTGGCAAAAATGGTAAAACAAACGGTGGAGATGCTCCAACAATCGGTCTTCTTGGAAGACTTGGTGGAATCGGTGCACGTCCGGAACGTATCGGATTCGTATCAGATGGTGACGGTGCTCTCTGTGCAGTAGCTCTTGCAGCAAAGCTGCTTGATATGCAGAACAAGGGAGATTATCTTGATGGTGATGTATTTATCTCAACACATATCTGCCCACATGCTCCGACAGCCCCTCATGATCCGGTTCCATTCATGGGATCTCCAGTTGAAATGGCACAGGTAAATAAAGAAGAAGTTTCTCCTGACCTGGATGCACTGCTTGTTGTAGACACAACAAAAGGAAACCGTGTAATCAATACAAGAGGATTTGCGATTTCTCCTACAGTAAAAGAAGGATATGTATTAAGAACTTCTGAAGATCTTCTTGATCTGATGCAGATCACTACAGGACGCCTTCCATATGTATTCCCTCTTGCAACACAGGATATCACACCATATGGAAATGATGTTCATCATCTGAATAGTATCCTGCAGCCATGTACAGCAACAGATGCACCAGTTGTAGGTGTTGCGATCACAGCAGAAACTATGGTTCCTGGATGTGCTACAGGAGCAACACATGCTGCTGATGTTGAAGAGGCTGCAAGATTTATGTTGGAAGTTGCCAAAGCATATGGAAGAAAGCAGTGTAGCTTCTATGATGCAGATGAATATGCACGTCTTCAGAAATTGTATGGAAGCATGAAACATCTTCAGACTCTCGGAAATGAATAATAAGGGGGATTTCACATGAAAATAGGAGCAATTACAATTGGACAGGCACCACGTACAGATGTGACCGCAGATATCTTACATATCTTTGATGATTCACTGGAACTTGTTCAGGCCGGCGGTCTCGACGGTCTCACAAAAGAACAGATTGCAGAATTTGCTCCAGGCAAGGATGATTATGTTCTGGTATCCAGATTAACAGACGGAAGTTCTGTAACATTTGCAGAGCGTCATATTCTGCCAAGACTTCAAGATGCAATTAACCGTATGGAAGATGAGGGATGCAGTCTTATCATGATGTTCTGTACAGGCAGTTTCCCTGAAACACTTTCTACCAGAAAAATCCCTATGATATATCCATGTGAACTACTGAACCGTCTTGTTCCGCTAATGACCAAAAAATCCGATATTATCTGTATGACACCATCACCACTTCAGACTGAACAGTGTGAAAACAAATGGAAAAAATATGTGGATCATGTCAAAGCAGTTTCCGCTTCACCATATGGTGAATGGGATGCTCTTGAAAAAGCAGCAGAAGAAATTAAGAATTCTGAAGCAGATCTGATCGTTCTTGACTGCATTGGATATACACAGGAAATGAAGAAGATGTTTGCAGAAAAGACAGGTAAAAAGGTTGTTCTTCCACGAACCCTTCTTGCCAGAGTTGTTTCTGAACTTACAGATATCTGAATTAGCAGCTTTTATATAAAGGCAATATTTTACCGGGCATTTCGCAGGGTACTTCATAAGTCCGGCGAAATGTCCGAAATTATTTTTATGAAAAGAGGAAATCAACAATGGAGAATTTAGTGAAAATTGCAGAAGATGTTTTGACTTCCTGTCTTGCAGTGAAAACAGGAGAAGAAGTGCTGATCATCACAGATGACAGCCGTAAGGAGATTGGTGAAGCTATTTATGAAGCAGCTGGAAATCTTGGCTGCGAAAAACTGCTTATGGTAATGAAAGAACGCGAAGTAAGCGGGCAGGAACCGCCAAAAGCGATTGCAGCAGCTATGAAAGCAGCTGATGTCGTGCTCGTTCCGACTGCACAGTCTCTGACCCATACGAATGCCCGTATTGAAGCAGCCAAAGCAGGTACTCGTGTGGCTACTATGCCTGGTATCACAAAAGAAATGTTTTCACGCGGTGCAATGACTGCTGATTACAATGAAGTTGAAAAATTAACTGCAAAAGTAACAGAAATGCTGACCAGAGCATCCCGTGCCCGCATTGAAAAAGACGGTTATGTGTTAAACATCAATATTAGTGGAAGAAATGGTGTTCCAAGCCCTGGTGTATACAGAGAAGCCGGAAAGTGCGGAAACCTTCCTTCAGGTGAAGCCTATATTGCACCGCTCGAAGACGGTTCTGATGGAGAAATGATCATTGACGGTTCCATGGTAGGCATTGGTAAGCTTGAAAGTCCGCTTCACATGACGATTTCCGGCGGAAAACTACGTTCCGTAACAGGAGAGAAGAGCGAAAATCTTGATATTCTCCTAAAAAATGAAATCAACGGAACAGTCTGTGAACTTGGAATCGGAACAAATGAAGCTGCAATTCTGAACGGTATCATCCTTGAAGATGAAAAAGTATATGGAACTGTTCATATCGCCTTTGGTACCAACACTTCTTTTGGTGGAACAAACAAAGCAGAATGCCATATGGATGGAATCATCCTGCGTCCGACTTTATATCTGGATGATACAAAAGTAATCGAAAACGGAGTTTTTCTTATCTGATTTACTTCAGAACAGATAAAAATATGACAGGAGGAACTGATATGAATAAAAAGTTTAAAGTTGGTCTGATCCGTGTACTCACAACCGAAGATGAAGAAGTGCTTCAGTCACATGGAAAACAGATCATGGAATATTTTCCTGAACTGGAGGTAGTAACCAAATGCATTCCGGATCAGTATGAAGGAATACACAGCCCTGAGCTCGGTGAAATTGCCCTTCCCAAAATTGTTGAAACAGCACGTTCCTTTACGGATGTAGATATGATCATCGTAAGCTGTGCAGATGATCCGGGTGTTGCAGAAATCCGTAAAGTTCTCCCGGACATTCCTGTTACCGGCGGCGGTGAGACAACTGTAGCACTGGCTCTCAAATACGGAAGCAGGATAGGTGTACTTGGAATTACAGACTATGCACCTCAGGCATACATGAGAATGATCCCTGATCAGATGATTCTCGGCAGACCAGAAGGTGTACACAGCACACTGGATCTGATGACTCCGGAAGGAAAAGCAAGTGTACTGAAACTGGGTATGAAATTAAAAGAACAGGGTGCAGAAGTAATTGCTCTTGCCTGCACCGGACTTGCAACAATCGGCATTGCCAAAGATCTTGAAAAAGAGACTGGACTTCCAGTTATTGACCCGGTTATGGCAGAAGGTATGTTTGCTTATTTTGAATATCTCAGAAAAAAATAATATAGCTCAGACTTATAATAACCGGCCATATGCTGCCAGAAAGGTAATAAAGATATGTTGTTAAACGAAGCTATTATGGGCCGTCACAGCATCCGGTCTTTTCGTCCTGATCCTGTAGAAAAATCCTTACTGCTTACTCTGGCTGATGCGGCTCAGCAGGCGCCTTCAGCCAGCAATCTGCAGGCGTGGAGATTTCTGTTCATCACTGATCAGCAGCTCAAAGAAAAAGTTGATCTCTTTAGTCCTGGACTTTCAGGCAAGCCTCCGGTCATCCTTGTGATTTGTTCAGATATGCATAAAGCAGCCAGAAAGGGTGGTAAAAATTCAGAAGTATACGGTTGTCTGATGGATGCTTCCATGGCTGCTGAAAATCTTATGCTCAAAGCTGTTGAATTAGGGCTCGGGACATGTGCAATCAAATCCTATAATGATTCTGCGATACGTAAGATTCTGAACATCCCTGAACGATATCGTATTGAAATGCTCATGTCGATTGGATATCCCCAGGGTGAACCACGTTGCCCCAAACGTCCTCCGTTAGAAGAGATATGTTTTTTTGATCATATTACAGAATCAGAGAAGGAGAATCATGAATAATCCAGAATTTGAATTACTTGTCTATCTGATCACAAGTGCAAAAGCACTTCCGGAAGAACCTGCATGTTATGGTTCAATCAGACTGACAGAGGCTGCATCCAGACTTTGCAAGATTATCTGTGAAAAATATCCGGAAAATGATGCTTACCGTGCACTGCTTGGATGTATTGACGCAGACAAAGGAAAGGCATTGACAGAACCGGAAGGTTTCGCCAAAATGTTGGAAAAAGCATCTGAGATGCTTGTGGACTGTCTTTAACAAAAGCTCCGGAAATTCCTGAAATAACAGGAATTTCCGGAGCTTTTTCTGAAAACAAAGCGGATATATGATTGTATATTCGACAGAATCATGGTAATATGTTTATATATCTACATAAATCACAAAATGGAAGGAGATTTATCATGAATCGAACCAGACAGATTTTAAAAAAATCAGCTGCAGCAGTCTTATGTGCATCCCTGATTCTCTCAGGAAGCAGTACAGCATTTGCAGCAGGTTCCTATCAGGAAACAGAAAAGGCTGCCCTTAACAAACTCACAGACGGTATTCCGGAAACCTGGGATACTTATCTCGAAAATTACAAGAAATCTGCCGCCGGAAGTAAAAGCAACATGACACTTAAAGTAGAGGATACCGGACGTGCTTTGATTGGTGCACTTATGGGTGGAACGGATGTTTCCTGGCTACAGAGCATCAGCCTAGACAGTAATATTTCCATCAAAGATGGTGTCGAAGCAATCGTGTCTTCTGTTCTTCTGAATGATAACAAACTTTGTGATTTTAACGTATATATGGATCTTGCAAATATGATGGAATATATTCAGATTCCGGAATTGTCAGATTCCTATATGAAAGCTCCTGTTTCTTCAGATTCTGAAGAAAATTCAGAAGAAGCGCAGCAGTTCCTAAACACTTATATGACGACACTTTCAGATCTTACTTCTGTGCTTCCGGATTCCAAAACACTTTCTACATTGCTGGATCGTTATGGAAACATTATAATTGACAGTTTTGAAGAAGGTTCTTCTGTAGAAGAAAGTGTATCTGTAGATGGCATCAGCGAAGAATGCACAGCATATGAAGGTATTATTTCTGAAAAATCAGCGTATACAATTGTCGAAAAAGTACTGACAACAGCCAAAGATGATGAAGAGATCAAGGCACTTTTTGACCAATGGTCAGATGATGCATCAAATGAGGAAAACCAGTACAAAGATTTCCAGAATTTAATCACAGATGCACTGGATGATATGAACAGAGATGACGAAGGATCCACTGAGAATGAAGCATTTTCCTCCAAAGTGTGGGTGAACGGAGATGGTAAGATCGTAGGTCGTCAGTTTGGTATAACGGATGGTACTGATACAACGCCTGTCTTTACCTGGAAAGCACCTTCTGAGGGAGAAGATTCTGCATTACTGCTTGAGCTTGCAGCGGATGATTCCTCTTTCACGTTTACAGGAAGTGGCAAAACAGCAGATGGTCTTCTGAATGGAGATTATATCCTTGCGGTAAACGGTACAGAAACTGTTGATATCAATGTAGAAAATCTGGAAACGAAACCTGCAAAAGCAGGATATTATAACGGAACCTTTAATATTTCCTTCCCTGCAGCAGAAACAGATAGCAGCGATTCAGAAGCAGGAGAAAGCACAGAAGATGATACAGATACCTCGGCAACAGATATGCTGGCTGGATTTGGTGCAGTTATTAAACTTACATCTGATGCGGATGCAGATACGTCTACATTGGATCTGACAACATCTGGTGCAGCACTGGCAACATTGTCTATCACAGGTTCCTATGGTGAAGGTGTTGAAATTCCGGATTTTGCATCTCTTGATAAAACTTACGATGCAACAGATGATGAAGCTATGACCGAATATCTCACAGAAATAAACTGGGATACTTTCCTTGCTAATGTCAAGGCAGCAGGTGTTCCGGATGAGCTGGCTACTCAGCTTGAAGATGTATTAAAAGCAGCGGTTGAAAGCGCTTCACAGCCAGCAGAAGAGGAAAATGCGGATACTGAAACAGACACAGATACTACCGCAGAAGATGATGCAGCATAACATAACAGCTGATAGCAGAAGCGTGATAATTGAGTCTTAATTTAAAAAGAGGATATCCTCTCAGGCAGAAGCCTTGAGGATATCCTCTTTTTTTACTTTACACCTTCCATATTCTACATTACATAATAGAAACGCAGAAACAGTTGGAAGAATTCCAATCCAGGAAGCCTTCAGATCCAAGATCTGTGTTGCCAGGAAGGAAACGGCAACGCCCCCATAAAAACTGAGCAGTACTTTTCCAAAATAAATTCCTCTGTGAAGAGACTGTTCATCTTTGCTGCACAGATATTCTGTAAATCCTGTTACGCACTGACGAAGATTGTTGCTACAAAAAATACTGGAGCTTGCAAAACCATCTGCTCCTTTAAATGAACACCACTGAAAAGCTGTAGCAAAAAAGATTGGAAACAGAGCAACAAATGGATTCATTTCCGCCGGATAAAAACCAATGATCAGCAAAACAGCTCCATCTATCAGAATACTGAGTCTTTTTTGACTCATCTTTGAGATCTTATGAGAGAGGATCACAGTCAACGATACTGATGCAACATAAATTATCAACGCTATGATACGGAAAAACCACTCCTCATCTGCATGTCCTACGGCATCCATAGCCAACGAAACCATATTTCCAGTCTGTGCAGATCCAAGTATATCATGGCGATTTATAACACCATATCCAACCATAAACCCACCAATCAGAGTCATATTCAGATGCAGCCTTCTTTCCAGCGTTGCTTCATCCATGAAAATCATTCCTTTTCTTATTTTGTCATTTTTTATTATAATCTCGCTCATATATATTGTAAAATTGATATTTTGTCTATATAATATAAATTATGTTTATATTTATGTTTTTACATATGGAGGAAAATACATGACATATCAGGATATACACACGTTTCTTACCATAGCATCCAGTTCTTCTCTTTCCAAAGCAGCAGAAAGTCTTTTTGTATCACAGCCGGCATTAAGTCATCGTCTGTCAGCACTGGAAGAGGAGCTGGGGACAGAGCTGATCATACGTCGCAAAGGATCCCGTACACTGGAGCTTACCGATGCGGGCCAGCGTTTTGTCCCAATTGCCAGAAAATGGGAACAGCTGTGGATTGAAACCGGAAAGATTAAGTTCGAGCGGCCATCCACACAGCTTCGAATTGTAAATGTAGACAGCCTTAATTTTTATTTTATGCCACAGGTAATTGAGAATTTTCTGGAGAGTCATCCAAAATGTAGTCTGCATATCAACACCATGCAGTCAAATCTTTCTTATAAATCTATCGAAAATAAAGAAGCAGATCTTGGCCTGATCACCAATCCCCATTTCTTCAAAAAGGTTCAGACAATCCCACTTTTTGAAGAACAGCTTGTATTTGTGTGCCACAAAAGTGCTTCCTATCAGGATGGGATTCTCCCGTCTCAGTTAAACAGCACCGATGAGATCTATATTCCATGGAGCAATACTTTTCTTATGTGGCATGATTACTGGTTTGGAAATGATCCTGAAGTCAAAGTTATGCTGGATAATATGGCATTATTGCGTCAGCTGCTTGATCTGAAAGATGCTTGGGCAATCATGCCGGCAACTCTTGGACATAAATTAGCCGAAAACGAAAACTGCCGGATCGTTTCTCTTGAAAACGGTCCGGAGTATCGTACATGCTATGCAATTATGAATGACCAGCGAAATGCACATCCTCTGGTCACGGAATTTCTGCAGGAGCTTCTGAATACAGTAAGCAAAATTCCTGAAATCAGGCTTCTGGATCCTCAGTATCATCAGAATCTGTAAACGCATCTGAATTTTCATCATATTCTTCATCTGATTCTGTAGCTGTTTCAGAATCACTTACTGTACCGTCCTTGATCCAGGAACTTCTTTTCTGGATCTTTTGCATGATTCGAGTAGCTTCTTCGCCCTCAGCAGGAGTTGGCTGGTAGTTATTATAATCAGAATCAGATGAGATGGAACATGGAATGATATTGGTTACATTGTCATCTTTTACACCATTCTGATCAATCGTGAATGTCTGCTGGAAAATTATAGTGTCCATATCACTTGGATATGCATTTCCACCAAAGCAGAAATTTCCAAGGCTGTATACGATATTCTTACCTTTATATTCTTCGATTCCCTGCAGAACATGTGGATGATGGCCGCAGACAAGATCTGCCCCCTCATCAATTGCCAGATGTCCAAGTGTTTTCTGGTTTTCATCCGGAACTTCCTCTTTTTCATTTCCCCAGTGAAAGATAACAACGATCAGCTGTGCACCATCTTGTTTTACTTTGGCAATATTCTGTTTCAGCTGTTCTTCCCGGCCAAGATGATCATTCAGCTCATAGATTCCTACCAGCCCTACTTTGACACCCTTTACTTCTGTAACAGCAGTCTCATCATAGCCAAAATGAAGGATATTCGCTGTATCCAGAGCCTTCAATGTATCATTGAAACTTTCCTCACCATAGTCATGGCTGTGATTATTTGCTGTATTAACAGCTTCTACAGAGCCTGCTGTAAGTATATTTGCGTAGGAAGCGGGTGCCTTAAAGGCAAATTGCTTGTCTTCTCGTTCCGTAGATTCTGTAAGAGTTCCTTCAAAATTTGCAATTGTCAGGTCATCCTTAGAAAAAATACTTTTTACATTTGCCATAAAATAGTCCGCGCCATAATTTTCGTAATATGCATTCAGGCTGGTATCATAATCGAAGTATTCGTCAGTTCCCAATGTACAGTCGCCGACAACACTGAGTGTTAACGATACCGGATCCATCTTTGGTTCTGGTGTGACAGTGAGTGATCCTGTCTGACTGATGTTTTCTGCTTTACTGGAAGAAGCCGCTTTTGATTTTCGAGAACTGCATCCTTTTACTGCAAAACTTAAGATTAGAATAAGTAGTAATATGCCTGCACCAATTCCGATATATAAAATTCGCAATTGACGTTCACGATAGTATCTCGATTTCTTTACCATTTTTCTTTTACGTTTTTTTGAATGTCTGCCGGTCTGATTCATTATATACTCCCTTTCCTGTCTGGAATTATTTGCAAAATTCGACAAAAAATTCTATTTAAAAAGAGTATAAGAAGTTTGACAGATTCCGTCAATCATTTTAAGATAAAGAATATAAAAAGATAAAAAAAAGAATTACTGCGAACGGAGTGGACAGTAACGAAGGAGAAGTAATATGACTGTTTTATATATTGGAAACCACACTTCATCATCTAAGGGGTATGCCGCAATGGCAAGGCAGATTATAAAAAATGGAGGAAATACGTTTGCATTTTTCACAAGAAATCCCCGTGGAGGTAAAGCAAAAGCTATTGATGAAACAGATATTCAGAATTTTCTTGTACTTGCACAGGAAAATCATTTTGGAAAGATCGTTGCGCATGCACCATATACGTTAAATGCGTGCGCTGCAAAAGAAGAACTTCGAACTTTTGCGCGTGAAACATTTGCAGATGATCTTCGACGAATGGAATATACACCGGGAAATTATTATAATTTTCATCCGGGAAGTCATGTAGGTCAGGGCAGCGAAATTGGTATTCAGAAAATTGCTGAAATTCTTAACGATGTTCTTACCGAAGAACAGACAACCACTGTTTTACTGGAGACAATGTCCGGTAAAGGAACGGAAGTTGGAAGAAATTTTGAAGAACTCAGAAAAATATTGAATCTCGTAGAAAAGAAAAGCAAAATGGGAATTTGCCTGGATACCTGTCATGTCTGGGATGGAGGATATGATATTGTACATGATTTAGATGGCGTTTTAAATGATTTTGATCATATCATTGGTCTGGAGCGTTTAAAAGCCATTCATCTTAATGACAGTCTGAATGACTGCGGAAGCCACAAGGACCGCCATGCCAGAATAGGAGAGGGAAAAATTGGCATGGAGGCTCTTGCCCGTATAATAAAACATCCGGCTTTGCGGGAAATCCCTTTTATCCTCGAAACCCCAAATGACGATTCTGGATGGACAGAAGAGATCCATGTTCTGAAAGAAGCTTTTTATAAATAGATTTCGTTTTTTAATTCCATTCCTGTCCGAAAAGCTTCTGCATTTTGCAAGGTTGTTTCTGCAATATTGGTCAGAGCTTCTTCGGTAAAAAATCCCTGATGTGATGTCAGCGCAACATTTGGAAAAGAGAGCAGCCGCTGTACAGTGGAAGTTTTTAAAATATATTCGGACATATCTTCATACACAAAATCAGATTCTTCTTCGTAAACATCAAGCCCTACTGCCCAGAATTTATGATCACGGATACCGGTGATCAGATCTTCTGTACAGATCAGTCCTCCGCGTGATGTATTTACGAGAATTACGCCATCCTTCATCCGGGAAATCGATTTTTTATTTATCATATGATGCGTTTCCGGTGTAAGAGGACAGTGCAGACTGATCAGATCACTGATTGCCAGCAGTCTGTCCAGAGAAACATATTCCAGTCCGGAGCTTTCGTTTGGATAAAGATCATAAGCAACGATTTTCATCCCAAATCCCTGACAGATTCGTGCCATTGCAAGACCAATCTTTCCAGTACCTACGATCCCGGCTGTTTTTCCATACAGATTAACTCCCATGAGCCCATTCAGTGAGAAGTTATTTTCTCTGCATTTGATATATGCTTTATGGGTATGGCGATTTGCGGTAAGTACCAGCGCCATAGCGTGTTCGGCAACTGCCTCGGGGGAATATCCGGGAACACGAAGAACTTTTATGCCACATTCTGCAGTTTTGTTCAGGTCTACATTATTATATCCTGCACAGCGCATCAATATCAGTCGTATTCCCTGATGTCTCAGTTCTTCAATGACTTCTGCTCCGAGATCTGCATTTACAAACGCACAGATTCCATCGTATCCTGCGGCCAGAGATGCAGTTTCTTTATATAAGTTTGATTCAAGAAATGTAAATTCAATATCTGGATATTCTGGCTTTAACCTGTCGAAAAATATCTGATCATAATCTCTGGTTCCATAGAATAAAATTTTCATAAAGACCTCCTGTAAATTCATCTGAATCTGCATATATAGCTCAGACTCTGTTTACTGATAGAATGTCTCACCAGATAAAAACGTATACATTTGTTCATAAAAAAACCTGCCTTTTCCATTTTTATGTAAAGACAGGTTTTCTTATCTATATTTGTGATTGGATATTTATTTGTCTCCCAGGCTGTAAAGATCCTGATAAAAATTCGGATAAGAAATCTTTACACAGTCACCATGCAAAATCTCCATCGGATCGTCACAAATCGTTCCTGCAACAGCAAAAGACATCGCTACTCTGTGATCCAAATGAGAATCAATGGTAGCTCCATGCAATGGTTTTCCTCCATGAATGATCATACCATCATCTGTTCCCTCTATATCAGCACCCATACGCTTCAGATTTTCAACCATAACTGTAATACGGTCAGATTCTTTAACTTTGAGTTCCTGTGCATCACGGATAACAGTTGTTCCATCAGCAAAAGCTGCCATAACCGCAATCATTGGAATTTCATCGATCAGTGTAGGAATAACAGCTCCCTCAACCGTGGTTCCCTTAAGGTTGCTGGTGCGAATCAGAAGATCGGCAGTCGGTTCACCTTCTGTACTCTGATTCAGAAGGGTGATGTCAGCGCCCATATCCATACACACCTTAAGCATTCCGGCTCTTGTTGGATTGATCCCGACATTTTTCAGCAGAATTTCGCTTCCCGGAGTCAGAAGTCCGGCTGCGATAAAATATGCTGCTGATGAAATGTCACCAGGTACTTTTACAGCTCTGCCTTCCAGTACAGGTTCCGGAAGAATAGAAGCAGTTGTTCCCTCGGATGTTACATTTGCACCAAAATAATTCAGCATGATCTCTGTATGGTTACGGGATAAAAACGGCTCTGTAACACTGGTTACCCCATCTGCATACATACCGGCAAGAAGGACGCAGGATTTGACCTGCGCAGAAGCCACCGGAGAATCATAATGAACTGCGTGAAGTTCCTTACCATGGATCAGAAGAGGAACACAGCCATTGCCTCTTTTGCTTGTGATATCGGCACCCATGGAAGCAAGCGGTGTCATGATACGTTTCATCGGACGAGTACGGATGGAGTCATCCCCATCAAGTTCTGAAATAAATTTCTGCCCCGCAAGGATACCTGAAATCAGGCGGGTGGTTGTTCCGCTGTTACCGACATCCAGCAGCGCCTCCGGAGCGGAAAGACCGTGAAGTCCCTTTCCGTGAACCAGAATCTCAGACTTCCTGCGTTCTATTGAAATCCCCATTTTGCGAAAGCAGGAGATCGTAGAAAGGCAGTCTGCACCCTCAAGGAAATGAGAGATGCATGTAGTTCCCTTTGCAAGAGAGCCAAACATAACTGCTCTGTGTGAAATGGATTTATCTCCCGGTACTGTTAAAGTACCTCTTAAATTTGTCTGTTTTTTGATTTCCATATGACTACCTACCGTTCATATACTATGTAGTTGCGTTTTTTCAGAAGCGCACAGCCTTTTTCCAGTGCATTCTGCTCATAGAATTCTATTTTTAGAACGCCTTGTTCGAATTCGCGGTTATGAATAATACCAATATTTTTGATACTGATTCCTTCCATTGCAAGAATTGTAGCAATCGTAGCGATTCCACCTGCCTCATCTACAATATCAATATAAAGCATATATGTTTTGTTGATCAGACCGGAAGACGAAGCGTCGATAGAATCTCGGTAATCTCTGGATTTGGCGAACATATCGTAAAGGTATGAAGCTTCCTGATTGTCGATAGAACAGCGAATTTGAATCAACATGCGGATATACTCATCAAGTACTGATGAAATATTTTCATGATTTTCAATACAAATCTGTTCCCACATAACAGGTGAAGAGGAAGCGATTCTGGTAATATCACGAAAACCACCTGCTGCGATCGTCTTCATATATTCTGCTTCATTATCTAGCTTGTTTATCAGATTAACAAGAGAAGAAGCAATGATATGAGGCAGATGACTGACACCTGCGGTAATAAAATCATGTTCTTCAGCAGTCAGAACCATAGGGATAGAGCCCAGTGAATCAATCAGTTCTGAGAATTCCGTAAGCTTTTCAAGCGGCACCTGACCACCCGGAGTCAGAATATAATATGCATTTTCAAGCAGATGATCTGAGGAATGCTCAAATCCGGACTGTTCAGATCCGGCCATCGGATGTCCGCCAATAAAACAGTGATCCATACCAAGTTCTTCAACAGCTTTATGGATTGGTCCTTTGACACTTCCTGCATCTGTGATGATACAGTCATCAGAAATTACATTTTTCAGATATTTCAGATATTCTATATTGTATTCTACCGGTGCACAGAGAAAGATATAATCGCAGGTATGGTATCGCTCATCCTTTTCTTCCAGTACAGCATCGATCGCATTACAGTTTAATGCAGCTGCCAGAGTTTCTTTATGTTTTGCATATGCCAGAATATGATAGTCTGGATGAAATTTGCGGATCGTTTTTGCGATAGATCCTCCGATCAGGCCAAGCCCGATAAAACCAATGGTTTTCATGATGTTTGATATCCTTTCCAAGTTAAACTATGCTTTTATTTTAAAAGAATATACTATAAATGTCAAATAGAGCCATAAAATCGGTAAATTCGTTAATAATTTACACAATTCGAACAAAAAATGTTGTTAAAATTATATAAAATACTTGAAAAGTGCGAGAAATTTTAGTAGAATATGAACATATTAGACATACAGGGAGGTATTACATATGGACGTTTATAGAACTGACCGAATTCGCAATGTGGTTCTTTTAGGACATGGGGGATCCGGAAAGACTACATTAGCAGAAGCAATGGCTTATCTGGCAGGAATGACTAACCGCCTTGGCAGAGTAGAAGATGGAAATACCGTCAGTGATTTTGATAAAGAAGAGATCAAAAGACATTTTTCTATTTCTACTACACTGATTCCGGTACCGTGGGATAAGGTAAAGATCAATGTACTTGATACACCGGGATATTTTGATTTTGTGGGTGAAGTAGAGGAAGCTGTCAGCGCAGCTGATGCAGCAATTATCGTTGTTTCAGGTAAAGCAGGTGTACAGGTAGGTACACAGAAAGCCTGGAATCTCTGCGAGAAATATAAACTGCCACGTATGTTCTTTGTAACAGACATGGATGTAGATGATGTCAGCTATCGAAAAGTCGTGGAAGAACTGACAGAGTTATATGGCAAAAAAATCGCACCACTCCATTTCCCAATCCGTGAAAATGGTAAATTCGTAGGATATGTCAATGTTGTGAAACAGGCTGGAAGAAGATACATTGACAAGGCCGGCAAGGAAGAATGCCCGGTTCCTGATTACCTGACCGAATACCTGGAGAAATACCATGAAACTCTGATGGAGTCTGTTGCAGAGACCAGCGAAGAATTTATGGATCGTTATTTTGAGGGAGACGAGTTCTCCGTTACAGAAGTTTCCGCAGCACTTGCCGCCAATGTACAGGATGCAAGCATTGTTCCGGTATGCATGGGATCCCCGATCAATCTTCGCGGCGTATCCAACCTTCTGGACGACATCTGCGGATATTTCCCAAGCCCGGACAAACGTTCCTGCAACGGTATTTCCCAGAAAACCAACGAGATTTTTGAAGCAAATTACGATTTCGCTAAAGCAAAATCAGCATATGTATGGAAATCCATCGTGGATCCATTCCTTGGCAAGTATTCCCTGATCAAGGTTTGCTCCGGTGTTATTAAATCTGATGATACTCTTCTCAATGTTGAGAAAGGCACAGAAGAGCGCCTGAACAAATTATATGTTCTTCAGGGTTCCAAGCCCATCGAAGTTCCAGAGCTCCATGCAGGTGATATCGGTGCAATTGCCAAATTAGTAAGTGTTCAGACTGGGGACAGCCTTGCCACCAAGGCGAATCCGGTTCTTTATCCGAAAGCAATTCTTTCCACACCTTATACCTATAAGAGATTTAAGGCTGTGAACAAGGGCGATGAGGATAAGATTTCCCAGGCTCTTGCCAAGATCATGAGCGAAGACAGGACTGTTCGT
>ENA-OPCI01000394-OPCI01000394.1-human-gut-metagenome-genome-assembly--contig:-NODE-394-length-30364-cov-6.852948_pt1 | contig 30364 bp, 20 predicted proteins | sample MGYA00241564_ERZ501479 | MGnify/ENA primary metagenome ERZ501479 (study PRJEB25962, sample SAMEA2042630) | human gut metagenome | biome: human gut; feature: human-associated habitat; material: faeces...
GACCGGGCAGCAAACCATTGGAATATTGGGTCGGGATGGACAATGGAGTGAGTCGTGACTGTGCTCCCCATATATATTCGGTATTGGCTACACCGGGCTGATTCAACTGAGACAGGAATCCGTCGGAACCTAAATAAACTTTCGTCGATTTGGTCAGATTTACGTCGAGATTGATACGGTAATTATAAGTGTTATAGCTTACATTCGAGCTATAAATACTATTCTTGTCTACCTTATAAGCTGCACTTTCATTTTTACCGCCTAAGCTCAGGAAATAACGCGCCACATCACTACCGCCACGACCGCTTACATAATAAGTGTGACGCCAGAAGGTTTTGTTAAGTATCTCATCCTGCCAGTTCACATTGGGATACAGGTCCGGGTCCAGACCATCGCGGATGATTCCCATCTCAGTCTCGTCGTACAAGGGAGTTTCATTTCGTACCGTTCTGGCCTCGTTGGCTAACTGAGCATATTCATAAGCTCCTAAATATTCCGGTAAGCGATTGAGGACGGAGAGTGTAGTATTGAAACGTCCGGTAATCTGAATTTTACCCGAAAGACCTTTCTTGGTGTTGACCAGTACTACTCCGTTGGCTCCTCTTACCCCATACACGGCAGTTGCCGACGCATCTTTCAGAATGGAGAAACTTTCTACATCGGCGGGATCAATGGTGTTAAGGTCACCTTCCAGACCGTCAATCAGTACAAGGGCATCCAGGGCGGTCATATTCTCTGGGTGGTGCTGTGCATCGTGTTCTTTGGCACCCTGGGCAAGGCCATTGCCGCCTATGCTGCCTGCTTTGGCTTCCGCCAGCCCCTGTCTTCGGGTCACATGATGTTCGGTCTTACCTCAGCCCATGCTGCCGGCAGTATCGCCATGGTGATGGTGGGAATGAACATTCTTGTAGGCAAAAACACCTATCTTGTCGACGACGACATGCTCAACGGCGTGGTGATCATGATACTGTGCACCTGTATCATCTCCTCGCTGCTTACCGACTGGTCTTCGCGCATGATAGTACTAAGAGACAAGGAGCTGCCAGAGGCTGAGGACGAGAAGAGCGCCAACGACGAGAAGATACTCATCCCCGTGCGCTATCCCGAATATGCCGACAACCTGATGAGCCTCGCCTTCTTGGTGAGAAACCAGAAGCTGAACCGCGGTTTGGTTTGTCTCAATGTGGTGTATGAGGACAAAGACATGCGCTACAACCAGGAGCAGGGCAAGCGACTGCTCGAACATTGCAGTCAGATAGCAGCAGCCACCGATGTGCTCACGCAGACCCAGGTCAGAATAGCTGCCAACATCGCCAATGGCATCAAGCACAAAGAACAACAGCAGCGAAGACACACGCACCATAGTGTATGCCGGAGCACTGAGCCACCGCAAGAACACCTTCCTCTACCGCTGGGGCGAACACATAAGCTCGTTCAAGGTGAGGCTCTACGGCAACGGCTTCGAGATTGGCAAGGCAAAGGGCGCCGACAAGTTTGAGCTGATGGGCTTCGTAAAGTCAGACGAGCTTATAGCCACGGCACGTGGCCACTTCGGACTGGTGTGGGACGGAGCCTCTGAAGACGGATGCACGGGCGACTGGGGCGAATATCTCAAGATAAACAATCCGCACAAGACGTCGCTCTATCTGCGCTGCTCGCTGCCCGTGATAATATGGAAGCAGGCCGCCCTGGCGCCGTTTGTCAGCAAGCACGGCATAGGTCTGTGCGTCGACTCGCTGAAAGAGCTAGACACCATTCTGCCCAACATCACACAGGGACAGTATGCCTGCATGAAGATGAACGCCGAGCGCATAGGCAACCTCATAGCCCAGGGCAACTTCTTCAGAACTGCCTTTGAGGAGGCTGTAAGGCGGCTTGACGAAAAAGACAATGAAAAATAAGCATAACAACATGACAAACATTACAAGAACAATACTGACGGCGCTGATAATAATGCTGGCCGCAACGGCAACACGCGCTGCAAAGGTTGACACGCTGAGCGTGTACAGCCAGAAGATGAAGCGCAGCCTCAGCACCATAGTATACACACCCGACGCCGCAGGCGAGGCCAAATATCCCGTGATTTACCTGCTGCACGGCTACAGCGGCAACAGCACCACATGGCCGGGAATAACCGACGTGGCGAGCCTGGCCGACACCTACCGCACCATCATCGTCTGCCCCGACGGACAGAACAGCTGGTATGTCGACTCGCCCGTTGACCCGTCGATGCAGTTTGAAACGTTCATATCAAAGGAACTGCCCGAGTATATCGACGCCCACTACCCCACCTATGCGCGCCGCGAGCTGAGAGCCATAACGGGCCTGAGCATGGGCGGACACGGAGCCATGTGGAACGGACTGCAGCATCCCGACGTGTTCGGCAACATAGGCACCACGAGCGGATGCATGGACATCTGCCAGTATCCCAACTGCTGGCAGATAGAGAAGGTGCTGGGCAACATGTTTCAGAACGAGACAGTGTGGAAATCTCACTCCGTATACTATTCGCTCGACCGCCTGCTCGGCTCGCGCCAGAACATCATTATCGACTGCGGCTACAGCGACTTCTTCTATCCCGTGAACCTTCAGACGCACAAGCGCCTGCGCGAACTCAACGTGAAGCACGACTTCTACGTGCGCCCCGGCGGCCACACGGGCGACTACTGGCACAACTCGATTGACTATCAGATAATGTTCTTCGCCAAGCAGTTTGACAAAGTGCTGAACGAGAAATAACTCTTTATCCTGCCTACATGAGCGCACGGCGCAGGCATAAACGCCAACGACAACACGCGGCAGGAACATCTTTACAACATAAAATATAAAGAAAGGTGCATCAGAACATGTATGATAAGATACATTCTGACGCACCTTCATTCTTTTGCCACAAATGTGCGCAATAACGCAAGCGCAATAGCCATTTCCTCTCCGTCAGAACAATAGCAACTTCTTTCAATGCAACAAATAAGAAAAATGAAAATAATTATATTCATATTATTTTCGTTTCATTTTCTATAAAATATTGATATTTATATACAAAATTAGAAAAAAAATCGTATTTTTGGCTATGGATATAATTTCTTAACTAAAAAAGGAGGTGCACGAAAAAAACGACGTCTAAATTGTATTGAGGCTTTTTTCTGCATTTGCAAAATGTTTATGTAACGACAATGAACAAACGGAACCGGTTGTAAGTAATATTTAAACTGATATAAGAGTTTTGTCTCGCTTCATAGATGCAAACGGAGCGACGAACAAATATTACATTGATAAAATAGCCATGTCTTACATTACAGGTTCAAATTGGCAGAATTAAGAGAAAACCATCCGTTAAGTATTGAAAGAAAATACTATCTATGCATTCGGCATGCATAGTGCAACGCACATTTGGCAAGCGACGAACTTTTATACTGATCAGCAGTAATCTACAAGCCAAATTTTACAAACATGGTCTAACAACTATAACTTGCAAAATTTGTTTATCTGTGTTCAATAACCTTATTGTAAACGACCTTAAAATAAAACACAATGAATAAACTTATCTTAATACTTTCACTACTATTCATGGCGCTGCCAACAATAGCACGCAACAATCCTGACGACTACAAAGTAACCTGCACGCTGACAGACGGCACGGTAATTGAAGGTTACACCTCGATTCCTTCCACATCACACCTAATTTCACCGGTATATGACATAAAAATAAGCGATACCTACAAAGGTAAAGCCCGTAAATACACATCAGAAGAAGTGAAAAGAATAGTTTACACGTCAACTCTCAATGACTCCTTACCCTTAATTTACGAATCGGTAAAAGCACAAAATAGTATACCCAATCTATTTAGCAAGGATCCAAAGCCTTTTAAGAAGCCAGTATTCCTACAGCTAATTTACGAAGGAAAGAACGTCAAAGGATATAAAACACTAACCACTGATTATACAGTGAACAATAATAGTACCAAAGTCAATTATGTTTGGCGATATTACTATCTAAAGAAAGGAGATGAGATAGCCAAAGCTTATTGGCTCGGCATAAAAGGAATCTTTTTAGTTATGAAGAAAGCCATGAAACTATATTTCAAGGAGTTTCCTAAGCTGGTAGAAATGGTAGATAAAAAAGAGATAAAAGGAAAGCAGTTCCGCAAAAATCCGGAAATGGTACTTCCGCTGATGGATAAATTCTACGTGCCCGAAAAATAACAGCCATGTTATCATGGCCTACTAAATATCCATACTCAAATGGCACTCGCTGACAGTTTCAACGAGTGCCATTTTCATTAGCCGTATCTTGCCATACAGACCCATAAACAAATTATTCATATCATTCCTGATATTTGTGATAATAACCTATAGCACTTAATAATCATAGTCTAGAAAAGTTTTTTACTATTTCTTCACAATCTTGGTCTTGTATCCCTCTACGTTGACGATATAAACGCCTGAAGGCAGAGGCAATATAATTATGATATAAGATGCCACATTTCAGCGTGTGAAATGTGGCATCTTGCACTTCAACATGTGGCCTTTCGCATCATGAAAAGACACATAACATTAGGTAATCAACACAGCATCGCGCATGCATGAACAATAACGGGAACACCACATAGCCCATATAGGCAGATGCTGCATTCCCGTATCATTCTACAGATATTTACACTTATCACTTAACTATCATTATCTTGCGCACGCTCTGGCGTCCGTCTTTCTCAATCTTGAGCATATATATACCCGCTGAAAGACCGTTGGCAGAGAAGCTGTGCCCAACCGACTTAGCCACACATACGCCGTTGACACCAATAAGCGAAGCACTGTCATAATCGCCGCTTACAGTAAGAGTACCCGTTGCGCGGGATATTTCAACACGCACGCCGTCGGCCACATAGTTATGTACAGAAGTAAGACTGCCTATGCACATCTGCTCCGACGTAGCCGAATAGTCGCCCTCAGGATAATATGCCACCACCTCATAACATGCGTTGTCAACAGGAGCCTTGTCGGTAAACCGTGCCGACTTGCTGCTAACAGCCAGACTGCTGCACTGCTCACCGTTGCGGTAAACTATGTAGGCATACGGTTCCTTATTGTCAGAAAGCACCAGTTCAGGTTCATCTGTGATACATCCTGTTATATCCCAGCAGCACCATCCTTCGGCAGGTTCCTCCTGTGTCTTGTAGAAGTCGGATACAAGCTGCCATGTCTGTCCGCCGTCTTCAGAGTAAAGGTCACTCTTACCCGGAAGGTAATCCAAAGACTGCACATAGCACAAAGGTATTTGGTCGGCATCATAATCAAACACCTTTACGCCTATCATCAGCTCCTTGTCGGCATCAATGGTCAGCGGCTGATCAAGCACCACGGTAAACTCTTCGTTATATGGGAAGCCGACAGCCTCCTGCTCGCGCACCAGCTTGCCGTCTTCATACACCACCACAGAAGCACGCACACCCTTGGTACCCGACTTGCCGTCATAATAGTTTATCTTTGTAGACACGCCCGTAAGATACTTCCCATCAAACATGGCCAGGTCGGCCTTGTCAAACTTGTTGGCTCCGATAACCTCCTTACCTGCGTTTCCTATGGTGAATCGCCACAACGGCACCTCGTTTATATGGTTAAGTTGATAAGCCTTTGAATTGTCCTGCCATGCTATCTTAACCGAAGTTCCGTCGGCAGCCTTTTCATTAATAAGTCCGGCAGGTGCCTCATGGGCAGGTGCCTCACATATGCAGATGTTGTCAAACTTCAGGTAATAATACGACTGTCCGGGACCATGCATATGCAGTCTGACACGGAACGTCTTGCCGGCCACAGCCTCAGACAGGTCGAGGCCTATCAGAGTCCATTGTCTGCCGCTGGGACTGAGCGTCTCAACATCCCACGACTTATGCTCTGTCCACGTAACTCCACCATCTGTCGACACCTCAACGCAGAGCGTGTCTTTGTCAAGTATCTGTCCCTCGATGTTTATCAGGCCATGACACACATAGAACGACATGTGCACCGTCTCTGCCTTTGAAGCGTCAAGCGGACGCGAAGTGAGGGCAAATGAATAAGGACTTCCCGGAACAGTACGCATCGCAATGCCGTTGGTCCAACCCATTCCATAGGCATCGTCTATTGTATAAGAGAAATTTATGTCGCTATCTTCGTCATACATAACCTTCCACGAATTAACATCAAGCGAGCCTGAGCTGAAGTCCTCGAACAACTGAAGCGACCAGTCGGCCGACATTATAACCTGAACAGAATTCGACTTTGGCGAAAGAACTATGCTGCCGTCGCTTCTCTCATACACCGCCTCGACATTGAAACCGGGTTTTCCTGACGGCACGCCATCAACCACAGCCCTCATCTGAGCGTCAGAGGCAGACACCTCCTTCACCTTGCTGCCGTTGCAGTAGACATTATACGACTTAAGCGTAAAGTCGTCATACACAGTAACATCCTTGTCCCATGTAAGAGTTACCTGATTCAAGCCAGTGGCCACAGCCTTAAGTCCCGACGGCGTAGCCGGTATCTTGGCAGTACCCTTCTCCACCTGGAGTATCCAGCACTGCGACGCAAACGGGTTGTCGACATTTCCAACTATCATGCTGCCGTCGGCAGAGATGCCAAATGTTTTCGCCGGCGACTGTTCGTCTACCGACAAGGATATGTCTGGCTCAACGCCGTATGCAAAGATATTCATATAATATGTCAGGTCGAGAGTACGGTTCTCAGCATAGCTGTACAACAACGGCCGCCAATAAGAGCCGGCATAGCCTATGGAGTAAACCACATTGCCTTCGTCATCGACAGCAAAGTTACTTATGCCGGACAACATGTCACCAAGACTTGAATAAACATAGTCCATAATAGGAATAGAACGTACATCACCATTCTCAACATTATACAAATACGACAAGCCTCCGCCCGGACTAGCCACTATAAACTTGCCGTTGGCACTCATCGCACTTATGTCTATGCTTGTGGAGCCGTCGGTCAGTCCGAGTTCCTTATCTGTAACCAACACACATTCTCCGTCTTTCCACAAAGCAGGATATTTAGAATTATCAGAAAGCCTCACATATCCGCTTATCACGCTGCCGTCGGCCGACACGGCCTTTGTCTGTCCGCCCTTTGCTCCTTCCGGCATAGGCAGCCACGACAATTGCCACGACCCGTCTGCATTCTGAGTCCACATACACGGAGTAAGATAAGCACCGTTACCAGTACTGAATTCTCCGGCCACGGTCTTGCCGTCTGCAGAGATGGCATTGGCCGATGACCCGTCGATGCTTCTTGTAATCTTAGACATGTCAAAGTCGCCGTATCCAAGAAGCGTGCGCACACCGTCCTTAGTCCACACGGCAGCAGAATTAATGGGCTCCCCGTCGAAAAGATTGCCGACGTCTTTTGATGTGCCGCAAATAACGCCGTTGTCGGCTACGCCTGAAAATTCTCCACCCTTTGTCTGATCAGCATTGTCGTTCCGGGTAAGCCATTGCATAACGCCTCCGGAAACGTCATACACAAAGCTTGTCATGAAAATGTTTCCGCTCCATGAGTCTCCGCTTGAGTTAATGCCGACGACATACTGTCCTCCGGCAGACACAGCTACTCCTTTGGCTGATTCTTCAAGCATGGTAAATCCCTTGTCGGCCTGAATGTCTGCCGAGAAAGCAGACAATGCGGCCAACATTACTAATAAATGTTTTTTCATAAGCATTAATTTTTAAATTTAACTTAACAACATAACCTATGGTTCTTAATAATCAAGTCTAGAAAAGTTTTTTACTATTTCTTCACAATCTTGGTCTTGTATCCCTCTACGTTGACGATATAAACGCCTGAAGGCAGATTATCTACAGACACCCATGATGAGGTTGAAGTAACCACACATGAGCCGCTAATGCTGTAGACACGCACGCGAGCTCCGGCAGGAGCCTCAACATTGAAGCCGCTCTCAACCACACGCGGATAGATGCGCACGCTGCCGTTGTCGGCCACGGCATCTGAAATTCCGGTAGAGACAAACTCTGTCCAGTAATACTCGCGAGGCATGGTGAGCCATCCGTTCGCTCCGTCGGCTAAATAGTCGGTAACTGCGTCGAGTTTGAACGGGTCGGTCCATCCTTCGGGCACAACAACCTCGGAGGCAGGGTTGTCAAAGTCGTACACCCAGTCCTGCCCGGTGTTCGTTGTCCACTGCTCCTGCTGCCATCTGTATCCCATTTTAGATGTCATGTAGCCCCGGTCATAAGTGTACAGCCATCTCGCCGAGTTCACCCATCCCTCGTTGTCCTCGTCGGTAAGTCCGGGAGCCTTCGTCATAGGAGCGCCTAAAGGAGTCAATCCTCCTCCGCCAGATTTGCTGATAGTCTCTATAATGTTATCATCTGCATCATAATACTGCTCTGTGCGCGACGATGGCTTGCGCACGCCCTGATCGTCCCAGTCCCACACAGCCGTGCATACGTGGCGCCCCTTATCGTCATAGATGTATTTCTCCTCAAAGAGGTCTTTAAGAACTCCGTTTCCATCTGCCACCTGCTGTAATATCCATACTCTGCGGTTTTCGGCGTCGTAACCGTAATACTCGCGCTGGTTGGTCACTTCACCAGTCTTGTTCCACTGGCCGTCATACAGGCAGTTAACGACATTGGTGTAGCCCTGACGTGCCCCCGTATCATCATATTCCCACACATACTCCGTAGTGCCGAGCAACACCCAGCGTGAGCTGTCAGGCAGACATCTGTAGGTCTCGCTGGACAAGTTAGCGCCATGCTCATCGTATGTCAGCTTGCCTTCCCACGTAAAAGCCAAGTCAGCACTGAGACGGCCGTCCCAGTCGTCGCCTCCGCTGAACTTTCCTTCCTTGCGGTTGTAATACTTTTCAGCCTGACCTAGAAGCCTTCCGTCGGTTTCGCTTATATCGTTCACGAAGATATAATAGTTATGCCACGCACCGTCAATCCAGAAGTAGTTGTACTTATAAGACATGCGCTCCGGATCGAGTCCGCTGCCCTCAACATAGCCGGGGTCATAAGGGCCGTCGAACCATACATACTCGCCTTTGTCGGCGCCTACCCATGCCGAGCCGTCCCATGTGTACGACTCAAAGCTGGTCTGACGCTTCTTTGCGTCCCACGTTGCTGTATTATGCGTTGCCACAAGCCACTCGCTGCCTGTCCATGCATAAACGTATTCTGATATGATATTGTCGTTGTCGTCATACTCATATTCGCCCTTTGACGTAGGCACCCAGTTGCCGTCGGCGTCAAGCTCATAGTTAATCTGCTCTATGCCCTGACGCTTGTCGTTATACTTATAGTCCATGCGCACGCCCTGACCGTTGTAAACACCGCGCTGGCTCAATATATAGCCATAGTCGGTCCACTCATAATCATATTCCTCATAAGGCTCGTCCCAGGTCTGCGTAGACGCATTCCAATAGGATGTCTTTCTGTTTATCTCCTTTCCTTGGTCGTTATACACATACTGCTGTTTCTGCAGCTTTGTGCCGTCAACGTTAACCTGGATAATACTGTCGAGCTTGAGCGTGCCCTCTTCAACGTTGCGCTCTGCCGGGGCAAGCCTGAGGCGTCCTGCAGGCGCGGCTGCGGGCAGCGCCCTTTCAGCCATAAGTCCGGCACGAGACAAGACCATGCCGCGCTGCGTCGTAACGGCATGCAGCCTGGCAGCTATCCTGCCGTTGTCCTTAAACTGCTTGAAAAACGTTCCGTCTGCCATTGCCTGAATGCAAAGGCATGAACATGCTGCGATGATAACTGATTTTAATTTCATGGTAATTATTTTATTAGTTGGTAAAAAATACAATACAAGTACTCCTGCGGATGTGCCGGGACGAAACCGCCGGTAAGGACAGCTTCAATGCCCGACCCATTCACATCAGAAAAACACACAAATGACAGAATTTGAAGGGAGCGGCATGCGGCTCAACGGCATGCCCCGCTCCCCCACTTAAGTATTACCTCTTTACAATCTTGATATTATGTCCTTCCACATTGACTACATATACTCCCGCGGGCAAGCCCTCTACAGACACCCACGACTGGTCTGACGTTGCCACGCATGCGCCGCTCATACTATAGACACGTACGCGGGCTCCGGCTGTGGCCTCAACATTGAAGCCGCTTTCTACCACTCTCGGATACACCCGTACCGAACCGCCTGCAACCGTGCCGGATATGCCGGAGGTGCTAAAATCGCTGTAATGATACTTAAACACATTGCTTACAAGCACATTGTCGCTAAGCACAGAAGACGTTGTCTGCATCAGCTTATGGTAAGCATTGAAGCCGGGCCATGCCACGATGTTCTCCACAGGCACGGTGTATTCATACTCGTCAGAGTATCTCTCGCTGAGCGTCCATTCATCGTTCTTCCACATATATTTCTGTTTGTCTATGCGCACGGTGTCGTTCTCATACACATATACAAACCTTGTAGAGTTCTGCCATTCAACATCTTCATCGCCGGCTGTGCCTGATGACGGGGCGCCGAATGGTATGCCGCCGCCCAATGAACCAGTCTGGTTAACGGTCTCAATGATGTTGTAATGCTCATCGTAGGTGTTATACACTGCCAAGTCGGGCTGCCTTCTGTTCTCAGCGTCGGCAGTAAATGTATAAGTAATCTCCGTCAGTATGTCATTGTTCTCATTAAAGGTGCTTGTGCGCTCATAGTCGTGCAATATGCTTCCGGTGGTATAATTATACATATTGTCGAGCACATAGGTCTGATTGCCCGCAGCATCGTAACGCTCTATGCCTGTATAGCTGATATTATCTTCCTTCGACTCGCCGAGCCATCCTACATACTCAGCCTGACATCCGCCGTCGGGCAGTTCGGTCCATACATAATCCGTGCCGGCCCCGAGGATATAACCGTCAGTGGTGGGTGCACCATAGGCGCGCTCTGTCAGCTTCCGTCCCTTTTCGTCGTATGTAAGTATCGACTTCTCGTTCTCATAATACGACCCGTTGTAGGTCTCGCATCCAGCCCAGTTGCCGAGCGTCTTGTTGTAGAACATCTTCTCTCGACGCAGCAGGTTAAGCCTGTCGTCAAAATCGTTTTCAAGTATGACATAATGCATCCATGCCTTAGCCTGAGTGTCCCATATGTAGCTGTTGCAGAGTGTCATGTGGTCTTTGTCTATCCATGTGTACTCCTGCTTTTCGTCAATGCCTGTCCACTCTGTACCGTTCCAGCTGTAAGGCTCAAAGAGCGTCTGCATGCCCTGCTCGTCCCATGCTGCCCTGTTCATCGTTGCAAGCGCCCATGTAGCGTCGGCGGCGTTATACGTGCTCAGCTGCTCCTCGATGATGTTGCCGCGGCCGTCGTATTTATAAACGCCCTTCCATGACGGCACCCACTTGTCGGCACCTGCCGGACTGTATGTATACACTGTCTGCTCTATGCCGAGGCCCTGTTCATTGTATACATAGTCGCGCCTCTCGCCCGACTGATAGACATCGCTGTAGGCGAGCTGCGACTCGCACAGGCCGTCTTCGTTCCACTTAAACTCATACACCTCCACCGGCACATAAGCTCTGCTGCCTGTGTCATACAGGCTGTTGACGCGCTTCACGGGCCATCCGTTGGCGTCAAACTCAAAGGTCTGCAGACTATATTTTTCTTCCGTGCCGGTCTGGTCTGTGGTACAAGCCACGCTGTCGAGCCTCTCCATGTCAGCTGTGGCTGCAAGCCTGTTAACCTCGTTTATGTCGGCCAGCCTCATGGTGCGGTGTGGGGTGGCAGCATTCTGTCCTGCAGCTTTTGCCTGAAGGGCTTTCCGTCTCCGGCTTCTTGCGTTGTCAGGATTGGCAACAAATCTGCCTAGATCAACAGCATGTATTCTAAACTCAGCCCCACCCTTGCCCGTACGTGAAGCATTATTTACATCTGTACCGTTGCCGGCTGCCTTACAAACAACAGCCAACACACATGACAGCAATGTGACAAGATATAATTTTCGCATACTCAAAAAATTTAAGTGAATAACTGTGCAGCAAAAGTAAAGATTAGAGAAAAAGACTGCAAATCAAAAAACTACAATTTCATGAATTTGTAGCAGAAACAAGGCTATTTTGTACGGAATAACACAAATAAAGGCAGATTAAGTTACTAAAAACAACTTAAACTTCAACAGACAATTACAATCTATGGTTTAGCCGCTACAGGCAGACAGATACTCTAACCCGTCTTTTTGTTCCTATTGGCGCAAGGCGGAGAAATTAAAAGTTAAAAATTAAAAACGCCTGCGTAAGTGAAAAGCAGATGCAAAGTGTAAACGTAGTTCGGCGTAGACAATTATAAATTATGAATTATGAATTAAGAATTATGAATTGCGAAGTGCCTGCGAAAGAGCAAACGACGATACAGCAAATTTATAAAGAAAGATTCCGGCTAAACAGACTCTTTTCCTATTTTCTGATATTGTGCCGGAGTGAGTCCGGTGAGCTTTCTGAAGATGTTTATGAACGATGTGTGCGACTTATATCCGAGGCTCTCGCCAATGGCCTTGGTGGTAAGGTTGGCATAGTCGCCGCCGTCAACAAGTCTCTTGCACGCCAGTGCCACGCGATACTCGTTGACATAGTCTCTGAAACTCTTGTTGAACGTTGAGTTTATAACCTGCGACACATACTTCTGATTTGAGCCGACGAGCGTGGCAAGCCTCTCAATGGAAAAGTCAGCCGAACAAAACTCCTCCGTATTCTCCATTATGGCTGTTATGGCCTCAACAAGTGCCATGCGCTCATCGTCGCTCACGGTCAGCGGCTTCTGCCTGGCCACATCAGTCTCGCTGCCCGCATGGGCTGCATCACTGCCGCCATCGTGCCCCGGCCCAGCGTCAGCAGCATGGCTGGCAGCAGCCAGCTTGTCCTTCAGCTGCTCTATCACCTTGAGGGCGTCCTGATGGCGCACTTTCATCACTTCCTGATTGTCAATATATTTTCGGTTGACGGCATACAGGTCGGCATAGCTGCGGTCGAGCCTGCGCTTCTGTCTGTAAACCACAATGAACAGCACCATAACAAGCAGCGAAACACACATTACCACAGCAAGAATCACTCTCTGAAGAAATATCACCTGCTCGCGGCTCTGCTGCCTGGCATAGAGCGTGGTTATCTCCTTGTCGGCCTTCGACATCTCATACTGCAGCTGCATGCTCTTCACCATGTCGAAGCGCCGGATGTTGTAAATGGAGTCGCTCATGGTCAGAAACTTTGCCTTGTACTGCTGTGCCAGAGCCACGTTGCCTTCAGCCTGATAAAGCCGAGAGTAGTCGTCGAGCACCTCTACATACATATGCTGCAGATTGTGTCTGGTGGCCGTGTTCCAGCATTTGTCAAGATAACGGAGCATCTGGTCGTTCTGCCCCAGCTTGTCGTATATCCTGTAAAGCTCCTGATACACCGAACACACATACTGAAAAGGTATCTTATGGCTGATGCCGTCTTCAGCCAGGCGCTTAAAGCCGGATATGGCTCCGCGATAATCCTGGCTTGCCGATAATAGCATGCACTGGTTGAAAGCATTCATAAACCTGCTTTCATAGTCGCCTGCGTCATTAAACTTGACCGAAGCCTCATGATATTTTCTGGCTTCGGCAATCTCACCTTGAAATATGCATAGTCCGGTAAGATTTATCAGCAGCTTGCGCTCCGTAGCAGTGTCGCCGTAGCGGCGGCTCAGGTCGTAGCCTTTACGGTAAAACCACAGTCCGCGCTCAAAATCATAAAATAGGCAATACACCTTACCGATATTCTTATAGAATACGGTTACAAGCTTAAGCTTCTTGCCTGTCTCACAAATCTTCAGTCCTTCAATATACATTTCGAGCGCACCCGAATAGTCGCCCTTATCATAATATATGTCGCCCGACTTCAGATAAGCCTCGGCACAATAAGTTCTTTCCTTATCGCTCAACCCTTCTTTCATACGGTTGCGTACAACCATGTATAGCACAAGGGCACTGTCTGCCTGCTCACGCTTCTCACAGACAGCAGCCATGCGGAATATCTCTTCGTATGACTTTGACGACACACCGCTTATCAGGCGTGTGTACTTGCCGCCCGAAGATGCCGCCAAGCCATTCTGCACGGACATCATGCATATGGCGACGAACAATAGCCTGAGGATTTGTTTTCTCATTAATATCTTATATTCAAGCACAAATATATAACATTTTTTTAATATCCGGCCGCACTTCCGACCTAAATTCCTACAAATACGGTTCTTCATGCTGATATGAATATGGAACATGGCTGCCCAAAAACCTATGACTTACGACCAAAAAGTGGGCCGGTTTTGCATGAAAAGTGGCCCACTTACGGATCGCAAACGGGCCACTAACAGTATGAAAGCAAATAAATGCGATTTGCTTAATGTACAGTCACACAAAGCGCTTTAAATATTTAGACTGAAAGGAAAAACGTATAAAATGGTTACGATTTTCGGCGTGTTTTTGATTTACAGGCTGATGCAAGACGCCATGACGGCTGAAAAGGATCAAAAAAACATATGTCTAAAAGCTGCGAACATTAGTCTTAAGCCAAGATAAGTGATTATGATTTGGCCGGAAAAGTTTTTCTTTATCAGATGTGCATACACTTCAGACCGTCATAATACCACACGTCAGGCGTTGCCGCCAGGCTTTTATTTACACGGCGCATCGTGCCTGAGCAATGGCCCATGGCAGCACGCAGGCTTGCCACAGGCATGAACGTCAGGGCGCAATGCTGTTTAGATAGTTCTCAAGATTAGTGTATCCGTTGCTGCCTTGGTTCCGTCTTCGGGCAAATCAAGAACAATATAGCATACCTTTGTTTCCGTCATTTTGGAAGAGAAAAGATTATCATATACCTTTCATTTTTTGCAATCGCATTTAACATCAAGAAATTATGCAACCTGCTTCTGAAAGAAGGTTGTGGTCACTTGAAAACAAGTGATAAAACAACTTTTAGAATGGATTTTAAGGCTCTATTGCACTTACAGTTGCTTTTAAAAAGGTAATCTGATAAAACCGCTGTATAGCTACTTCTCAAGGAAGTTATCTATATAGCGACATTTGTTATATGTTATAATGAGAATGATTTGACGCACCCACAAACTACTTGCTAAAATCTTTCCCTCCAAAGTCAGATATAATGGTTGTAAAAATATAATGAAACATAGTGTTCAGTTTAAATATAATTTGTATCTTTGCCAAATAATCTCAAGACACAAAAGGCAAGTTTATGTTTTCGGAACGCATTAAAAACTTTACATTCAGAATCAGATGCCACAGAGACAATTAGCGGCAGCTTTAGATATTAATTACAATGAATTTATTAAAATATATACTCTGCATGGATTTACAGTTAGCAAAACACAAAATATACCTCAAATATGTGGGATGATTTCTGATATCTACTTAACAGATTTTTATAATGCTCTTAATATGTAATGTTATATAATGACAAATAAAGAAATACAAGAGAAATCATATAATATAAAAATTCCTGTATACACAACAACCATGTTGAATCAGGATGTGGGATTATTTGAGAATGTATCATTTCAAGATATGATACAAATGATAAAGAAACGGTTAAATAATTTCAAGAATCCCATTAGTTCTTCTAATAGGAATAAAACTAAAAAGACCGTTGTTAGCAGCATTTCTTATAAAGATATAAAAATAGGCGATGTTCCTGCATTATTACTTCAAATATCAGCCTTTAATACAAATATGTACGATGGATATTTTGAAGCAAATGAAAAGATACCTATTACTAAAGATAATAAGTTAGGAAGTGAGACTAATTTCGTACTACTTTATCCTCGAATCAAAGGATTAAGTGCCGAGACATATACATGTTTCTTTTTGATGCTTGTTTATGAAGATCCAACAAAAGATAATGGTGAAGTTTGCAAACTAGCTAAAATCCTTGTCAATAAAATATTGAATATACCGATAGAGAACATCAAACTTCCTATGATTTTCGATGAACTTAAAGATATTTGTACTATCCCTGAACTACAAATTCGTTATCGAAGTATTTCAGATGCTGACAATGATGTTGATGTTAAATATCGAGAATTCTTGCAAGGCGGAAAACTTGAAAAGAAAAAAGATAGACTATTCAAAAATATGCCTCGCGAAATAATGGAACAGCTTCTGGCCGACACTACAGATGATGAAGATTATCAGTATAAGGATACTCGTATTGTTATAGGTAAAAAAGAATATCGAATAAAGAAAGAACTCGTTAATGAAGCAAGCAAAGAATTGAAAGAAACTGCAGAAAAGATTTTTAATGCTTCATCTGCTATTACTCAAACAGAATTAGACACCAAAATACATGATACTAATTTTATGATTGAGAAATTAAGCGGAGTTCTTACTAATTATTTAAGTAATGAATGATTTAATCATAAGCAAAGAGTGGATTAGCGATTGTTTTTCTGATTTATGGACATTGTATTTAACGTTCATAGGGATATTATTGTCATTACTCACACTCTTATATTCATTTATACTAAGTAAAAAAGATGAACTAAAATTAATAACAGAGCAAATAAAATTAGGTGATAAAAACCCACTTGTTATACAAAAGAAAAATTTTGCAATCGCTTATATTAAACGATTGGCAAATATTAATAGCCAATGTTTCTACATTCTTTTAATTTCAATTTTTCTCGCTTTATGTAGTTGGATAGGAATGCGTTTTTTTAATGAATGTATTAGTTTTGGGGTATTGGTTATAATTGCAGTTTTAACAATAATAGTTATTGGGTATATCACCTACTTGGCAATACGTATATTGAAACAATATAAAAAAGATACAACGATTTGAATTCATCGTCTATATTAGTAGTATGAAAGTAAATGAGTGCGATTTGCTTAATGTACAGTCATATAAAGCACACGAAATATTTAGGCTGAAAGGAAAAATATATAAAATAGTTACGATTTTCGGCGTGTTTTTGATTTGCAGGCTGATGCAAGGCGACATGACGGCTGAGAAGAAGAAAAAAAACGTATGTCTAAAAACTGCGAACATTAGTTTTAAACCAAGATAAGTGATTATGATTTGGCCGGAGATGTTTCTCTTTATCAGATGTGCATACACTTCAGGCCGTCATCAAACCACACGACAGGCATTGCCGCCAGGCTTTTATTTACACAGTGCATCGTGCCTGAGCAATGGCCCATGGCAGCGCGCAGGCTTGCCACAGGCATGAACGTCAGGGCGCAATGCTGTTTAGATAGTTCTCAAGATTAGTGTATCCGTTGCTGCCAAGGCCGTTGCGGTCGGCAGGATTGGCAGGGTCGAGGCCGTGCTCACGCTCCCATGCGTCGGGCATGCCGTCATGGTCGGAGTCGGCAGGGGCGGCGGCGCTCTTAAGCTCGGGCCATCCGCCCACATCCTGCTGCGAGTCTATTATGCCCGTAGGCACATGGTCATCGCCCGCGTCTTTCCTGCTGTAGCTCTTGCCGCCGAATGTGGCCGTGCCTGAGCGCACCTCTGCCACTATGCGACGGTCTACCGCGTCGCGCACGGGCAGCGAGCATCCCGCCCTGTCGAGCACTGCCTCGTAGGCCTCGTGTGGCGTCTGTTCATCTATCTTCATGGTATCCCAAGGCTTGCCGAGCCTTATCCTGTCGAGCACGCTGCTGCCGCCCTGCGGCTGCACTCCGCCGTTCCAGTTGTCGCGCGTAACAGCGTCGTTGCCCTCTACCACGTTGCCGTCTACATACCACAGACCGTAATCGTCGTCGCCGCGGCTGCCGGGGTTTACTATACGGTAAGACACCTTGCCGTCGCGCGTGGCCGGACCCGGCTTATAGTAGTTGCCCACCATGTTCACCATTATCGAGCTGAACTCGGGGTTGCCCTTCTGCTGCCTTTCGCCGCCGTAGCTGCTGTTGTAGCCCCAGTTGTAGACAACGTTGTTGCGATAGTCGTTGCGCCCGCTTCCCGACGCCCAGCGCGGGTTGCGGCTCGAGTGATGGGCTATCAGGTTGTGATGATATGTGCTGAGGTCGGAGCCCCATATGCCGCCGAAGCCGTGGCTGCCCTTAACGTGGTTGGAGCCGAAGAGGCTCTCGGTGATCATGCACCACTGTATGGTTACGTTCTTGCAGTGATACACCGACATGGTCTCGTCGATGCTCCAGCTTGCCGACACGTGGTCGAGTATGATGTTCTTGCGGCCGCGGCAGCTTAAGGCGTCGTCGTTGCCGCCGCTCTCGTTGCCCAGGCGCACACGTATATAGCGTATTATCACCTCGTCGGCGGCTATGCTCAGCGGATAGCGCTTTATGCAGATGCCGTCGCCGGGAGCGGTCTGTCCGGCTATAGTTATGTAGGGGTTGCGTATTGTGAGCTTTTTCTTCAGGTCGATGGTGCCCGACACGCGGAACACCACCGTGCGCGGCCCCTCGGCCTCAACGGCATGGCGCAGGCTGCCCTCGCCCGAGTCGTTGAGGTTGGTAACTTCGTAGACGTCGCCTCCGCGGCCGCCTACGGTAAACTTGCCATAGCCCTCGGCCGTGGGGAAAGCCTTAAGGCCGTCGGCCATGCACAGAGCCGGCACGAGGGCGGCTGCAACAGAAAATATAAGTTTCTTCATGGTTCAGTAAGACTTGTTTTAACATTATATAAAAGCTACAGTGCAGGCTCTGCGCATCACTGCAGCACCTCTGTGCCTTGGGCCACGCTTTCGGTCTCGGTGCTCTTTGTCCACGGCATTTTGTCCTTGGGCCACACGCCGTCTACGATGGGATAGGTAACGAGCTTTGAGGGGTCTATCACCACGTGCTTTATGCGCTTGCGGTGCCATGAGTAGGTGATATGCACCAGTCCGTCGCTCGTCTGTATCACTGCCGGATACGAATACTGCACGGCGCCGGTGCGATATTCAAGCACGGCGGCAGCCTCCCAGTCGATGCCGTTGCGCGTCATGGCCACGGTCAGTATGCCCCTGCCCTTGCGCCCGCCTATGGTGTCGTTGCGCGTAGAGTGGTTGTAGACAAGCAGATGGCGGCCGTCCTTCAGCGTAACGGCGTCTATGGCCGAGTTGTTGTTGGGCAGCGTGGTGTCGGTTATCGGGCCCCATGTCAGTCCGCCGTCGTCCGACCATGTCTGCGCTATTCTCGTGTCGGGTCCGCTGCCGTTGGGGCGTGCCAGCAGCTGCAGGCGCTTCTGCGAGTGTACGAGGAAAGTGGGCTGAATGAGCTTATACTTTGTTCCGGCAGGATCGCTCAGCGCCGGCGTCTTGGTCCATGTGCGGCCGTTGTCGGTGCTGCGCTCCACGTGTATGCGCTTGCCGGGCGCGTCCTGCAGGCTGGCTCCTGCCACGATGGTGCCGTCGTCGAGATACACGGGCTTGTTGACCACAGGACCTACGAAGCCTTTGGGCAGGGCCACGGGACGGCTCCACGTGAGGCCGTTGTCAGAAGAGGTTATCACGCGGCCCTCGTCTATCGTCGGACAGAGATAATATATCTGTATGTCGCCTCCCTTGAGCTGCACCAGCACCGGATTGAACACCGTGCCGCCTTCGCCGTCGGCTATGGCCACAGGCTCCTGCCACGTGCCGCCCTTGGGCTTGCGCGCCAGCCATATCTTTACGTCCTTGGCACGCTCGCGCGTGCCGCCGAACCATGTGCATAGCAGAGTTCCGTCAGACAGCTCCATTATAGACGATGCGTGACAGTCGCGCGTGGGCGACTTCATGAACACAAACTCCTCGAGCACTATGGCCTGCTTGCCCGGATCGGCCTTGCTGCCTGCCCATGCCGAAGCCGCAAGCAACAAGGAGCATAACAATATTGATAATTTCTGCATATAATATTAAGTTGTATTTAATGTTTTTTATTTCACTGTAACAACCACACGGGCGTAGCGCGTAAGGCGCGGCGTGCCGCTGTCGGTAACCTCACACACCACGTGTATGGTCTGCCCGGACTTTGCGTCGGCAGGAACTGTCAGCATTGCATTGACAGACCCGCTGTCTGATATATCAACAGAACCCGGATATGTGCCGGCCTCGGCATACTGCCACCAGCTGAAGGTGAGGCTGTCGCCGTCGGGATCGGAAGTGCCCGCAGCGCTAAGACTGACCTTGCTGCCCGGCTTGGCCTTTATGTCGGCACTATGCGCCAGCACAACCACAGGCTGATGGTTGGCATCTGCATAAGACTTGACGCACCAGTCGGCACGGGCCGCAAAATCGTTCTGCATTGCAATGCTCCATCTCCACATCGGCTTAAAGTAAGCGCTGCGCTGTTCGTCGGTGGCAGTGCTGCCGGGACGAAGACTGCATCGCCCCCAGCCGTTATCGCCATACCAGCGGCCTTCAGGATACTTATATCCTTCAACAGGCACAGGGTCAAGCCATGTGTTCTCGCGCACCAGCACATAACGGCCACCCCATCCGCCCCATGAGGGATTCTCCAGATTACGCAGTCCGACATTTATTGTATGCAGGAAAGCCGGAGAGTCGCCCTCTGAACGGAAGTCGCCATTATCATGAGCCTTATACGAACCACACAAGGCACCATGATTCTGCAATATGTTTTCTTTCATCCATGCACCTTCATAATACTTCTGCATATAATCAGGCTGAACCATTTTCCAGCGGTAGGCGATGGCCTCAAACTGGTCAGATATGATTGTCTTTATGTTGTATTTCTTCCAATGAGGGCGTATGTAAGCCTGATATGTGCTGTCCTGCTCCCATATAAGGAAGAGCCTCATCTTGTCTGCCACCTCGGCCATGCGCTCAGGATAAGTCTCCTCTATGGTCTTCAGCGCACGGGCTATGGTGTTCGTGCCTCCCCATGCCTGTATCCACACCGGGCGCTTGTCGGTATTGTCGAGCAGCACCTCAACAATACGCTGTGAGCCTTTAGTAACTTTGTCCATTTCACCTTCAGTCTCTACATTGCCAAGATAAGTACGGCTGCGCAAAAATTCAGGTGAAGGATATCTCCTGTCGTGCTTCAGCAGATTGGGATAGACCTCGGCATATGCAGTCAGCGTAGGCTCCATCCAGTCGTCACCGGCCCATTTGTGGCCATGCCAGTGATATTGTGAGCTTGATGTTATGATACCCTCAATGTCCCATTCGTTTGAATATAGGAGAAAACGCACCAAAGAGCATTCATCGTCTATCTCGCCGTCGCTCGTCACGATAACTCTTGTTCTGTCATCCTGAGCCACAGCCTGGAACGGAGTGCCGCACAGCAATATTATCAACGGCAGGCTCAAAGCTAGAAATATTCTTTTCATTTGAAACAGTATTTATTTTCAATAACGTCATTTAACAACATTCACTATTACACGGGCGTAGCGCGTAAGGCGCGGCGTGCCGCTGTCGGTAACGGCCAGTATGATGTGCATCGTGCCGAGACGGCCGCCCTTGGGCACTATAAAGTAGGCGTCGCGGCTGTCGTGGCCCACTATCTTTAGCGGACTGCCCGTGCGCGCCGTAGCCACGTTGAAGGTTCCCGGCTCGGGATAGTAGAACCAGCTGTACGAAAGGCTGTCGCCGTCAGGGTCAGATGTGCCTGCTGCGCTCAGTCTTATGGTGTCGCCCGTGGCGGCTGTCATCTCTGCCGGACATGCCAGCGCAGGCACAGGCGGATGGTTGGCCTCGTCGTAGTCCTTCACGGTCCAGTCCATGCGTGCTGCAAAGTCGTTCTGATAAGCCTCGCGCCAGCGCCATATCGTGGCCTTGTTGCTTGTGTGCCATGAGCCGTCGCAGCCCATCACCTCGTCTTGTGCGTCGGTCCATATCGGTCTTGTCTCAGGCTCAATAAACCAGCGCTCCGTGCGCGGCTGATACAGCTCGTAGCGTCCGCCCCAGCTGCCCCAGTCGGGATGCTCGGCACAGCCCAGTCCGTTGTCAATGAGATACATAAACGTGGGCGAGTCGCCCTCCATCAGAAACTTCATGTAGGGATACTGCTTGCCCAGCTCGCCCTTGCTGCGTATGTGCTCGTCGAGCCACGGATTGTCAACTATGCTGATGTCGGCTCCGGCAAAGCGGCCGTGAAACTTGTCGCCGCTGATGCCGCTCCATGTGGCGTAATGGTATCCGCCAAGGCGATGGAAGCCCGGACTGACGATATAGAACAGGTCCTTGAACGTCTTTCTTATCCACACGCCGCTGTCGTCCTGGTCTGAAATGGCATACACGCGGAGCTTCGACACAAAAGACTTAAGCTCGCTCTCGCTGCGCGTGGCCTTAACCTTCCACAGTGCCTGCGCCAGACAGTTGGGGCCGCCCCACACAAGCACCCACACCGGACGGCTGTCGCTGCGGTCTACGGCCTTGATTATCAGTTCGGAGCCTTCAGAGTCCATGCCCTTGCCCACGGCGTGCATGCCGTAGTCGGGGCGTCCCTCCTTTATCACCGACAGCAGATAGTCGGCCGAGGGATAGCCCTTCTCGTGCTTCAGCAGGTTGTCTCTCACCTTGCCGTATGCCGTCACAATCTCGCGTATGCGCCATGCTGCCGTCTCCTTCTTCTGATGCACCGACGTTGTGGCAACAAGTCCCTCAACGTCCCACTGGTTAGAGTATGTCAGGAAGCGCACCATCGACATTGCGTCGTCGGGTTCGTTCTCAATGTCCGTAAGCACTATCACGCGGGGCTTGCCTGCATTGCCTTTACCTGCCGCGAAAAGCCTCAGCGGTTGAAGCACGGCAATGACAACAAACAGTAATGTAATCTTGATTTTCATGGTATTAATATTTTCTGATTTTCAATCACTTGCTGATTATGTTCCGCTAATATAACATTTTTTGCGGCGAGGCACGCAACGCAAAGCACAAATAGCAGTCGAATAATCAAAAATCAATATATCTGAAAGCCGCAGACATTAATCTCAAAGTTTTAAAAAGCAATAAAAAACAACGGTTTATTGCGCCATGTATAATAAAAAAGCTAATTTTGCACGACGACACGCAGTTGTTATCATAACAACATTCTGACCTACATGGCAAGTATCCTTATAGTTGAAGACGACCTTACATACGCAACCATGATGCAGACATGGCTGCGCAAAAAGGGTTTCACGGTTGAGAGAGCAAGCTCCGTAAGCGCCGCGGCACGGGCCGTGACCGACAGCACGGGCTTCGACCTCATACTGTCTGACCTCCGTCTGCCCGACCACGACGGTCTGTTTCTGCTCAACTGGCTGCGCAAGAAGAACATGCAGACTCCCTTCATCGTGATGACGAGCTATGCCGAAGTGCAGAACGCCGTGCTGGCCATGAAGTCGGGAGCGTGCGACTATATAGCCAAACCCGTGCAGCCCGACATTCTGCTGCAAAAGATAAACGACGCGCTCGACAGCAACAACGCCGCAGCAGCAGCCACGGCAGGCGCCACGCCAACGACAGCGACAACACAAGCAGCCCACGGCAACAACGCGGCGGCAGAACAGAAGCCGCACACGGCCGCCAAGAAATACATAGAAGGCACGAGCGAAGCCTCGCGCCAGCTCTACGACTACGTAAACCTCGTTGCGCCAACGCCCATGTCGGTGCTCATTCTCGGGGCAAGCGGCACGGGCAAGGAGTATGTGGCGCGCCGCATTCACAGCCAGAGCAGCCGCGCCGGCAAGCCCTTCTTTGCGCTCGACTGCGGAGCCATACCCAAGGACGTGGCAGCCTCTGAGTTCTTCGGATACACCAAGGGAGCCTTCACAGGCGCCACGACCGACAAGCGCGGAGCCTTTGAGGAGGCCAACGGCGGAACGCTATTCCTCGACGAGGTGGGCAATCTGACCTACGACGTGCAGGTGCAGCTGCTGCGTGCCCTTCAGGAGCGCAAGGTGCGCCCGTTAGGCTCGCCCAAGGAGATAAGCGTGGACATCCGGCTGGTGTGCGCCACCAACGGCAACCTGGCGCAGCTCGTGGCCGACGGAAAGTTCCGCGAAGACCTTTATCACCGCATCAACGAGTTCACCATATACATGCCCGAACTTAAAGACCGCGGCGCCGACCTGTTTCTGTTTGCCGACCTCTTTGTCAGTCAAGCCAACGAGGAGCTGGGACGCAACGTGGCGGGATTCGACGACAAGGCGTCGGAGATGCTTGCGCGATACAGCTGGCCGGGCAACCTGCGCGAGCTTAACAACGTGGTGAAGCGTGCCACCCTGCTTACGCGCGGCTCATACATCGGCACCGAAGAGCTGTCGAAGGCCATGACGCGCCCCGTGAGACAAGAGCCAACAGCCCTGCACGACGAGCAGACCGAACGACAACGCATAATAGACGCCCTGCGCGCCACGGGCGGCAACAAGACCAAGACGGCCCAGCTGCTCGCCATAGACCGCAAGACGCTGTATAACAAGATTCAGAAATACAACATCGAGGCGTAACGGGGCATTTGCCAATTGAGAATGGAGAATGGAGAATGGAAAAACAAAGTTCGGCGTCAGCCAATTATGATTACTCTTGTGGCTGTTAAAACGGGGATGTTTTAAGGCTGCAAGTTTCAAATATTAATATTATTCATAATTCATGCTGCATACGTATTTAATTGCATAAAATTACGTTTATGCAGAAATGTCATCCATTACGATTGGTTTGTGTTATTGCTTTCCATAAAAAAGTCATGTGTAATTCATGGTTTCATAAGTGAAAAACATAATTACACATGACTGTAAACCAGGAAAATATTTAATTTTGATAAAAAGTATATTATTGGGCAATCAACAGTTTATTCTTTCTATCCAATATTTTACACTTTTAGAAACGGCACTAGCATCAGTGGAATGCACAACTTCCAAAATTACATAACCACTTGGCTCAATATTCTTGTCTTGACATCCTATTCGTTTTAAAGTGTTATTCAATAAATTATTATCCTCTTTCCGATTAGCCAATTGTATCAGAACCTCTCCTTTTTTCTCACTTTCAATAATATCCATATAAGGAATACCTTCTTTTTCTAAGGAAAATTCACAAGCTAACATATCCCAATACCAAATAAAGATCTTCCAATTATCATAAGAACCCACTTCATTTTTCCATGTCGCTGTACGATGATGTCGGGTTATTATATTTTTCAATTCATCCACATTATCTACAATATATTGCTGCAACTCTTTGTCAGACTTAAATGTCTCTACAAATTTTCCTTCAGCAATATTGTAATAAGGCTCTGCTAAATATTGTAACCATCGGCCATAACTTCTACGTCCTCCTTTTTCCCACTTCAAAGGTTTTGAGAAATCATAATCATCTTTATATGTAGCTTGCATATAATAATGTCCTTGCATAAATCCAACACCAATAACTCCTGGATTACCGTTTGCATTTGTCATGCAGAACCAGTCATTTTGATCGGACATACCTTCAACCAGCCAACCTTCTTCTTTCCATTTCGACAAAGAATTATCCCATATACTTGTATCTTCTGTATGAACTGGTCTTGATTGTTGCTCAGAATCTTTCTCTTCGGATATGTTTTCTGAAACTGTTTCAAAATTTACATTCTTCAATGAATTAGGAAGTACATTCAAGTCAACTTTTATACGTTGCGACTCTTTTTCTACACTTCCATCATTACTTTTTGCATTACGATAAGCATCAGAGAAATTTTCCAGCGTATTTCGTTTATATTTGTCATCAAATCTAAAATTATCACCATACAAGTCTTTTCTAAAAGCTTCTACAATACAGAAAAGATTATCCAATAAAGGATCAGGTGAACCGCTCTTATCTTTCCGATTCAGATTTTCATCATCTTCATCAGGGCAACAATACTCTATAAGTTCTTTAACAGAATTGCTTACTGTTGCTATATATTGTGGATCACAATGCATTGCCACATAAGATGTTTGAAATTCAAGACGTATTTTTCCTTCGTCCGAAAGGCTATGTTCTTTGATTATGTCACATAAAGAATGAAGATAGTCTTGATAAATACGAAGCTTCTCCTCAAATATCTTTGCTGCTCTCTCACGTTCGACGTCATCATCACTTTGACCTTTGAGAAGTATCATTGTTATAACTGCGGTAATGATAACGCCTAAAACTGCTGCAAACATCTCATACCAAAGTTCCTTACCTGTAAATAATCGCAAATATACAGCAAAGAAACATGCTATGACAACCAAAATTGTTACTACACAAACTGCTTTTTTCTGAGTTAGTTTCATAAAGTAAAATATTTTTAAATAATAAGAGAGTGCATTGCCATTTTCAACACACTCTCTCAATCTTAAATTACATCAATTACGCTTAAACCACGTTCTACCTTCGTTTGTAGAATAATAAAGCCCTTTTGAAGTCTGGGCCAAGATTTCTCTTCCGTTATCTGTCAAATCATGGAAATCACCACATGATGAGCCACAAAAACGTTGAAACCATGTTCTACCACCATTGGTAGAATATTCCAATTTAGTTGCTGTTTTTGGAGAAATGCGAATCAATTCCTTTCCCCTGTTAATCATTTGAGACATATTAAAGATTTTTTAGTTTTGTCCTATCTAACGGGTTTGGACTTTCCGGATTATATATTCTTAATCAAATATCATTCACAATAGTTTCCAGTCGTGCTTCTTTTTCCTCTTTTGAAATTCGTGCCGACGGGTGATTAGTACGATATGCAGGGATGTTAAGGCCGGGAAGCGAGACTTTAGCCACATCATTAACTGAAAATGAAGACAAGGCAGTAAACTTTGCCTCATTCCAACAATCAAGAATCTGCCTGTCGTAGTTTCCTGTGAGAAACAGTATAAGGTCCGGCTTGAGTATATCTATCTCTTCTCTGATAACCATGAAATGTTGTTTCTGTACATCATAAATCTCATTTCCGCAAAATCCGGAGCCTTCGGCCTTACCCACTTTTACAATGTTGTTCCACAAATAAGCTATCCGTTTATTAGGAAATCGGGCGTTCAATAACGACACAAAACGGTTGAATCCATAATGAAAAGTGCCATAGCGTTTACCATTGTAACTAAAGCCGGATGGTTTGTAATAAGTGGCATAGAAATTTTCGTATAAACCCATTACAGACTCCATAGTTACGTCCGGATTGAATACAGGAGAAGGCGGTGTTCCGAAATCATCACATTTACCAAACCAACTGTTGGTTTCCTTTCCAAAAATCATGATTTTCAGATCTGCATCGGCATACCACTCTTCATTAGGTTGATCATTTTCCCATTTCACCACACTTAACAAGAATGGATAAGATGGTTTTGTTACAGCTTGTCCTGTGTCGGTCAAGGCCTGAAGAGCGGTGCAAGTCTCCTTCCATTTAGAAGAATAAAGAGATTTTAATTGTTCGTTTAGTTTCATATAAATAATACAAATATGTCCGCTGGCTCCAAACAGACTAGGTTTAATTTGTGTTGGATATATATACAAAAAGCGTGGAGCCTGTCTGTCACCCATTCTACATATTAAAAACTTTCACATTGCCCGGATTGTCGAAATGATCAACGCTGAAAGCCCCATGCCGCTGTAGAGATATAATAAACTCAAGGACATTACATAAATGACACGTCTTTTAAGAATTTATATAATATACACCACCATAGAGGACGTCCCCGTTGCTTTATTTTTGACAATCAATAGAGTTTGCGAAGTTCTAACACGTCAAAACCAAAGCGTCCAGTTACGCTTTTATATATATATGTCAGCCCACCCTATTCCCTACAGGGCTTTCAGTATGGGTAAGACTTTACAAAAATAAATGTTTTTTTCTAATACTGCAATTTTTTTATCTAAAAAGCAATTTTATTATTCTGTAAAGGGATAAATCTGTAAAAATGAACTGAGAAACGATTTCTAAAAACTTGTCGCAGACATATTATTAAGGTAATTAAAATTTTCAACCATACCATAAATCACTTTTAACATGGACGTGAATCTGTATCTCTGAGAATATAAAGTTTCTAGTGACGAAAGACAGTAAAATTACCACTTTTTGATAATTACATGACTGATTTTATCTTTTGGAATGCCACCCAAAATATTTTGTAATACATGATGACTGCCATTTTTTATTTCTATGACACACAAACAGAATTTTTAGATATTTTTCTAAAAACATCTGACAGCTAAAAACTCTACAATGTTATTTTTCAATGTGTCATATTTTATTCGTACATTTGCATAGTCAACTTAACTCTATACATTCAGCAAAAACATCGTAACATGATCAGGAGAATAATTATTGCGGCTTTGGCCTTAATGTGCATCGTGCCATACACGGCCAAGGCGGACACTACTCTGAGCGAAAGAATATATATACTTTCTTCGATATGGAAAGAAATAAGCAACAACTTTGCATTTCCTGAGAAATTCAAGGAGACTAATCCTGACAGTCTTTACAGATGCTATCTTACTAAGGTCTTGAATGCCGAAAGCGAACAGGAGTTTTCGGACTTAATGACGCAGTTCATGGCTCACTTCAACGAGGGACACACGCGATTTAACGACAGCAACATCATACGCTACAGGGTGCCGCTGATACTTACATGGGCTGGAGACAAACTGCTGATAACCAACACTACAAGGCAGCTAAAACCGCTGTTGCCTGTTGGCAGCGAGATTAAGAAGGTGGACGGCTTGACGCTCGACGAATATCTGCAAAGGCATGTCTATCCGTATGTTTCGGCTCCCAACATGGAATGGAGAAAGAGAAAGGCTCTCGACATATTCCTTACAGGCAAGGAAGGCGCGGAATTTCATATTGAGATAACGACTCCTAAGGGCAAGACCATAAACACAAAACTCATGACAAGCATAAGGAACTACGACGACACTGACGACTGGAGCATCAGACGCGACACGGCCAAATGCAGCATAAAGAAGCTGCCAGGCAACATCATGTATATGAGGATGAGCACGTTCACGTTGCCCGGCACAATAAAAAGAGCTTTTGAGAATAACCTCTCTGATTTCTTGTCTGCCAAAGGCGTGATATTCGACATACGCGGAAACCGAGGAGGAACAGACGAGTCATGGCACAACATAATAAGACATATCGCCGACAGAAACACTAACATATTCGACGGCTTAAAGATTATGACAAGAGTGGCTAACACGGCTTACGAGATGTACGGCAAAAATGTCAGCCAACTGGCCGACTACTATAACGGCGTGGCCATGCAGCCCGTTCAGGAAGGCTGGTTCGTGATGAAGAACAACACGCCCGACTCGTTGAGAATAACCGCCCCCGTTATAATTCTTGTTGACGGATTTACGGCATCGGCAGCCGAAGACTTTGCCGCAACAATGAAGAACCTGTCGCTCGGCAAGATTGTAGGCACACCGACAGCGGGCGTGATAAGCAGTCCTAAATTCTGCAACTTGGGGCACGGCTACTCGTCGCTGATAGCAGAATGCCGCTTCACCAATCCCGACGGTTCCGATATTATCAACACCGGCATACAGCCTGACGTCTGCATAGAATATACCGAAAGCGACGCACTGGGCAAGACCGACTCGGCACTAACGGCTGCACTGAAGATGCTGAAAGGCAAAAAATAGAACAAGACATCAACCCCTATCAAAACAAAATCATGATTATGTCCGTTTTGCTCAGTCATTATATGGCATAGCAAAACGGACATAATGCAATATATAAAGAACATTTATTTTATTATATGGCGCTAAGCATGCCGCTCTTTTTGCCGCTGCGGCCTGAGCATCAGCCACACCCCCGACATACACAACAGCCCTACGCTCAGCAGCGTAAACCATATGCAGCGCTCATTGCCCGGAATGCGCACGTCGTAGGGGTTATCCGGATTATACAGCACCCCAATGCTGTCGCCTTCACTGCGGAATGGCAGATAGCACTTTTCCGATATATACGTCTTGCCGTAGCGCTCTGTCTCGTAGCTTATGCGCATCTCCCAGTGCGTACGCCTCTTCCGGTGCCGGTATTCTCTCTTATAGCTGAGCTTGTCTATCACGCCCGTGGCATGGCCCAAAGTGCCTGAAGCTTTCGACAGCGACACAAGCCCATAGACGCCTCCGCCGAGCATGAGCAGTCCTACGACAAAGAGCAAAAGACAAATAACCTTATTGCGAGACGACACGGCACATCTCCCTTCAGTGCCCTGCTCCGAATATCGTTTATCTGTTGTGTATTTCATAATCTAATCATTTCTGCTACAAAGATAGCCAAAGGCGAGAGCAATGGCAAATAAAAAACAACAAAGTTTTTTCATTTGGCACTGCCGAGCCGCATTCTATCTTATCTAAAGATAGCCAAAGGCGAGAGCAACGACAAATAAAAAACAACAAAGTTTTTTGATTTGACACTGCCGAGCCGCATCCTATCTTATTCAAAGATAGAACAAGGTGAGAGAAAAGGCAA
>ENA-OPCI01000401-OPCI01000401.1-human-gut-metagenome-genome-assembly--contig:-NODE-401-length-30041-cov-18.237277_pt1 | contig 30041 bp, 30 predicted proteins | sample MGYA00241564_ERZ501479 | MGnify/ENA primary metagenome ERZ501479 (study PRJEB25962, sample SAMEA2042630) | human gut metagenome | biome: human gut; feature: human-associated habitat; material: faeces...
TTGATGGCTCTGAGGATGGTATCAGAGCTGCATGTACGAAGGGTAGGATGATACGAGAGATGGCGCATCAGTTGTGACGTTACATCTTCCACGCATGAGCCGCCACAGAAATAAACGCTCATCAGCGAACGGACTATCTCGCTGAACTGATATCCGAAGATACTGCTGCATCTCTGACCCAGTGTTGAGTCGATAACGGGTGAAAGCATGGAGTCAAATTTCTCCATGATTGAAAAAATTCCTCCAAAAGGTGTGAGTTTCTCAGATTTAATTTGTATTTTTGCCATGTCATATTAGAGTTTTGCTTGTTTTCTTTTTGCAACACTAAGATAAGTGAAAATTCTGACATGGCAAAATCCTGGGCAACTTTTTGTTGCTCAGGAACTTATAAATAAAGTTAAATTATAGTGTTGCGGAATTAAGGTTAAACAGAAAATAATAATTCAGTTATCTTTCTACACAAGTTTTAGACAGCATTATTAAATTTCTTTCTGACAAATATTTTACATAAAAATTCGATACATATATTTTTAGAGTATTTTTAGTATTTTAAGTAAAATAGATATGTAGATTATTGATTTTTTGTTTTAGAAATGTTATTATAATAATGGTAGTTTATCGTATTTTGTAATTATATTTCTCGAAAGGTATTGATGATATGAAAAATAAAAACACAATAATTATCACTGAAGAAATGATAAATTCGGACCCATACGGTTATACATATAAAGAAATTTGTGATTGCGTTGGAGAAAAAAAAGCTCGATCGCTTATGCATGCCCTTTATAAGGAAAAGCCCCAAAAGAAATATCAAACAATGAGCATTAATGATATTTATAATGGCGGTGACACAAGAAAATACTCTTTCAAATTAAAGGATGGTTACTGCGTTGAAACTGTTTGCATAAAGAGAAAAACAGGTGTAACTGTATGTGTTAGTACAATGGTAGGATGTCCTGTCGGTTGTATTTTTTGTGCATCTGGAAGTAATGGATTTATAAGAAATTTAACTCCTTCCGAAATTGTGCAACAAGTAACATTACTGAAGGAAAAAGTCAACAGAATTGTATATATGGGAATGGGTGAACCATTTTTTAATTATGATAATGTAATTAAGTCAATTCATATACTAAGAGATAGAAATGGGCTTAATTTCCCCACAGATGGAATTAATATTTCGACAGTAGGTCCTTTAGAACAATTAAAAAAAATAAGAGAAGAACATCTGAAGATACAACTCACCCTCTCTCTTCATGCAACAAATCAAAGAACAAGAGATATAATTATACCTCACATGAAAGGTTATGACATAAATAAGATTGTTGAATCTGTTTTATCATATTCGGAAAGACATAACAGAAAAGTAACAATTGCTTATTTATTGATTCCTGGTCTAAATGATAAAGCAACTGATGTACGTCAATTAGGAAGATGGTTTCGTGAGAAAAATGTTTTGATAAATCTTTTGCAATATAATGATACCGCAAATTGCAATATTAACAGGCCAAACAAACAACAATTAGTTGCATTTAAATTGCGACTTGAAGCGGCTGGTTTAGAAGTAAAAATGAGAGAATCACGAGGTAATAACATCAAAGCTGCCTGCGGTCAGTTGGTTAGTAACACAAACGAGAAGAATAAGCAACACAATTCAATGGGGAAGGATTTAGGTTTTCACAATCGTTCAAAAAGCAAGAAAGAGAATCCTAAAAGCAAGCACAAAAATACATTTTCTAAAATTAATTACAAAACAAAACACTAAATTAACCGTATTTTGTTTGTGATGCATAGGCGATCTGTTTTTTTGTCTATCAACAATTAGAGTTACAAGGAATCTATTATGGAATATAAATGTTTATCCGATTTTTTGTTTAAAGGAGAAAATAAAAATATTAATATAAGTGTGAGCAAAAATAGTCCAGTTAATGCCTCCTTAAGTTTGGATGGATACAAACATTCAATGGTTCAAATAATAGCATTAACTATTGCACTCAAAATGAAGACTGTTATTGTTAATCCACCTATAGTAAGTGATACATATGTTTTTATCGCAATAATAAATGAACTAGGTGGTACTGCAAAAATATATAACAAACGTTTGTTTATTGACGCAAGTACCATATGTAATGCCAACATTCCTTTCTTTTTAGGAAAGTGTATTCATGGTTCTATGTATTTGTGCCCGGCGCTATTAATTGCATTAGGAAAATTTGAATATTATGGTTCTGGAGGTTGTCAAATTGGTGATTCGATAGATTCACATAATAGACCATTTTCTCATATTGCTTCAGTGATTGAATGTTTTAATCACAAAATAAGTATAGAATCTAATAGAATAATAGGTAATTTTGGTGACAATAGTGATATAACCGAGTTAGATATAAAAAATTTTTCATACTCTAGCGAAGATTTGAGTGGACCGCTTGTAGGAGGGGCCACTAAAACGGCATTACTTTTATCTGTTAACAAACAAAAATTTATCATAAAAAATCCATATTTAAAAACGGATGTCTATGATATGATTGATTTTTTGCGCTTAATAGGTAAAAAAATTGACATCTCTGATAATTCTATTGTCTGCAGTGGAAATGTTATGGCTTCTTCCAATCAGTATATTGAATTTAATCTAACTCAATGCATAAGTGAAATTATAACATATTCCACGTTAGCTTTAATAAATAATACAAATTTGACATTTTTAGATTTAAACAAGAAAACAATTTCGCTAACTTTAAAACCTGAGATAGATATTCTATTGGCAATGGGAGTATCTATAAAATGGGAAAGAAACAATTTACATATACAAAAAAAGGGCGATATCAAAGGCTTAAACATTGAAGTAACCCCTACAACCATCCAAAGTGATCATCAACCTTTTTTTGTTCTGCTTTCTTTATATGGTTCAACTGATTGCTACATCATTGTAATAACTCCGTTTTTCCTGGTGCAAAAAACTTACCAGAGAATCAAGCAATTTTTGAATATTACGATTTAATGCTTCAAAGTATCTCTTCGTACTCTTTTCAAGCCATGGCCCACTTAGATTTTCCTCGAAGGTATTTTGATAGTTGGGAAATTCCTGAAAAAACAATTAATTCAATCCTTGAGCTAATGATAAAGAAAGAGATTTTATTAGAGATTAATACCTCTTCAATTTCTAATGACTGTACAGAACCATTGCCATCATATAATATTATAATCTCTGTCCGAGATAAGTATTGGTGAATAAAAATATTCCTATAGGTAGGATAATTATCGACAAAGAAATTTTCTCTGGAGTGGGAAAAGCAGACCAAAGTATGCTATAATGCAATAAAATAGTTATACAAACTTGAATTTGAGGAGGTGATAAGATGACAGCATATATGAGATTAAGATAATACCGCGAGTTGTGTTGCGGTACATCCGTATTACATAACTCGCTTTCGGGCAAGAATTTAATAATGGAGGATGTCATGAATAAAATTATTAGATTTAATGACAGCGAAAAGCTTTTTCGTTGTCCAATATGTAAACGAAAGTTAAAGATGGTAGGCAATAGTTTGCTGTGTAGTAATAAGCATTGTTTCGATATTTCTAAATTAGGATATGTGAATTTTGCATTAAATCAAAAGCAATCTAAGCATTATAGCAGAACTTCTTTTGAAAGCAGAATGGATATTTTAGAAAAGGGATACTATTCACATATTCTTACGGAGATAACACATATATTGAGCAAGCTTGAAAACATAACAACTATTCTTGATGTCGGATGTGGTGAAGGATATTATTCTAGAAAAATCAAAGAACTATTTCAAGCAGATATAGTTGCTTTTGATATTTCAAAAGATGCCATTTCCCTTGCTTCAAAAAGAGACGGTAGTAAGTCTATAAAGTGGTTTGTGGGTGATTTGGAAAATATGCCAATTAGAGACCACTCAGTAGACTGTATACTGGACATATTTACACCAGCTAATTATTTGGAGTTCAATAGAGTTCTGACGGATAGCGGCTATATTGTAAAGGTTATTCCTGGGAATAAACATCTGATGGAGTTCAGAAACATTGCAAAAGAACATTTGAAAAATCAAGAGTATTCCAATGAGAATGTGATTAACTTATTCAAGAAGCAGTATTCTGTTATTTACCAAAAAAGAGTTTCAGAATCATATGAAATGCCGTTAGAGGATATTAAAATTTTTGCAGACATGACCCCACTGCTCTTCCATGTAGATAAAACTGAGATTGATTTCAAAAAGCTAAAAACTTTGACGATTGATGCAGAGATATTTGTGGGAAGTCTATAACGCTTGAAACTTTCAGTTTGACGGAGCAACAAATTCCAATTTGTTGAACTGAATAGCACATACTGACCGATAGGAACAAGGATGAAATATACCTTGTTCCTTTTCGTTTACCCAGGGCATTCATAGAAAATGAATAAACAGGTCAGTTATGCATACCAACACTTATCTCGGACAGAGACATATTATAAAAAAATATATTGAGTTAGGCGGAAAAAAAGTTGTGTTAGGGTCAGATGCACATAATTGTTCGTTTTTAGGCAATGGATACGATTGTATTAGAAAAAACCTGCCTCTAGAATTAGAAATCGGGTATTTTAAAAACCGTGAATTTGTTGGGATAAATTCAAACACTTTTGAATAGAAAATTGTTTGTAATTTTATTTTAGATTTTGGTGAGTTATAACTGAATATAAAATCAATTCTGATGGAACTCTTACCTTAACAGTTGCCATGTTGTCAACAGATCTGAAGACGGACTGTCTATTTGCGCATGAAGTTACTGTACGTCCATTAGAGAATGGGAGGTTCCAATATGTAGGAAACAAAGTAACTTACCAGACGGAATATGGTTTGCCTTTCTGTGAGCCACGAATAACGTGGAACGAACGCTGATAATCCTATCCTGGAAATAATCTAAAAATTGACAAAAATAAAGCTGGCAGTTTTGAAACTGCCAGCTTTATTCTATCTTCTACTATAAGCACTACTGTGTTTCACGATTCGCAGGTGTTCTTAATGTAATCGCATACACAGTTTCCGCTTTTTCATCGATTATGCTTCCGTCGTAATATACAACAATTTCGTCGCCACTCGATAAATCCAAATAACTGTCCTTAAGTTCCACATCTAACGATACTTGGATATTTGGATGGTCAGAAATCTGGCCGAGGCTGCTTTCCCCGATACTGTCTCGATCGGAGTCCCTTTGCAACTGCTTTCCAACCGTCCCGACGTGCGTCAGGCTGAAATGGAACTGGCGCAAGCATTCTACGCCACCAATGCGGCCCGTGCCGCCTTCTATCCCAATATTACCCTCTCGGGAATTCTTGGATGGACTAATAACGGCGGTGGCGTAATCGTAAATCCCGGACAATGGTTACTTAATGCCATCGGTTCCCTGACACAGCCGTTATTCAACCGGGGCGTAAACATCGCCAACTTGAAGATAGCCAAAAGCCGTCAGGAAGAAGCCAAACTGTTGTTCCGGCAATCATTACTGAACGCAGGAAAGGAAGTGAACGATGCTCTGACCGCATGGCAGACGGCAAAATCGCAAATTGAAATCAATGCTCGGCAGGTTGAAACATTATGCGACGCTGTGCGAAAGACAGAATCGCTGATGCGTCATTCCAATACCACCTATCTGGAAGTGCTGACCGCCAAACAGTCTCTTCTCGAAGCGGAAGTGCAACAGTTACAAACTCGTTTTGAACGCATACAAAGTATAATTAAACTTTACCATGCGTTGGGAGGAGGAATGTAACTTTACAAGAATTATAACCTAATACTGAACCATGTTGTGTAATTTTTATATTTCAGTCGTCATAAACTTATAAATAAGTAATTTAGTATGCAAAAACAAATTAAAAAGTCTTCTCTTTTTTTGAAGAGAAGCAACACCTGACCCACTTCGCTACCGAACAGGATGTAGCAGAAGAATTGTTTGAGTTACTCTTAGAAGCGAGAGAACTCTATCTTCAGGATGTGATTTTGAATGGCAAGCGGTATGACCGCTATGTGGATGACTTCATCAACAGTCATCGGTATATCAACTGCAACAGTGCAATTTGCCGAAACTGCCACGAGATGAACATCCACATCGTCAAGGGACTGCTGAACGAATGCGCCCACCTTATCCAGCCTCTTTTTGAGGCATCCGACTTCTCCTTTGAGAAGTGTATGGAGTTACAAAGGAAGTATGACCGCTCGGAACCGTTGCCGCCATACAGTTGGCACGGAGCAAGGGGGCTTTTGTGTATGGCATCTGCAACGTCGTGGGTGCCTCTATCCCAAGAAATACGGATTCCGGGACATACATCCATGTAGGACCTGAGATAGGTGTGGCTTCTACCAAGGCTTTTACAGGACAGGTAACGGTGCTGATGCTGCTTGCCCTCTGCGTGGGACAGATGCGTGGTACTGTGGATGATGCAACCGTAGAGAGGATTGTCCGGGAGTTGAAGAACATGCCCCTATATATAAAAGATGTGTTGGGACTTGCTGACAAAATCAAGAACTTGTCGAAGATATACACCTATGCCCGCAACTTCCTTTATCTCGGTCGTGGGTACAACTACCCCACCGCCCTTGAAGGTGCGTTGAAGCTGAAAGAAATATCCTATATCCATGCGGAGGGTTATCCTGCTGCGGAAATGAAGCATGGACCGATTGCACTTGTAGATAGCGAGATGCCCACGGTGGTCATTGCTCCAACGGACTCGCTGTATGACAAGATAATCAGTAATGTAAGGCAGGTGAAGGCGCGTGGCGGTACGGTTGTCGCCATCATTACCAAGGGCAATGACGCAATGAAGGACATCGCCGACCATTGCCTTGAAGTGCCCGACGTACCCGAATGCCTTACACCTCTCGTTGTTTCCGTCCCATTGCAGTTGCTGGCCTATTACATCGCCATCAACAAGGATAGGAATGTTGACCAGCCAAGAAACCTTGCTAAATCAGTTACCGTAGAATGAATAGAATATTATCACTTATTGTTACCATCCTCTTTGCGTTGTGCATTGAGGCTGGCATCTTTATGCTTATTGCCCACTGGTGGGGCATGACTGCGGCCATTACCGTGATAGCCATTGAATGTGTGTTAGCCTTATGGACAGTTTACGAAATGAGACATGCGAGTGATGAACCAGTTGATGAATAACATTGCAGGCTGTGGTTAGAACGAAAAAGGCTAAAAACAAAAGGACGGGTCGATGATTCGTCCTATTTTTGTGTCTTTTTGGTGGCAAAATGTAGCGATTTAGCAAAATAAACATAAATTCCAGTGATATTCAGCATGAAAATTCGCCCATTTAAGTGAAAATGTGTAATTTTGCAACGCAAAATTGTGCCTAAGCATTTGCATCAAAACAACAATAGTTCAATCGAGGCTGATATGAAAGTAGAGATTAACAAGAAACGTTTAGAATACCTGCTGGCATTATACAAGATGTCGGTGGATGACTTGTTGTCTCTTCTGAACAAAGGCAGGAAACGGATAACAGGAGCCGCAGACATCAGTGGAGATTCTATTGATTTGGGGGTGTTGAAGCGTATAGGTGAGATATTCGACAAAGAAGTCAGTTTCTTTCAAGACTATTCTAAGTTGTCAACCAATGCAAGCAGCAGTATCTTCTTCCGCAAGACCTCATTCGGAACAGAGCTGAACTTGGAGTCGATCCGTACTGTAAACCGATTCGAGAGTCTGAAAAACGCTTTGGATGCATACAACAAACTGTCGCAACTGGATGTGAAGTTTGACATAGAACACTACACCCTACAAGATGACCCTAAGACAGTAGCCGTACGTGCAAGAGATTTTTTTTATCCCGGGGAAACTGTCAATCATAGGCAGTTTCTTGTGAAGATGATAGAAAAAATCGCCGATCATGGCATTTTTGTCTTTGAATACATAGAGACATGGAACAAGAAAGAGAAAACCAACATTGACGGTTTTTACCTTAAGCCCAATGTGATAGTGCTTAAGCATCATAAGCATTACAAGCGAGAAATATTCACTCTGGCGCATGAATTGGGGCATTGTCTATTGGGGATTGAAGAAGTGGAGTCGGTGGACATGATGGACATCTCGGCACAGACTTCATACAGTGATGTCGAAAGATGGTGCAATGATTTTGCATATCAGTTCATTATGGGACAAGAAGCAGAAACACTTGCTAACATAGCATGTGTAGATTCCCGTAACGACTACTGCATTGACCTCTTCAAGGCTATCAGTGCACGGACGCACATTAGCCGTCTTGCCTTATATACAAGGATGTATATCGACAGGAAAATCAGCTATTCGAGCTACAGCAATGTCAAGAGTGAATTGGCAGAGGAATACAGAAGAAGAGAGGAACAGGAAAAGTTGAAAAACTCTGAGAAGAGAGGCGGGCGAACACCAAAGCCCATCATTTCTCCGCTATTCTTGAAAACCATGCAATATGCCTATTTCAATGGAGTGGTCAACGAGACCACTTTCTGTTCGAGACTCAATGTCAAACCAGCAAATTTTGAGAGGGAGTTATGGCGATAGTTGTTGATACATGCTCATTGGTGATGATTGCCAAGAATTATCTTCCCTTGGATAAGGACGGACAGTTGTACTCATTCCTGGAAGAGGCGTTCTCCCGCAAGGATTTGATGCTACTTGATGTGATTCTGGATGAATCAAAACGCACCTCCAAAGGAATTGCAGTTGAAAAGATGCCTTTCCTCAAAGACAAGAAATTGGTCATTCCGACAAAGGATCTATTTCCATGTGCCCCAGAGAGATTCAGCAACATGATAGACAACAATTTCTGTGTAAGACTGAAGAAGCAGGAACTGACTGAAGAAGAATACATAGAGCAAAAGGAAGAATACCTTAAAACAGGTGATGCTAAGATTATCATTTATGCACTGAATGTACGACACTCGGACGCTATCCATCTGGAAGAGATGCAAGTAATGACGGAGGAAACAAGGCAGCAGAATGACGGTAAGTTGTTCAAGAAACTTCCTTTGTTGTGTGAGCAGATAGGGATTGGAACACTAACCGTTTCAGAATATCTGCATAGAAACGGGTTCTTTATTGACAAATAGCATAGATATTAGTATCATCTTATGACATCTTTCACGAAATCATATTATATTCGTGAATAAAACACTTGTTTTTCAAGAATAGAAATTGTTGAGGATTAGATATTTAAGACATTATTGCAATGCGGAAGGGGTGATGTGAACGACAAAAGACAAGGCGTTCTATTAGAGTGGATGCTTGATAAGATTGAGAAGAATGGACGGGTCGATGGCTCGTCCTTTTTTTGTGTCTTTGAGTGTGAGGTGCAGGTGGGGACCAGTACTGCGACCACTGTTGCCTGTCAGCGCGATGATGATGCCGGGACGGACGTGGGTGCCTTTGGTGACGAGAGTTTGGGAGAGGTGGCAATAGCTGACGGTGAAGTCGCCGTGACGGAGGGTGACATAGAGGCCTGAACGTTTGTCCTTGCCTACCTTGATGACCTCGCCGTGCATCATGGCGTATGTGGGTTCGTAATTTGCCTTCAAATCAAGCCCGTTGTGTAGGGCTTTTCTTTTTGTAAATGGGTCTCTGCGGTAGCCGAAAGGGCTGGTGACAGAGATATGACGGAGTGGACTGACAAGTGCCGTGTGGCGGTCGGTCTGCTCCGTTTGGGTTTGTAATGGGGCAAAGGCAAGAGAGTCTCGCCGCTGATGCGGCGAGCACGGAGGCAGTTGTTCGGATGTTGCGGACTGCGTCGTTTTTGGCACAGCCTTGCGGTGTACCTTAGTCTGTGTGACGGTATTGAACTGAGCGCATACTGTTGCTGATGAACAGAATATTGCTGCTATTGTGATGAGTAGAAATCGTTTCATGGTGCAAAAGTAACAAGCAATTCTTTGACTGGCATAAAGAACAAAGGGAAGACAAGAAGATTGTAACATAATATAGCAATCGAGTTTGATTTTTGAGCAGAAATCAAACTCAAATAATAATAATCGTCAAAAATAACACGCATTATCTTATGCAATTCTGCTTGTCTCTGAATAGGTATATAACTTTGCATGAGTTTAATTTCAAATTCAAAGTTAAAGTATGAAGCAAGTACGATTTGAAGAGAGCGAGGTGCCTTATCAGACACTGGCTCGTTTTGGTCTCACACAAGAGAAGATTGAAGACCTGCCCATGTGGGCGTTGGAAGATATTGGTCAGGGACGACGTTCACCGTTGCTGCCCATTCAGGTGAATAATGATGAGGGCGAGACATTGAAGAGCCGCACCCGATTTGCGTTGGTCCGTATGGAGGACGGCAAGGTGGATGTGGTCTTCTATCCGCAGTTGGAGAAATCACCATTGGAGGCTTTTACTCAGGAACAGCAGGAGGACTTGCTGGCTGGAAAGGCTATCCTTGCCGATGTTAAGGATGCTGATGGCAGGAGCAGCAAGGCTTTCGTGCAGATTGACACGGAGACCAATCAGGTGATGTCGGTACCTACGCCTGTCATCGGGCGCAACTTGGAGGTGCTGAAGGATGAACTGAAACTGAGTTCGGCAGAACTGACCGTGATGCAGAAGGGTGAGCCGCTCACGCTCATCATGGAGGACGAACAGGTGACGGTGGGTATTGACCTGAACGATAAGACCGGCATAAGGATTAATCAAGGCGACAGTCAGAAGTGGAAGGAGAACACCAAGCGAGAGTGGGACAAATACACCTTCGGGTGCTATGGCTGTTGGGTAATGGGCGATGACGGTAATCTTGACTATGTGCCTGAAGAGGAATACACGGAAGAACTTTGGAATGAGCAGAAGAAGAATGGAGAGCGCAACCGCGCCTCTTTTTCCATGCACAAATAATCTACACATAATATAATAAGTATATGGCATCAAATAAATATTATCCAGAGGATGTGCTCGTCGAGAAGATACAGAGCGGCGAGTACGGTTGGTTGGAGTATGTCAACCATCATTCTGCTGAATGGCAGGAAGAATATGAGAGCTATTGTCTGAACAACGGACTCTGCATTTGTGAAGAGAGTGCGGAGCAGTTTGTCCATCACAAAGATGAGGAACTGGAGAAGGCAATAGAGAACGGTGAAGCATGATAAATGAAGAGTGAAGAATGAAGAGTGAAGAATAAGTATGGCGATAAGAAAGAATACGAATCCCCAACAGATGGACCTGCAACCAGAGATGCGTGACTTGCTCATGCGCAATGGTATGCAGGCTCATGTGGTGAGTAATGGCAGCGGCTATCAGCTTGTGGTGCAAGGGCATGACAGTCCGCTGCTTACCTATAACATCACCGAGAAGCAGATGTTGGCTCTGACCGACTGGGGTACGAATCATGCCAACAAGTTAGCCTACAATACCTTTACGGGCATTGTGGGCAACGACTTCTATATGCCCAAGAACTTCGTTCATGCACGCAATGCCAACGGTCGTGTAGCTATGGGGCTGCACGGCTATCGTGTTGGTATCGGCGAGTATGGACGGATGGGGCGCATCGATATGCCACCACCCTTTTTAGGTTGGACACCACGCAGTCAGGAGGGATTCCATCTTCGCAGAGTTGGAGGACGATTGTTCTTCCCCGAAGCCCCGATTGTGCCTGAACGTTGGGACGGCAGAATGAAGCCTGGCGAATTGCAGAGCGGCGGTTATGGGTTCTATTATAAGGGACAGCAACAGAGTTATAGCCCTCAGCAACAGGATGTGCTGAAAGATTTGGAGGGAATCATAATGCCTTCCATCAGCCGCACGAGAAGCACGGAGCCAGCCAAGCCTTATAAGGAACTGATTACCTCGCCTGTCTATTTCACCAATGAGAAGTGGCAGGAGTGTCTGGCATCGCATGGCATCATCATTGATGAGAATGCGAAGACGCTGACCATTCAGTCGAACAGCGTCAATGCCGACATGGTGTATGACCTGACAGATGAGGAACTGAAGAAACTCACCTCCAACTCCATCAAGGAAGTGCCCGTCGTTCAACGCTTGGAACTGCTGAATGGCATCATCAAGGACGACTTTGCTGACAAAATCCTGATGGACACACTGAATAGCAAGGAGCGCATCGACCTGCATCTGCATCCCGAACTTGAACAGGAGTTGCAGCAGCGTCAGCAACAAGACGAGGAACGGTTGCTTCCGTTGGAAGAGGACGAGACTGTCAGACGTGACGTGTTGCAAGGCGATGCCATGGTGAGAGGTGAAGACCTTGCCTTGATTAATGAGAACAAGGGTTGGTATCGTGAGGGAGCGCATGGGCGTGAAGTGAAAGTCGGTGACATCATGGTGGAGAAAGTGCCTCCGATGGAGGGAGATAAGAAAGGCGAAGATAAGTATCGCATGACCGCCATTATCAATGGAGAAGCCATCACGCACGAAATCAAGCAGAAGGACTACGACAAGTTCTTGGCGGTGGATGACTACCATCGCATGAAACTCTTCTCCAAGGTTTTCAGTGAAGTGGATATGAAGACACGCCCCGAAACCAACGCCGGACTGGGCACGAAGATATTGGCGGCTCTGACGGCAGGAGCAGTCGTTACAGCAGAGGTGGCGCATGACATAAGCCACCATCATCACCATCCAGCCCCGGAGTTCTATGCAGAGCATCATGGCGGTCCACGTCCTTACTTCAAACCGGGAGTGGATTCGCCACAGGAGATTGCGGCAAGGTACTTTGAGGCAGAAGCAAATCATGTTGCCACGGAGATAAGGAGAGGATATTAACAATGTATAATTTACAATTTATAATTTATAATGAGTAGTGAACTGACATACGATGACTTTCTGGACAGGTTGAGCATACAGGAAGTACTGGTGGACGCAGGGTATCATCTGAACAAGAGAGATGGCTTGCGTTATCCGTCGTATGTGCGTACTGACAGTGAGGGCAGACGGGTGCGTGGTGATAAGTTCATTGTCACGCAGAATGGGAAATGTTGCTTCCAACCACCGCAGCAGAAGGTGTATAATGTCATTTCGTTCATCAAGGAGCATCCAGAAATGTTTTCAGAGAACAAGGTGGGAATGTCTCCTGACCGACTCGTCAACCTCGTCTGCAACCGACTGCTCAACCAACCCATAGAGGACAGACCATCGAAGATTACAGAACCAAGAAAGGACGGAAAGCCATTCAACCTGAATGACTACGACATCCACAAGTTCAATCCGCAGGACAGGGAAACGCAGAAAAGGTTTTATCCCTATTTTAAGTTCCGAGGCATCGACCTCTATACGCAGTATGCTTTTCATCGGCATTTCTGTCTGGCTACTAAGCATCGGACGGATGGACTTACCTTTGCCAACCTTGCCTTTCCGCTTGTACTGCCCAAGACACCCGACAAGACTGTGGGCTTTGAGGAACGAGGACGACCGAAGATGGACGGTAGCGGCGGTTACAAGGGCAAGGCAGAAGGAAGCAACAGCAGTGAAGGACTGTGGATTGCCAACCTCACGGGCGAGCCGTTGGATAAAGCAAGCGAAATTGTATGGTTTGAGAGTGCCTACGATGCCATGGCAGAGTATCAGATAAATCCTGTAAAGATGGTGTATGTATCTACGGGCGGCACACCCACCGAGGGACAGATGCGAGGACTTCTGTCCGTTACTCCCAACGCACGGCACTATTTGGGTTTTGACAAGGACGATGCAGGGCGGCAGTTTGTTGCAAACTTCAGGAAGGTGGCAGCAGAGATGGGCTTCCGTCACGAGCATGTGCAAGCCTATCATCCATTGGGTTGCTACAAGGACTGGAACGATGCGCTGCTCAACAAGAAATCAGCAGAACTGATTGCCAAGGGCGAACCAGATACCTTCGACTATGCCGAGTTTATCGCAGCCGGCAAGGCAGAGAAACAAAGGGAAAAAGAAGAAAAGAACACATATCATAGAAGCGTATGAGACAAGAAGATAATAGCATCATCACCTTGTGCCCCAGCATCGGACAGTTTTTCATCAACGAACTGCCTCTGTTGCTGTTGTGCGTGGCAATGCTCCTAATCGGAGGATTGCCCGGTTGTGCATATAGTACCCTGTTGCTTGTCTTCAGCCTCCTGTTCTCCCTCTGTTTACTCTACCGATTCATCTATCTGAGGAGTATCCGCTACCATATCGGGAGCGAGCAACTCATCTGTGAGCACGGAGTGTTTCAGCGGAGCGTGAACTACATGGAGTTGTACCGAGTGGTGGACTTTGCCGAGCATCAGACATTGATACAACAGTTATGCGGACTGAAAAGCGTGACCGTGTTGTCGATGGATAGAACGACACCGAAACTGGAAATGACCGGCATCAGCAACAGCTATGACGTGGTGAGTGTGATACGAACAAGAGTAGAAACGAACAAACGAAGAAAGGGCGTATATGAGATTACGAATAGATAAGATTTGGTTCATTGTCGTGGCATTGGTACTGAGCGTGCCGTCAGCCCATGCACAGATTGTGACTGCCAACCCTTTGGAATGGATGGCATTAGCAGAGGGCAACGAAGCCATCAACGGTGAGATAGAGAAGGAAATCAAAGGTCAGACCAAGACTGCCCTGTTGCAGAATACCATCGCCGCAGAGTTCACCAAGATACACGAATGGGAGAAGAAGTACAACAGTTATCTGAAAACCGCCAGTGGTTATGCCTCTTCCCTCAAAGCCTGTACCTATCTGTACGACGATGGAGTGAAGATATTCATCACCTTGTGTAAGATGCGCAAGGCCATCAACAATAATCCGCAAGGCATCGTTGCCACCCTCTCGATGAACAACCTGTATATGGAGACCGCCACGGAATTGGTGTCCGTCTTCACACTGCTGAAAGATGCAGTCGCCAAAGGAGGCAAAGAGAACATGCTGACTGGTGCGGAAAGGAGCAAGACGCTGTGGGCACTGAACGACAAGCTGAGTGCCTTCAGCAAGAAGCTGCATCGTCTTTATCTGTCTATACGATATTACACCATGACCGATGTGTGGAACGGCGTGACGGCAGGGATGATAGACCGAAGCAATGGAGAGATAGCCACCCAAGCCCTTAGCAGATGGCGCAGAGCAGGACGTATGACCATCAGTGATTAACGATAAAGGAATCAGTCATGAAGTATTTCATATCAATTGCCATTTTTATGTTTATATCATCTTTTGCAGGAGTGCGGGCGCAGAACGACCCGACTCTTGCGGGGATGATTCTGATGTACACCAACAAGGCGGAGAAAGAACTGAAGAATCAGGAGAAAGTGATGCTGCTACAATCCACCGGCCATATCTGGACCAAGGAGGAAGTGGAAGCCACTACCGACCTGCAGCGGGAGTTCAACAACTATCTGGACTCCTTCCGTTCCATCGTCAGCTATGCCGCACAGATATATGGTTTCTATCACGAGATAGGTCAGTTGGTGGACAATATGGGTGGATTGGTGGCGCAGTTGGATGCCCATCCTGCCAACGGACTTGCCGTAGCCCTGTCAGCCAAGCGCAACAAGATATACCGCGAGCTGATTATGAACAGCATCGAGATAGTTAATGACATACGCACGGTATGCCTGTCGGGCAACAAGATGACCGAGAAGGAGCGTGTGGAGATAGTCTTCGGCATCCGACCCAAACTGAAGAAGATGAACAAGCAGTTGAAGCGACTGACGAGGGCGGTGAAATACACCACCATGGGCGATGTTTGGATGGAGATAGACGAAGGGGCAAGACCCACCAAAGCGAACAAAGCCGAGATAGCAGCGGCTGCCAAGAGGCGGTGGAAGCAGGTGGGCAAGAACGTAAACTGATGGAGCAGCGAGAGCAGAGCCGAACTTGTTCGAGCTATGCCGAGTCGTGACAGAAGAAGACGAAGTCAAACCGTGATTAAAAAACGATAAGATATGGGATTTTGGAGTTCATTATTGAAATATGGTGGCAAGGCGGCACGAGGTACTGGCCATGTCATCGGAGTAACTGGAAAGACCTTAGGCAGTGCGGCACTCCACCCGCAACGCACCCTTATGGGAGCCGGCAAGGCTATGCAGACGGCCGCAGTGGGTAGTGCCGCAGGCTATGTGACATGGGAGAAGCTGACCACAGACAAGAGCGTGGCACGCATCGTAGGTGATGCTGTCATCGGCGAGAATGCCACGGAAGCGGTGGCACAAACCGCCAACGATGTGCAACGTCTGACGGGCAAGGCTGGTGAAGCCGTTGATGCGGTGAACACTGTAGCCGGAAAGATGGACACCCAGTTCAGCGGCATCAGTGATTTCTTTAGGAATATGTTCGGAGGCGTAGGATGCGACATGATAGGCAATCTCTTTGGCAATATCGGCAAGGGCAACGTGTCGGGTATGAGCATCGTCGGACTGGTGGCTGCCGCCTTCATGGTATTCGGACGCTTTGGTTGGATGAGCAAGATTGCGGGTGCCCTGCTTGGAGCGATGATCATCGGGAACAATTCTAAGGTGGCGCAAACTCTGCCTAACAGAGGCGGTACGTCTTCACATGGGCAGAACATGAAAGAAGCAGAGACCCAAAGCAGAGGGATGAAACGATAACCAATATACAGTGATATGAGATATACAGAAGAAATGATACTGCGCTCATCGAGCGGCTACTGTATGCCGTTTGAGGAGCCTATAAAGCAGGACGTGCAGATGTCCTTGGGTTACGGAGAGCAGAAAAATCCCGTGACGGGAGAAACATTCTTCCATCACGGCATAGACTTCTCAGTGAACCATTACCTGCTGTCGGCGGTGGCAACGGGAACCGTCTCTGCCATTGGGTCGGACGCGGAGCATGGCATCTACCAGACCATCCGCTACGGCAAATACGAAGTGACTTACAGGCATCTCTCCAATGTCTTCGCCAACTTCTCCCAAAGCGTCAAGGCCGGTCAGACCATCGCCATCAGTGGCGACCTGCTGCACATGGAGGTGAGGTTTGACGGAGAGGAAATCAATCCGTTGGAGTTCCTCACCATGCTCTACGGCAATATCAAGGCATTGGAGCACAATTCCCAAATGGGCATCAATGAACTGGACATGAACATCCCTTCACCCTACGACACCGACCGTCAGGAGATAGAGGCATTGATGCTCCGCTTCCTTCCCTCCTACTTCGAGGACCTTCAACAAGGAGCATACTCTCTGCCCGAACATACGGAGCAGTCGTTGAGAAACATCTTCTCGTTGGGAGCGAGCAAGCATTATTTCTACGAGACCATGCCGAGCATGGCTAATCCCTTGGGCATCGGCAACCGCTGTATGCCTTTGGCGACTAAGGTGCAGAACCTGCTCATTGCCGACTTTCTCAACTATCTTGCCATGCGACATCAGGTATATCTCTCCACGATGGACGAGGTGTTAAAAAAAAACTCCAAGAGCAAGCCCTGACGCATGACGGCATCATCGACCCTCTTGCCGACTTGGACGTGGATATCCAGAGCTTCGACATTCCGAGGATAGTGAGCGTCTATCCCGACCGGGCTGGCGTGAGATGGTGGACAAAGGCATGGTTCAATGGTAAGGAAGAGGGGGAACCCTCCGTGGAGATTGAGGAACGTATGGCCGTGCAGTTCATCCACTGCCAAGTGGACAAGGACGCATGGTTGGAGGAACACTATCCTAAGCAGATGGAGATATATCACAATGCCATCGAGCAGACAAAGGAACAGATATTACAGCAGTATAATATATAAACAAGGTATATGGCAGTTAAGAACAGTCAGCGATTCGCAGAGATAGAGCGTCTGATGGGCGACTACTTCGGGTGTCACCTTGCCCCCGTGATGGGCAGGGTGCAACGGGACTTGTCCAACAGACAGGCAGACGAGATGCGAGCCTACTCCAACAGTACGGCTGGCATCCTACGCTCATTGGCCACTGCCAATATGCCTGGTGATGACCCATACGCCACGCTGAAGATTACAGGCAAGTGGAACAGCAAGACCACCGAAGACTATCTGGCGATGTGCAAGGAGGCTATTGTCGGCAACAAGGATATGCAGCGTGACCTTGCCGTGATGGCTGAGGAATGGCGCAAGGCGGTGGTGACGGAGATAGGACGAGAGCGGTACGATGCACTCTCTAAACAACTCGGTTGTGATTTGGCATACGCCTATATCGATCACCGCATGGAGCAGCTGATGATAGAAAAAATGGTGAAAGACCGTATGCCAACATCTTCTGCCGACTATATCATCCGCAAGGCGGCACAAAGCAGTCTGTTCGGTCTGCCCTACGAACTGAACAAGTCACCCCTTGCCGCAGAGATAGAAGCCAAAGGAGAGGCAGCCTATAAGCCCTCTCGAACAGAGAAGGCAGCGGGATGGGCAGCCGGAGCGGGTGCCGATGTCGTGGCCATGGGAGGGATTGGCTCATGGGCAACCTTCGCCAAGTTTGTCGGTATCGATATGGTGATGAATGTCGGCATGGAGCACCTAAGCAAGAAAGGTAGCAGCCAAGAGGTCTGTGTCGAGGAGTGTATCAGCAAGGGAGTTTTCGGTACGGGCACCAACGTCTTCGCCTCATTCCGCAAACAGGCAAAAGTCATCAAGAACCACGAGAACAGCTATATCAAGGCTACCAACAGCCATTTCAAGAACAAGATTCCCACGAGCAATATCACTTTTATGGATTGGACGAAACAAACCGAGCAGACCTCTTTTCCTTGGAACAAAGGTACGTTCCTTGACCCTCAGAGAAACGAAGCAACCAAACGTACAGGCAAGTACAAGGATGTGCCCTTGATAGTTGCGCCTGGACAGGAAGACGAGTATCTGGAGGTTAAGGCGAGACTGGATGCAGAGGCTGAGAAGGAGAAGAAGGCAGAACCGAAAGAAACTCCTGATTCATCGACTGAAGAGGCAACACCATCTGTAGTCCAGCAGGAGGAAACAGCCTTACAAACAAACGAAAATGGATGGGACGGGCTGTTGCAGAGTTTTGGACTGAACGGCTTTTCAGACATCGGCAAGAACCTTGGTTATGTGTTGGCGATGCTGCCCGATGTACTGGTGGGACTGTTCACTGGCAAGACAAAATCGCTGAATATGGACAATAGCCTCCTTCCTTTGGCCTCTATCGTGGCTGGAATGTTCGTGAAGAATCCTATACTGAAGATGCTGTTGATGGGTATGGGAGGTGCCAATCTGCTCAACAAAGCGGGACATGAGGTGCTGGGCAGGAAACAGCAGGAAGGCATTGCACCTACAGTTAGTCCTGCTGCATCTCGCATTCAGTACCGCCAATATCCTGATGAACCACTCAATCCTCGTATCAGCAACCCGATGCTGCAAGGGCGGTGTCTCGTTGCCAACATTGACCATGTGCCTTGTACCATTCAACTGCCTGACAGTGTGATTGGGGCGCATCAGTCGGGGGCATTGCCGCTGAATACATTGGCTAACGCCATACTTGCCAAGAACGACCAGATGCGACAGATGGCAGCAATGCAGTACGAAGAGCAGGCACGGGAGAGCGTGGTGCGACCGAGGGGAATACAGTGAAGCCCGACAACAAAATTGTCGGGAACGGTGGCTTGGTAAGCCAATTATAGAATGTGATTGAGATAAACAAAAAGATAAAAGCATGAAAGAGAAATCAGAATTTGAGAAGCGGACGGCGGAGAAGCAGGTGTCGCTGCTCACTGAGGCACTGACGAGTGCGGTGGATGCCAAGGGACATTGGTTGAATGCAAGCGGCAAACTCTATCCGAAGCTCTATCCCAAGGGCTTTTCGGTCAGTCCGTTCAATGCCCTTGTCCTTGCCCTTGACTCCGATGCCAAGGGTTGCAAGAGCAATCTGTTTACGCAGTTCTCCGAAGCGAAGGCACGGGGTGAGAGCGTGAGGGAGCATGAGAAAGGTGTGCCGTTCCTGTATTACAATTGGAATAAGTACGTCAACCGCAACAATCCCGACGATGTCATCACCAAGGAGGCATACGCAGAACTGTCGGAACAGGACAAACAGCAGTACAAGGGAGTGAAAAACCGTGAGATCCGTGTGCTGTTCAATATCGACCAGACGCTACTGCCTATGGCTAACGAAACAGCCTACACTACGGCATTGAAGAAGGATGGCACGGTGGAGGATAGAGGTTATGGCGACAAGGAGGACAAGCAGCTGCATGGGTGCGTCAACGGATTCCTTCAGAAGATGAAGGACAACCTCGTGAATGTACGTCAGGACGGCACGGGTGTGGCGCACTACGACACCGAGAAGGATGTCATCTACCTGCCACGGCAGCGTGACTTCGAGCACTACAATGACTATGTACAGGAGATGATGCGTCAGTTGGTGTCTGCCACCGGTCATCAGCAGCGGTTGGCACGTGAGGGCATGGTCATGAAGAACGGCAAAGCCCCGTCGGAGGATGCCGTGAAGAAGGAACGACTCATCACTGAGATAGCTTCGGGCGTGAAGATGCTCGAACTGGGACTGCCTGCCCGTCTGTCAAAGGACAGCCTTAGCATGGTGGACTATTGGACGAGGGAACTGAAGGAAGACCCTTGTCTGATTGATGCCATCGAGAGTGAGGTGAACGGTGCGCTGAAGGTGTTGAAGAAAGCCGAACTGGGTGAAAAGGTGGAGTATGCCACCGACCAGCATCAGCGAGAGACGGCGCAGATACAGGTGCAGTTGCCCAACCACTACTTCGTAGCAGACGAAATCAAGCAGCATCCCAACGAGGAGCAGCGTACTGTGGTCATCGTGCGTGATGATGCCAGCAAGACCGCCGATGTGGTGCTGCCACAGGGTGCATCGTTGGAGGTGAACAACGAGATCAAGGGCATGAACAAGCAACGCTTCACCAATGCCTTGCAGAAAGAGGGTTATGACAACGTGCGTTTCTACAATCCCGACGGAGCCTTGGGCTTCCGTCCCGACGACAGTTATTTCGCCGACAAGAAAATCACGGTATCAAGACTGCGCAACTGGTCTATCGAAGACCTATCCTCGTTGGATGCTTCTGAGGCCGTAACCCACAGCCGTGACATCGGTTTCGACAATGTGCAGTTGGTAAAGGATGACAAGGAGCGGTGGGCATTGTACATCAAGCCCGAAGGTAAGGAGGGCTTTGCCGTCTATCCCGACAAAGGAGACCTCAATCATTTCTTCACCACCTTGAAGCAGTCGATGGACAACATCGAGCGTGTGCGTGAGGAACTGGCACAGAAGTATTATGCTATGGCAGAGGCGAAACCCGACCTGAAGGTGGACATCTTCGGAGGTAATGAGCAGGAGGTTGATTTGAACCGCATCCAGCGTGTGGCAGTATTCCGTGCCAAATCGGGCGAATGCCTGTGTGCAGCCACTATTGACGGCAAGAAGTTGCAGCCGAGAAGTGTCAGTCCGTCACAATGGCAACGATTGTGGGTGGCTCCTGACAGGGATTCCTACAAGCAGAACCTTGCCGCCTCGCTGTTTGCTGATGTATTGCAGAAAGACAACAATGTCGAGCAAAGTACACAAGAGAAGCAGGAAGAAGCGACGGAGGTGAAGCAAGCGGAGACGGCAATTGTCGATAAGCATGATGAACAGAAGGAAGTGGTACTTAAGGAAGATAAAAGCTCTGAACAAAGGGAAGAGAAGAAACAAGAGGAAAAGAAAGAAGAAAAGAAGGATGAAAAGGCTGTCAAGGCTGCTGTCTCTCCCCTTGTCCAACAATATCTTGACTTGAAGAAGAAGCATCCTGATGCCATTCTTTTGTTTCGCTGCGGTGACTTCTATGAGACCTACAAGGATGATGCGGTGAAGGCATCCAAAATATTGGGTATTACGCTGACAAAGAGCAATGGGCGCAAGGATGATGAAGGCAAGCCGTTGGCAATGGCAGGATTCCCATATCATGCCCTCGACACCTATCTGCCGAAGCTCATTCGTGCTGGTGAACGGGTGGCCATCTGTGACCAGTTGGAAATGCCGAAGCAGACAACATCATCGAAGCGTGGAATTACGGAGATGGTGTCACCTGGAAAAGAGACAGGAAAGCAGATGGCACAGGAAAGTCAAGAAACAGAACAACACACCAGTCTAAGGAGATAGGCTTATGGGAAAGAACGCAGCGTATGCCGCACAATATGCGGAGGAAGCCAAAGAACAGATGCGGATGTATGGGATTCCTGCCTCCGTCATCTTGGCGCAAGCCATACTGGAGAGCAGCAACGGACAGAGCCAACTGTCGCGCGAATGCAACAACCACTTTGGCATCAAGGCTACGGCATCGTGGTTGAAGAATGGCGGAGAGTATGGAGTCTATACGGATGATAGGCCCAACGAGAAATTCTGTAAGTACAAAAGCGTGGGTGACAGTTATGAGCATCACTCGCAGTTCCTGAAGCAGAACAAGCGTTATGCGCAGTGCTTCACGCTGTCGCCTGACGACTACAAGGGATGGACGAAGGGCATTGAGCGTGCCGGCTATGCCACGGGCGGCGGTTATGCTGCAAGTCTGCAGCGCATCATTGAAGCCAACGGACTGGACAAGTATGACAGTGAGGTGATGGCTGAGATGCGGGCAGAAGGTCGGTCGTTCGGGGTGGAGAATAATCCTCGTAGAGAAATGCCTGCTGCCCATGTACCGCAGTCTGCCGGGTATTCCTTTCCTGTGGAGCGAGAGGAGTTTCTCTTCATCACCTCGCCTTTCGGCAATCGCCAGGATCCGATGGATGCCACCAAGCAGCAGATGCACAAGGGCATTGACATCAAGACGAACCATGAGGCGGTGTTGGCCACGGAGAACGGCGGCAAGGTGGTGGCGGTGAACCATAATGCGAACACGGCAGGAGGGAAATCCGTCACCGTGGAATACAGCCGTGAGGATGGCAGCAAGGTGCAATGCTCCTACCTGCATCTGTCTGACATAGCAGTAAAGGTAGGTGACGTGGTTAATGCCAGTCAGAAGTTGGGGGTGTCGGGAAATACCGGCACCAGAACCACTGGCGAGCATCTGCATTTCGGAGTGAAGAGTGTATCGGCTGACGGCTCAAAAAGGGATATGGATCCAGCCGCTTATCTGGCAGAAATCGGACAGAAAGGCAACATCAAGCTACAGGCCCTGCATAACGGCAATGACCTGTTGGCAAAATACAAGAGCAATGCGCCACAGGAGCAGAAGGTTTCGTCGGAGGACTGGATGAAGAAAATCCTTTCCTCGGAGGACAGCGGCGTGGGCATTTCGGGAACGAATGACCCTATACTCGACATGGCGATGACCACCTTCATGTCGCTGATGATGTTGGCAGCGCAGATTGACAGCAATGATGAGGAACGACAAAAAGGACTTATCTCTGCCATGGCAGCCAACCGGCTCGTAGATTTGACCTCGCTTGTTCCAGGCATGAGGCAATGCACCATTACTGTGGGTGAGAACGGCAAGACTGTGCTTCATGCAGAGAGCGGTACGGTGAAGATTGACCGTGAACTGACCTCCTCGGAGATGAACCGCCTGTCGCTCATTTTGGGCAATGCCAATCTGTCGGAAGAAAGCAAACGGACGAAGATTGCGGGAATGGTGACAGGCATCGTGGCGACACAGCAGGCTTCGCAGAACTTCGAGCAAGGGATGGAGGCTGAGAGTCAACAACAAAATCTGCAAAGGAAATGAAAAGGATAGCAAGTCATCTGTGTACATTGCTGGTGGGTATGGTAGCTGTGGCAGGACACTTCATGCTTACCCAATGGCTTTTCGGTCAGACCGTGGCCATCATCTATCTCGGCTTCCAACTTATCATAGCAGCGTGGATAGTCTATGAACTGATACGTGCGCTAGTATATGATGATTGAAAAGAGATTATTGTCATTGCTAAGACATTTCACTTGGACGATGGATATGTATAATTCAAATAGTATCGAGCAATGATCAAATGTAATGTAACAGTGTGCGGAACGGTCAGCAAGGCTGCGACCTGCCGCACGAACAAGGAGGGCAAGGCATTCGTGAGCTTTGCCATGAACGTAGTCATTCCAGCGAAGAGCGGGATTAACAAGACCATCGAGGTGTCGGTCATCAAAGATGGGACACTGACGGAGGTGGGCAGCTGCAACATCGGCGAACGCATTGAGGTAGCCGGTGTATTGGTACCAAGAAAATGGGGCGATGTCCTTTATTTCAACCTGTCGGCAAGCAGCATCAGCCACCAGCCTGACGAGGCAGAGGACTGCATCAAGGGCGTGATGGAGTTCCGCGGCAAGGTGGGCAAGAGCATTGAGGACAAGACGGACAAGAATGGTGTGCCGTACTGCCAGTTCTCCGCTTTCAGCGCAGAGAAAGTACAGGACGGATTTGAATACATCTGGGTAAGTTTCTTCCTATTCGATGGCAAATGCGAGGCATGGCTGCAACCAGGCGTGAAAGCGAACATCAAAGGGGCATTGTCTGTCAGTGTCTTCAATGACAAACTGGACTTCTCCTGCCGAGTGTCTGAAATGAGCGAATATGTTCCGCAGCCCTATAATGGTTAATTGACTATGGGAAAGCCTTATGCTAAGGAAGGTCCGAGTGCCGAAGACAAGGCACTCGACCTGTTTGCCGATATGATGATTGAGCGTATTCAGTCGCTGTCGGGCAAAGACGGATGGAAAAAGCCCTGGTTTACTGAAGGTGCGTTGCAATGGCCGAAAAACCTGAACGGACGAGAATATAATGGCATGAACGCTATGATGTTGCTCCTGCATTGCGAGAAGGAGGGTTACAAGATTCCTCGCTTCTGTACCTTCGACCGCATACAGCAGTTTAACAAAACTGGCAAGAAAGACGAGGAACAGAAGCCCCGTGTGTCAGTACTGAAAGGTGAGCATTCTTTCCCCGTGATGCTCACCACGTTTACGGTGGTCAATAAGGAAACAAAGGAACACATCAAGTGGGAGGACTACAAACTGCTCTCTCAGGAAGAGCGCGAAAAGTACAATGTATATCCAAAGCTTCAGACTTACCATGTCTTCAATGTGGCGCAGACCAACCTGAAGGAGGTCAGACCAGAGTTTTGGGAGAAACTGGAACAGGAATACTCGATGCCCAAGGTAGAGAAGGACGAGCAGTTTGCCTTTGAACCCGTGGATAGGATGATAGCGGACAACCGTTGGATATGTCCCATCAAACCGATGTTCGGTGATTCCGCCTATTTCTCCATCAGCAAGAATGAGATTGTGATGCCTGAGAAAAGGCAGTTCAAGGATGGGGAGTCTTTCTACTCGAACCTTTTCCACGAGATGGGACACTCCACGGGTGCGGAGGGACAGTTAGACCGCATCAAGCCCGCTACCTTCGGCTCGGCAGAGTATGCACGCGAGGAACTGGTGGCAGAACTGACGGCTGCGCTGACCGCTCAGCGGTATGGCATGACAAAGCATCTGAAAGGAGATTCGGCTGCCTATTTGAAGTCTTGGCTGGATTCGCTGAAGGAGTCGCCGCAGTTCATCAAGACCACGCTACTCGATGTGAAAAAAGCTACCTCAATGCTCACGCAGCATATCGACAAGATTGCTATGGAGATAGACCAGGAGAAAAAGGCTGAGCAGGAAAACGGGCAAGGGAAAAGTTATCTATCCATAGATGACGGCGACCATGCAGTCTTGGCATATAATGGTTCTGCTGTATATATCCAGCATCATGAGAAGGAGGACTCTGTAAAGATTGCTGTGCCGACGAGTAACGGTCTGGAAGTGAAACTCTCTGTTCCTTACGACCACGGCAAAGACCTTGACACCAATTATCAGGAGGCTTTTGCCCAGTACAAAAGCCTGACAGAGCCTTCACAATCGAAAGAAAACGTCTATTATGCCTCCATCGCCTATCTCCAATCAACGGATGACACATCGGAACTGGATAAGCTAAAGGAGAAAGGTGACTATCAAGGACTGCTGACGCTTGCCAAGGAATACTATGACGGGAACGGCATGGACGAGGAGCAGACCTACAGGAAGCCGTGCCAGAACAGAGGCGATGACCTGCTAATAGAGGACAAGGACTTTGCAGTGGTCTATAACGGGAGTGTCGGCGGTACGTATGAGGTGTTCCTGAAGCATACGGAGCAAGAAGTGCGTGACCATATCACTCGCTATGGCATAGGACGTGCCAGTGAGGACGTGAAGGCTGTGGCGAGGGAGATGACCGCCGAAGAGTTTTCGGAATTGGCGCAGCGAAAAATGCCGATATTCCAAATGCCGAATGGTGGTTTGCTGAACCTGCAATATAACAAGGATAAGGATAGCCTGGATGTGGGGACTGTGACCAATGCAGGACTCTCTGTGAAGCATACCTTCCCTTTCAGCCACAACCATTCTATGGACGCAAACATCAGCTCTGCGTATGAGCAACTGCTTGACATGGAGGAGTACCAGAAGGAAGAGGTACAAGAGGAGCACGTTGCCAAGTCCGCTTTCCGAAGATGAGAGTAGTATCGTAGTATATACTAATCGTAGGCTTTACTACTCATAGTAGGTACTAACAATAGTCAGCCGCAAGGAGTAATGTCCCTGCGGCTGATTTAATTTGGGGTCATTCCATATTATGAAGGAATGCTTGTAAATCCTCGTCTGGAATGCTCTTCAGTTTCACCGGCTTGAAGCCGTCCAACTGCTCCACTTGAAATATCTCGTCCACTCCATATTTGGAGCCATCCACCTTTACGCTCTCCATTTCATTGACGGAGGTATAGCCATACTCCGTTTCATGCAGACCGCATACGATGGTGAACAACGTGGTGTCGTTACCTTCCGGCTGTCCTTCAAGTACGAACCAACGGACGTGTCCGATGAAGAATATTGCCACACAAACGGCATCCTTGCCTTTGCCGTCCTGTGAATACAGAGGATAGGATTTCAGTATCTCCTCCAATACGGGTGTAATCAATCTGCTTGCCATAGTCAATCGTTGTTAAGTGTTCTGTAATACATTCTGTTCTCTACAAGGTGTTCGATGGCCTCTGCTGCCAATCGGCACACCCACTCGTCACGCTGGTCATAACGACCTTTTTGATAGTCGTTGGCAAGGCGTTCCAAGAAGGCAAACACCACCTTGCCCTTTTCGTTGATAAGATAGCGATGGTCATCTGCAAGGGCATTGCCTACCTTGGCGGCTGACCCCATCTGACCGTTTACGAACCGTGAGAAGCACTCGACAAATGCCTGCTCGTTTTCTGATAATCTGTGTAATTCCATACGCAAAGAAATTATTTGTTCAACTTGTTTTTCTTCCCTCCTTTTGAAGCCTTTCGGCTCCTCTTGTCGGGAACTGATTTTTCGTGCATCAAAAGACTGCGGAATGAGGGCGATAAGGCAAGAAAACAGACGGAGGAGTTAATGAAATACCCAAATCTTTGATTTGCGGAAAGCTGTCGTTCAGTCCTCTGCCTGTTAGCATGGCGGTACTTGACCATTCGCCCGGGCAGTAACTTTGCAAAGAAAAATGGGCATCGGCAAGTGGAATAGACACTACAAAACAGGAAAATCATTGATTTTTAGTGCATTTTTCTTTATTTCTTTCTTTGATTTAGGATAAAATATATAACTTTGCCTCCGAAAAAGTGTCACAAGTGACAGTTTTTCGTAAAATATGATAGTAAACAGATATAGATACATAGAACAGTTGAGCCGTTCAAAGAACAACGGGCTCATAAAGATAATCACAGGATTGCGACGTTCAGGCAAGTCGTTCCTTCTGAAGAAACTCTTTCATCAGCATCTATTGGATGAGGGCGTGAGAGAAGACCATATTCTCGTCATCGACATGGAGAGTAGGAAGAACAGAGAGTTCAAGAACCCGGACTACCTGTTGGACTGGGTGGAAAAGATGATGATTGACTATGAGACTTATTATATCATCATCGACGAGGTGCAGGAGGTGGAAGACTTTGTAGAGGTGCTCTCTTCCTTGTCAGTTACCGAAGGGGCGGATGTGTATGTCACAGGCTCCAACTCGCGTTTCCTGTCCTCTGACCTGGTGACGGAATTCCGAGGCAGAGGTGACGAGATACATGTGTGGCCACTATCCTTCAAGGAGTTCATGACGGTGTATGATGGTTCGAAAGAAGACGGTTGGGCTGAATACAGACTGTACGGAGGTTTGCCGCAACTACTTACACAGGTTGGGGATGAGAAGAAGGCTGATTTCCTGCGTCGCCTTTATCGCACGGTATATCTACGTGACATCTACGAGCGGAACAACATAGAACTGAGACCTGAATTTGAAGAATTGTCGAAGACCGTAGCATCCAGTATAGGAGCACCTGTCAATGCACTGAATATAGCCAATACGTTCAAGTCCGTAAGCAATGTGCAGAGCATAACCGACAAGACAGTGTCGGCTTATCTGGAATATATGCAGGATGCTTTCCTTATCGAAAAATCCGAAAGGTTCGACATCAAAGGACGGAAATACATAGGTTCGTTGTCCAAGTATTATTATCAGGACGTAGGTCTGAGGAATGCTATTCTGTCGTTCCGTCAGAGCGAGCCGACACATATCATGGAGAACGTCATCTACAATGAGATGCGTATGCGAGGATGGCTCGTGGATGTGGGTAACGTCTATCATCGAGTGAGGAATACGGAAGGAAAGCAGCAGAGGGTGACATTGGAAGTGGATTTTGTCTGCAACAAAGGGAGCGAGCGGATCTACATCCAGTCGGCGTGGCGTATGCCCGATGCAGAAAAGATGGAACAGGAGAAACGGTCGTTGCGTCTTGTAGATGACTCTTTCCGCAAACTGCTGATCGTGGGAGAACATACCAAGCAGTGGAGCGACGAAAACGGCATACAGATAATGAGTATATATGACTTCCTGCTTGACTGGTCAAGTACTGAGAAACACGGATAAAAAAAAGATATGCGCATAGAATATGCGTTAATACATATATGATTAAGGGAGGGCCTATCCATCACGGACAAGCCCTCCCTTTCTAAAATTTATCAATGAAAAAAAAGTTTTAGTGCTCTTGTTCGGAGCTGTATGTCTGGCTATAGATACAGCAGGATTCTGGTATGGCGGTTCGCCTCATTGGGCGAGTAATCGTCAATGCCGCCATCGAAAATCTGAGAGATGGTGCCATTTTCCATACCACGTTTCATCAGTTCCTCTGCAATGAATCTGGCACGGGAACGGCTGAGGTTATCATTGATGGCTTCACTGCCTGTGGCACTGTCGGCAGCGCCGATGACCTTAACTTTCAAGCCATATTTCTTGGCGATGCGTGCTACTTCGTCGAGATTGACGAGCTGTGACCTGTTGAGCAACCTGTCAGTGCCAAGTTCAAAGAAGAAATAGATGGGCGCACCTATGCAAGCCTTTCCTGAGTGGATGAGCGATAGGTAATCGTCTTCCGGCTCACCTTCAGCATTGCCATATTCTTCTGTACAAGAGGCGGACTCCATGACCTTTGTCTTTTGACCATTACCATACTTGTCTCTCATTCTTGCACGCAGCGAGTTGAGACCGCTGTAGTCGTTTCGAGGATAGCCATTTGTGACGGAAGAAGCGGCATCGTCAGAAAAGAGGTGGCCGTACTTGTCCAGAAGTCCCTCGATGGCAAGAATCTTGCGCAGCTGCTCCAGAGTCTGACAATCTCGATCGTGCTGGGCGTGATAGCGGCTGTTGCTGTCAGAAAGGGATGAGGCGTATGCCGAAAGCCATTCGTTCTGTGCGATGTACGGGCGAGCGTCTATCACTCGCTTCCAGCCAGTCTTGCCGATGCGGACAGAGAGGCCGAGGGATGCGGACAGCAGATGGTCGCCAAGGCGGTGTGCCTTGCCATAGCCGTCAAAATCCTGCATGGTGGTCATGTTGCCTATCTCTGCCGTAACAGCAATGCGTGGGGAGAGATGATACTGCCCCTGTATGCCGTAGGAAATGGCAAAGGGCTTGTGGGCATTCACCTTGTTGTGCAGCATACCCACGCCCACGTATGGAATGACACTCCATCTGGCAAGAGTGTGTACATCGTCCTTGTAGAGGTTGCCGAGGACATTCCACATGAAATCAGCACGCAGTGAAATTAAACATTGCCCTTCAAAGCATTTGTCTTAACTCCTTTAACTCCTTAACTCCTTTAACTTCCC
>ENA-OPCI01000406-OPCI01000406.1-human-gut-metagenome-genome-assembly--contig:-NODE-406-length-29957-cov-11.998629_pt1 | contig 29957 bp, 30 predicted proteins | sample MGYA00241564_ERZ501479 | MGnify/ENA primary metagenome ERZ501479 (study PRJEB25962, sample SAMEA2042630) | human gut metagenome | biome: human gut; feature: human-associated habitat; material: faeces...
GAAAAACCTTGATTTTCCAGTGTTTTCAAAAGTATCGTTATCTAACGTCAGCTTTTGAACGTCCGGGCTTCAAGCGGATGATGGAGGATATTAAATCCGGCAAAATCAACTGCATCATCGTCAAGGACTTATCCCGACTTGGTCGTAATTACATTGAGATGGGAAAGTATCTGGAACAGATTTTTCCCATGATGGGGATTCGCTTCATCGCCATCAACGATAACTATGACAATGCGAACACCGAGAGCAGCGATTCGGACAGCATTGTAGTTCCGTTCAAGAATCTGTTGAACGATTCCTACTGCCGGGATATTTCCATCAAGGTGCGCAGCCAGTTGGACATGAAACGGCGCAAAGGAGAGTTCATCGGTGGCTATGCAATCTACGGCTACTGCAAAGATGAACGGAACAAAAACCGTCTGGTGGTAGACGAGTATGCAGCAGATATTGTCCGCTCTATCTACCGCAGAAAACTGGAAGGAATGAGCGCACAGGCGATTGCCGAGCAGCTGAACAGCGAGAACGTGCTGGCTCCCAGCGAGTACAAACGGCTGTGCGGCCTGAATTATCACAGTGGGTTCAAAGCTGGCACTCATGCAAAGTGGCAAGCGATTCAGGTGCTGAGGATTCTGAAAAATGAAGTCTACACAGGGACGATGGTGCAGGGCCGACGGCAGAAAATCAATTACAAAATCAAGAAAATTCGGGATGTGGAAGAATCCGGCTGGATCAGAGTTCCCAATATGCACGAAGCAATCATTCCGCAAAAGCTGTTCGATACGGTGCAGGAAGTTTTGAAGCTGGACACCTGTGCATCGAAAGGCCAGCAGACTGTAAATCTATTTTCGGGCATCGTTCGCTGCGGTGGTTGTGGGCAGAACATGGTGCGGCGCACGGTGTCGAAAAACGGAAAGAAATATATTTATCTGCACTGCGTCACAAACCACAATGGTTTGGGCTGTTCCTCACATCTTATCAGCGAAAGTAAGCTGGCCGAAGTGGTGCTGGCCGCATTGCAGGGAAAAGTTCAGCAGATCAGCGGACTGGAACATCGGCTTGATGAAATCAATGAGATCCCCAAGAATGAACGCAGACTGAAATCTGTGGAAGAACATCTGAAAATGCTGGAGCAGGAAGAACAGAAATACCAGACCTTGCGCCGCCAGCTTTATGAAGATATGAGCAGCGGTATTGTCAGCAAGGAAGAGTACAAGGAGTTCAGCCATTCCTTTAATGAAAAGGTTGAAGCTATCCGTAAGGCCAAAGCAGAAATGAACCGCCAGAGGGATTGCCTGAACAATCTTGATGTAGAACATCTGCCGTGGATCGAAGATTTCAAGTCCTACCAAAACCTGACAAGTCTGAACCGCCGCGTTCTAGTGGAACTGGTAGAGAGCATCACAGTCTATGACAAAGAACACATTCATATCCAATACCGCTTCGATCAGGAAATTCGCAATGTGCTGGAATATTGCAGTAGTGTTCCGCAGGCAGAAACGGAAGGAAATGCAGTATGAAGTGTGTAAGCTATACCCGGACGCTTCCATGGAAGAACCATCAAGGTGAACTGGCGATTGCCGAGCAGAATCAGCGTATTGCGGCATATCTGGCGGAACATAAAGAGCTGGATTTGCAGAAAAAGTATTCTGACCGCAAGAACGATGAAAAGGCGCGCGCCGCGTTCGACCAAATGACCAATGATGGCGTAGAGCGAAAATTTGATTGCATTATTGTGGCATCCATGTACTACTGTGGGCCGGATTTCCCGGCGGTACGGCAGGCAATCAAGGAAACGCTCTATGCAACGGGCATCGACCTGATCGTGCTGGAGGAGGGTTTGGATACCAGAGCCGTCAGCCGAAAAGAAGTCGAGGACTATTTTGAAGCAAAACGCTGTGAGATGCACGCGGAAATCATGTTTGCGTGGAGAAAGAAACAGGGCGCAGGATTCCGGCTGACAAACTCTGTTCCGTTTGGTTACATCCGCAGGAATGGCGAAAGCAACATGATAAAGGATGAAGAAGTGGCTCCTTATTTGAGCGAGGCTTTTTCCAGATATGCGTCCGGTCGAAAAATGCGTGATATTGCAAAGTGGTTAAATGAGCAGGGCGTGGAACCCCCCATGAAGCACAAAAAGAGAATTTTGGGAAAACCTTATGATGAGGAACCAGACCAGTGGACAACGGATATGCTGAGGTGTTTATTCCGAAACCCGACTTATACGGGTGCGGCGGCAAATGGAAGCCGCCAGATCATTGCAGAAAACTGCCATGAACCATACATAACCAAAGAACAGTTTCATGCGTTCCCGTGCAATCTGCGCGAGGGCGAAAACAAAATCTCCATTCGGAAAAGCTACAAAAAGCCGAATCCGCTGGCAAAGCACATTGTCTGTACCTGTGGACGCGCACTTTGCTGGCACAAGGATAAGAAAACAGGGGAGGAACTTTTCTATTGCCGTTACTGCCGCGCACACAAGGAAAACGGAAAGAATCTGAAAGTTCCGGCAGCTACCATTTATAAAAATGTGATGGATGCTCTGGAACTGGAACATCTGGAAGAAGAAAAGCTGGCTGCGGCGATTCAGCAGGGAGCAGGCAAGAAAGCGATTGAGGTCGTCCGGGCCGAGAGGTCTGTGCAGATGAAGTCCGTTCTGGCTGAACTGAATATGGAACAGTTTCGCCGTGTGCCGCTGTATGAAAGTTATATGGCAAATGAAATCACCGAAGAACAGTACCATGCGGAACTGATGGACTATGAAGAAGCGCATTGGAAATTGAATGAACAGCTTACAGCAATTATGGAGGATACGCTGGTATGGGAACGGGCATTGAGCCTGCGCAATCCATGGATTCAGCAGATGGCACAGTATAAGGCCCCGGAGGAACTTGACCGCAGTTTTGTGAAAAAGTATATCGAGCAGGTCACGGTTACATTACTGGGCGATGGACAGGCAGAAATCGGCTTGACAATGAAAACGTATGAATGGAAGCAGATGCTTGGTCGGATAGAGATGGAGGAAACAGACGATGGCACGAAAGAGTAGAAAGAATCTCCCGCAGCCGGAACAGGCGGCAGCTTCCGTGCTGCTGCCGGAGCTGGAAGAAGCAAAAATACCAGCAGCAATCTATGGGCGGCTTTCTGTTGAGGATGAAGAAAAAGAAGAAAGCATGGAAACGCAGATCGCGCTGGTGCAGGATTATATCAATCGCAGCAGTGAACTGAGTTATGTGGACACCTACTTCGACAATGGTTTTACGGGAACGAATTTTAAGCGGCCTGCATTTACCCGCCTGATGAACGATGTGCGGCAGAAGAAAATCAAGTGCATTGTGGTGAAGGACCTCTCGCGCTTTGGTCGCAACTATCTGGAAGCAGGATACTATATCGAAACGGTGTTCCCATTTTTGGGGATTCGATTGATTGCTGTTACAGATAATTTTGACAGTACGCGCAAAGAGGACATGGAAAGTCTGGCTCTCCCGATTCGGAATATGGTCAACGCAATGTACGCGAAAGACATATCCAAAAAGATATGGACTTCTTTGCAGCGTAAGAAAGAAGCAGGCTATGCAGTCGGAAACGATGCTCCGTATGGCTATATTCGGAACCCCGTGACAAAGCGTAATGAAATTGACCCGGAAGCTGCATTTTATGTGCAGTTGATTTTCCAGTGGGAACTGATGGGTGTACCTATTTTTGAAATTGCTCGACGAATGACATTGCTGCAGGTTCCGACTCCACGGGAGTGGCATAGAAAAATGGTTGAGGGAAAAGAAGTACTTACCTGTAAAAAGTGGGGCGTAACCACGATCCGGCACATCTTGGAAAATCAAACCTATGTGGGCGATACCATCAACAATAAAAGTACACAGAAGTTGTTCGCAGGACAAGACAAGCGCGACCTTCCGAAAGAACAGTGGTATGTGGCAAAGAACACACATCCGGCCATCATCGCAAGGGATGATTTTGAAAAGGTGCAAAAAATCTTGGACAAGAATCGAAAGGTATTCAATACCGTAAGAGCAAAGTCGGAGCAGATTCGGGCAGAATATCAGAATGACCTTGCAGGAATGGTGTTCTGCGCAGACTGCGGCAGACCGATGGAGTTTGAACGACTGCCGCATGGAGCGGAAGAAAGTAAAAAGGTCTGCTATTACATCTGCAAGGCAAGACAGGCTGACGATAAGTGCATCGGCCACCAGATTCCGGAAAAACTGCTGAAAGCACTGATAATGGATCAGCTGCATTTGTTCATTGTCCAGCTGAGCGATAAACGGAAGGTGCTGGAAGAATTGCAGAAAATCGAGGATGTGCAGAATCCCGTCTACCGGGCAAAGGGTGAAATTATGAGCCTGACAGATAAAGTCAGCCGGATGGCCAAGAAGCGGGAACAGCTTTATGCGGACTATGTGGCTGGTGTGGTGGATTCCGAAGATTACCAACTGATTCGGGAGGATTATTCCAGACAATACGATAGCCTGCGAACTGCGCTGCAGGAAGCAGAGAACAAAAAAGTGCAGGTAGAACAGCAAATCGAAGAATATCTGAATATGGCTTCTCATTTGGAAGAACATCTGGACAACTTTGAATTTGATATTCAGTTGGTAAAATCCCTTGTGCAGAGAATCGAAGTGAGCGCGGACAAGCGGATTCGGATCATTTTCGGATTTCGGGATGTGTTTGCAGAGGTAGAAAAGGAGAGTGCAGAAAAATGATTGCAGCGTATCAGCGCATTTCAAGGGCTGATGGCGACCTGGGTAAAGATGGCAAAGATAAGAGCAACAGCATTGAAAACCAGAAAGAACTGATCCAGCGGTATATTGCCTGCAAAGAAAGTCTGCAAAATGTGCCTGTGATGGATTTTGTAGATGATGGCTACACAGGCAGCAATTTTGAAAGACCGGGATTCCAGCAGATGATGGATGGTGTTCGCAATGGCAAGATTGATACCATCATTGTAAAAGACCTCTCTCGCTTTGGTCGTGATTATATCGGCGTGGGTGAGTACATGGAGCAGATTTTTCCTTTGCTGGGGGTAAGGCTCATTGCCATCAATGACAACTATGATAGCAATAATTATAAAGGTACAACGCTGGGCATGGATGTGGTGGTCAGCAATCTGGTGAACACGATGTACTGCCGGGACGCAGGGAAGAAGCTGCGGACTGCCAATCAGGTCAAGTGGCGAAAAGGCATTACAACGGCATCCGCTGCACCGTTCGGCTATCAGTTCGACCCGGACAAAAAGGGCGCATTTATCATTGACCCGCCAGCGGCAAAAATCGTGCGGCGTATTTTCGACCTTGCGATTCTGGGGTTAGGTACAAGAGAAATCGCAATGATGCTCAATGACGAAAATGTTCCTGTGCCGAGCGTATATAACAAAGAAAATAAGGCGTATGGCAAAGAAACGACCTATACCATTGCCCCAGTGATTCTGTGGGACAGTTCTCGCGTTTGGAAAATCCTCACGGCGTATGTGTACACCGGGGCGATGGTTTTGGGCAAAACCAAAACTCTGATTTCTGGCAAAAGCATTGTCCGAACAGTCCCCAAAGGACAGCAGTTTATTACAGAGGGAACCCATGAAGCAATCGTCGGCCGGGAAGAATTTGAAAAGGCGCAGCTTGTCATAAAGAGCAACAGCCATAAAGTGTTGATGGGCGGTGTGGACTTCCCACTGAAAGGAAAAGTCCGCTGCGGAAATTGCAGGCGAGTGATGGCGCACAATTTCAAACAGGCTGTTCCAACATTCTGGTGCAGAGAAGGACTGGAACTTGTGGGGCAAACTCAGTGTACATCCGAAGTCTTTCAGGTCAGTGACATTGAAAATGCGGTTTTTCAAGCACTTAAAAAGGAACTCTCCCTGCTTGATGTCCTCTATGGAGATATTCAAAAGGAAGAACAAGGATTGAAGGAAGCCCACAAAAAGGCAAGCCGCCGCAAAACTCTGATGGAGCAGGAACTTAAAAATCTGAAAGGGGAGAAGATGCGGATGTATGAGGAATATGCAGCAGGAACGCTCTTACTGGATACTTACAAGCAGAAAAAGCAGGAGTGTGATAGACGAATTTCAGAGGTACAAGAGCAAATTGAACAATCCAAAGTGGAAGAATCCACCAAGAGCGTTGTGCCGGGAACTGTGCGCGCAGCGGCAGAGCAGGCAGAAAACTTTTTGAATGGAATGCGGCTTACGGCAAGTATGGTGTCGGCGTTCATTGAGAATGTCTTTGTATATGATGGCGGGCGCATTGTGGTACGGTTCAAATATGAGCAGAGCATTCAGGATGCTGTAAAAGCGTTACACACAGGTTAAAGTTTGAAAAGGCTGAGTTGTCCATGTTGTAACATCAAAGAGTGTGTTATAATATGGGCAACAAAACGGCCGGAAAGAGGACATTATGAAAGCGATTCGATGGCTGTTAAAATTGGTGCTGGTGATGATAACCCTGCCGCTGATTCTTGCTGTGTGGCTGGCAAAATGGTTTGTGGTATTTCTGCATCACTGTTCGGCATGGTTTTTCTATCTGCTGGGCAGTGTGCTATTGGTAACGGCGATGCTTTCGTTCCTGATGCAGCAATCACAGGGGATGGAAGCACTTCAAATGCTGATTGGTGGATTCGTGATTTTTATGATACCGCAGGTGGTCGGCAGCGTGATCGTGCTTCTGGAACTGGCGGCAGTAATGCTTCGGCAGGCATGGTACATATAAAATAGGGAGGCGTACAGATAGTGAAATTGGCGGCGATTCATCATGTGGCGATTATCGTTTCTGACTATGAAAAGTCGAAAGATTTTTATGTGAACAAACTGGGCTTTGCAGTTGTAAGAGAAAACTTCCGCAAGGAGCGGAATGACTGGAAACTGGATTTGTGTGTCGGTGATGGAGCCGATGCGATTGAACTGGAAATTTTTGCAGAGCCGAACCCACCCAAACGTGTAAACAGGCCGGAAGCCTGCGGTCTGCGGCATCTGGCGTTCCGGGTGGAGAATGTGGAAGCTACCGTGGAAGAACTTGCGCAGATGGGAATTGAATGTGAACCGATTCGATTAGACAGCTACACCAAAAAGAAAATGACCTTTTTCTTTGACCCGGATGGCCTGCCCTTGGAACTGCATGAATAAAAAACAACGCCCTCATAGTTGAGAGGATTCGTAAATCTTCTCAGCTATGAGGGCGTTTCATTCCGCAGGAATGTGAAAGTTACAGGCTCAGCGTTTCTACCCATGCAGACAAGTCGGCTTTGCTGGAATAGGAGTTGAACACCTTACCATGCAGCAACTTTGCACCGGGGCAACTCGGCGCAAGTTTTTCATTGGTCTTACCCATGCCGCTGCCGCCAGAGGTGGCAAAGGGAATAATCGTTTTACCTTTCAGATTGTAGCTTTCCAGAAATGTATTGATGATGGTGGGAGCAACATACCACCAGATAGGGAAGCCGACAAAGATGGTGTCATACTCGTCCATGTTATCACGTTTAGCGGCGATGGCAGGGCGAGAGGTCGGATCGCTCATTTCGATGGTGCTACGGGATTTCTTATCCATCCAGTTCAAATCGGCCTTGGTATAAGGAACTTCCGGCTGAATCTCAAAAACGTCTGCACCGATAGCATCTGCCAGATTTTCGGCAACTTTTGCGGTGACACCGCTGGCAGAAAAATAGGCGACAAGTCTTTTGCTCATGATAATGCACTTCCTCTTGACAATTTTGTATAGGATAAGTATAGCACGGCAGGAAAGTAGCATCAAGCGGTTGTCCATGATATAACATCAACGACAATGTTATATTATGGACAACTGTTCGTAAAAATTTAAGGATTTTGAGGGAATTGCACAGCTTGATATGATGAGTGGTTTATGGTAAGATAGAATTACAATAGCGGACAAAAGCTACTGTTGACTACGACAAGGAGGTGTAAGCCAATGGGATTAGCTGATACCGTGACCAAAGCCTATATGAAAGATAATTCTGTGTTTGCGGATGCGTTTAATTACTTGATCTACGGCGGCGAAGCAGTTGTAGACCCTAAACAACTGCAAGAACTGGATACTACGGAGATTGCATTACCGTTTGGATCGCAGGATGAAGATGGAAAACAGCCTGAAGAAGCAGTTCAGAAATACCGTGATGTGCTGAAATCAGCAATCATTAAACAGGATGATGAGGCTGCGTACATTTTACTGGGAATCGAAAATCAGACTGACATTCATTATGCAATGCCTGTCCGCAACATCATCTATGATGCTCTCCAGTACGGAAAACAGGTGGCTGATATTGCAGCCAAGCATCGTGCGAGTGATGGAGATGCAAAAGGGCATAGCCGTGGCGAGTATCTTTCTGGATTCTACAAAGAAGATAAGATTACTCCTGTTATCACGCTGGTGCTGCACTTTGGCGCAAATGAATGGGATGGGCCGTTGTCACTCCATGAGATGATGGCGGTTAAAAATAAGAATCTTCTGAACTTTGTGCAGGACTATCAGATTCACCTGATTGACCCTGCAAAGCTAAGCGCAGAGGATTTGGAAAGATTCTCTTCAAGTCTGAGAGAAGTCATTGGATACATTAAGTATTCCAAAGATAAGAAACGCTTATCTGAATTTTTGACTGATAATCCGCGTATGCTGATAGAAGCAAACGCGGCGAGGGTTATTAAAGCAGTTACGAATACACCGCTGGATATTCCAGAGGGCGCGGAGGTGATTGATGTGTGCAAAGCTGTTGAGGAAATGATGAACGAAAGCGAAGAACGAGGCGAACTCAGGATGCTTGTGAAGCAGGTGAGAAAAGGCCGCATTACAATCGAGCAGGCTGCCGAGGATGCTAATATGAGCGTAGAGCAGTTCAAGAGAGTAATGGATGACACGCCGTTGCAGGCAGTATAAGACAAATACTATATAGAGCAGATAAGCCCCACAAGGCTCAAATTGGTTCACAAAACCGATTGAAAGCCTTGTGGGGCTTATTTTTTTGCGCTTTTTCAAATTTATTTGTGAAAAAAGTTGTCCAAGACTTGACATCGGGCGGTGGAAATTGCTTTTGAAATAATACTAAGCAATTGTTGGCAAAGTTTAGGAGTCATAGTTAAATTCAAAAGATAAAGAGTAGATGAGGAGAAAGTAAATGATTATTACGCAAACTCCATTCCGTATGTCCTTTTTTGGGGGCGGAACAGACATGGAAAGTTTTTTTAGAGAGAATGGCGGAGCAGTTCTCTCTACAACCTTTGATAAATACTGCTATGTAAATGTACGCCACCTGCCACGCTTTTTTGACTATTCCACGGAATTATCCTATTCAAAAACGGAGCGCGTGACCTGCATTGAAGATATTCAGCATCCTGCAATTCGTAATGCAATGAAGATGTTGGATATGCACGAAATTCGTCTCACATATGAAGCAGATCTCCCGGCGCGCTCTGGTCTTGGTACTTCAAGTTCCTTCGCAGTTGGAATGTTGAATGCTTTTTATGCGCTGAAAGGGAAATATGCTGATAAGAAAAAACTGGCAGATGAAGCAATTTATCTTGAACGGAATCTGTGTCAGGAAGCGGGCGGTTGGCAGGATCAGATCGCAGCATCTTTTGGCGGCTTTAACCGTATCAACTTCAATGCAGACGGATATGAAGTGCTGCCAGTGATTATTGCCCCGGAGCGAAAGAAGCAACTGAACAAAAACCTGATGATGTTCTTTACTGGATTCACTCGGTTTTCCTCAGATGTCCAGAAGGCAAACGCCGCAGGAAAAGTAGATAAAACAGCACAACTGAAAGAAATGCTGGCGTTAGTTGATGAAGCAGAGAAGGTGCTGGTAAACAAGGAACAGGATTTGGATGATTTTGGCAGAATGCTAGACCATACATGGAAATTGAAACGCCAGACGGGTTCAGCAGTTTCGACTAACAGCATTGATGAACTCTATGCCAAAGGTATTGCAGCAGGGGCGTTGGGTGGAAAACTTCTTGGTGCTGGCGGCGGCGGTTTCCTTGTGTTCTATGTGCAGCCGGAACGACAGGATGCTGTTCGCTGGGCAATGCGTGATCTCTTGTATATTCCGTTTCAGTTTGAAGATAGCGGCACACGGGTAATACATTACACACCGGAAGACTATGTGCCAAAGGATTAAGCGTATGAAAGTTGTGATTATGGCCGGAGGAAAGGGAACTCGCATTTCCTCCGTAGCAAGTGATATTCCAAAACCCATGATAAAAGTTGAAGGCATCCCCGTTCTGGAACGAGAGATCGAGTGTCTGAAGAATCAAGGATTTGATGACATTATTCTAACGGTAAGCCATCTGGGAAATATTATCATGGATTACTTTGGTGATGGCTCTGGAAACTCTCCGGTAACGGGCGAGCCGTTTGGCGTACATATTGACTACTATTTTGAAGAAGAGCCTCTTGGCAATGCGGGGGCACTGTTCAAAATTAAAGATAAGCTGACATCAGATTTTCTTCTGTTAAATGCAGATGCGATGTTTGATGTGGATTTCAACCGTTTTGTTGCTTTTCACCGGAAGCATGGCGGATTGGTTACGCTTTTTACGCACCCGAACAGCCACCCCTATGACAGTGGATTGATTATTGCAAATAAAAACGGTTCTGTCGAAAAGTGGCTGGCAAAGGAAGATGAACGGCCACAGTACTATAGAAATCGAGTGAATGCAGGATTACATGTTATCAATCCTGAAGTGCTGGAACTTGTCGGAATCAATGCCGATTCAGTAGGTAAGGTTGGCGTGGATGGTAAGCCTGTAAAGGTCGATTTGGATCGTCAGCTATTAAAACCACTGGCTGGAACGGGAAAGATGTTCTGCTATGACAGCCCAGAGTATGTCAAAGACATGGGAACACCGGAACGCTACTATTCCGTTTGTAAAGATTGCAAAGAAGGCAGAATCTCGGCTAAAAATCTGAAAAACAAGCAAAAAGCAATCTTCCTTGACAGGGATGGAACGATCAATAAATATGTTGGGTTCCTTAGAAATATAAATGACTTTGAATTGATTGATGGTGTTGCTGAAGCAATTCGTAAAATCAATGAATCCGGCTATCTTGCTGTTGTTGTTACAAATCAGCCTGTTATTGCCCGTGGGGAAGTTTCCTTTGAAGAGTTGGAAGAAATTCATAATAAGATGGAAACACTTCTTGGAAAAGAAGGAGCCTATCTGGATGCAATCTATTATTGTCCGCATCATCCACATAAGGGATATGAGGGCGAGCGTCCAGAACTAAAAATTGACTGCGACTGTCGTAAACCTAAGCCCGGAATGCTGTTAAAGGCAGCAGCGGATTTCAACATTGACCTTTCTAGGTCGTGGATGGTGGGCGATGGCGAAAATGATGTGAAAGCAGGTCTGAATGCTGGCTGCAAAACTGCATTGATCGGGCAAAGCAAAGATAATATAGGACAGCTTGTATCAGCAAAATCCTTTCTCGAATTTGTGAAAAGTGAATTGCAGTAAAGAGCTTGTGAGGAAAAAATGGAAAATCGTGTTGAAAAGCACCTTGAAATTTTGGTGAATCGCTATCCAGAACTTTCAGGAGCAAAAAAAGAAATTTCCGAGGCATATCAGATTTTGGAAAACTGCTATGCATACGGTGGAAAGCTGTTGGTTGCAGGAAATGGCGGTTCTGCTGCGGATGCTGAGCATATTGTAGGAGAATTGATGAAGGGCTTTAAGTTGCCGAGAAAATCGGAAGCAGAGTTTGCGGAGAGACTTGTTGCGGAAAACAGAGAGTTGGGTCGTGTTTTGGCAGAAAGTCTGCAGGGGGCACTTCCAGCAATCGCTTTGGATGGACATCCGGCGTTATCTACGGCATACATGAATGATTGCGAACCGTTGCTTTGCTTTGCACAGCAGGTTAATGGCTATGGCAAGGCAAGAGATGTATTTTTGGGAATTTCCACCAGTGGAAATAGTAAAAATGTACTTTATGCAGCGACTACTGCACATGCAAAAGGTATGAAGGTTATCGGCCTTACAGGGGCAAGAAACAGCAAACTAGAACAGATGAGCGATGTCTGTATCAAGGTCCCTCAGACAGAGACCTATATGATTCAGGAACTGCACCTTCCTGTATACCATTGCTTGTGTCTGATGTTGGAAGAAAGATTTTTTGGGGAGAAAAATTGAAATGGAAAAGCAGGCATTGCTAAATACCTATATCAATAATGTAACGATGCCCGAAACAATTGCGGCCATTGAAAAAATGATTGCGGATGGTAAGAAATCCTATGTTGTCGCAATCAATGTCGATGTGGTGATGAAAATCGAAAATGATTCATATCTCAAGCAAGTAGTTGACAATGCAGATATGGTTCTGGTAGACGGGAAGCCTCTAGTATGGATTTCAAAACTGCATGGGAAGCCGTTGAAGGCAAAGATTTCCGGGTCTGATCTGGTTCCGCTCCTTTGCAAAGTTGCAGCTCAGAAGAACTATACGATCTTTATTATCGGAGGAAAAGAAGGAATTGCAGAACAGGCGAAGCGGAAACTGGAAGAAAAGCTTCCCGGAATCCGGATTTTGGGAACATATGCGCCGCCGCTTGGATTTGAAAAGGATGAAAAAGAGCTGGATAAAATCAATCACATGATTTCAGATGTGCATCCGGATTTGCTGGTTGCGTGCTTTGGTTGCCCGAAGCAGGAAAAGTGGATTTATGAAAATATCTCGAAGTATAATGCAAAAGTGTCCATCTGTGCAGGTGCAACCGTTGATTTTCTTGCAGGTAATGTTAATCGTGCGCCAAAATGGATGAGCGAACATGGGCTTGAGTGGTTTTATCGCTTTTTGCAAGAGCCTAAGCGGATGTTTAAGCGGTACTTTGTGGATGATGTAAAGATCGTTGGCCTTATAAAGAAGTACAGGTGAAGTTATGGGCGCATATGTAAAAAAATCAGTTAATAACTTATTTTGGCTTATGGATAAAGTGGACAAAAAGCACTATCTGAAGCTATATCCGCACTACTTAAAATGGCTTGGAATCCAAATTGATTCTGAAAATGTGGCAGGAACATGGATTAGCCCAACAACTTTTTTGATAGCTCCAAATATAATTATATAGAGATTGGAAAAGCGGTTACGATATCGTTTGGTGTATCGATTCTTGTACATGACTTTAGTATTGTTCATGCTGCACGTTCAATAGGAAAAAAGACAAACGCAATTATTTATAAAAGAGTGAAAATTGGAAATAACGTGTTTATTGGTGCAAAATCAACAATTCTTCCTGGGAGCACAATTGGTGACAATTGTATCGTGGGAGGGGGACAGTAGTTCGCGGACACCTAGACGCAAATTCAATTTATGCGGGCAACCCCTGTAAAAAAATAGGAAGCGTGGACGACTTTACTCAAAAATATAAAGAATTGATTTGTGAGTGAGAATAAAATGTTTGGAAATATAGGAACGAAAGTTTATCTGAAGTGGATAGAATACAAAGGGTTTAAGCACGGTAAGAATTTTAATCTGGAGAAAGGTACAAATATAGATTCTGCTTTTTGCCGGGAAATTTCATGCGGAAACAATGTTACTCTAACAAAGGATGTTTATATTCTTGCACATGATGCTTCGATGAAAAAGCTTCTCGGAAAGACAAAAGTGGGCAAAGTTCAAATCGGAAATAATGTGTTTGTGGGAGCAAAAACTGTCATTCTGCCAGGCGTTTCGATTGGAGATAATGTTGTAATTGCGGCAAACAGCAGCGTTACAAAGTCAGTACCTTCAAATGAGGTCTGGGGGGGGGTACCAGCTCGATTTATTATGACTATGCCTGAATTTATAGCTAAACATAAAGAACAAATCAGCGGCAAAAAAAGAACGGATTTCAGATATGTTGAGTAAGGAGAATTGACGCACAATGAATGTCCTTATGGTAGGGGTTGATAAAAATCGTGTTGGTGGAATGTGGACGGTTGCAGAAACTTTTATCAATAACGAGTGGTTTAATAAGAAAGTAAACCTGTACTATGTTGCAACTGCAACTGGTGGCTCAAAAATTAAACGGATAGGAAAAATGCTGGATGGATATTGCAAGGTCATTAAGATTCTTGCGAGCAAAAAAATAGATATTGTACATATTCATATGGCAGAAAAAGGGAGTGTGTATAGAAAAGGCGTTGTTATTTGTTTAGCAAAATTATTTGGGGCAAAAGTCATTGTGCAAATGCACGCGGGGCCAATTCTTGCGTGGTACGAAAAGCTGTCAAAGAAAAAACAAGTGATGGTTGCTAAAATTTTCAGTAGCGCAGATCGGATGCTGGTTCTTGGCGAGTATTGGAAAAAGCAAATGGCGACAATTATACATGCTGACAAAATAGAAATTCTCTATAACGGAGCGGAATGTCCCCGAGAAAATCCATATAATACTAATGGAAAATATATCTTGTATATGGGACTTCTGAAAAAGACGAAAGGTACATACGATTTAATTGATGCGATTAAACTAATAGATAATGAGCTTTCACAGGATATAAAAGTTTATCTGTGCGGAGTTGATGAAAACGGAGAAACTGCTCGGTATGTTGCAAAACAAGGTCTTCAAAATCGCATTGTAATGCCGGGATGGATCAATAAAAGCACGAGACTGGAATTATTCAAAAATACACAGATTTGTGCATTGCCATCATATTTCGAAGCATTATCAATGACTGTAATTGAGGCAATGTGTTATGGAATTCCAATGGTAACAACCAACATTTCCACAATGCCTGAGCTATTAGGTGATGAAATCGAGAAAATTGAGCCGGGTGATGTACAAGGGTTGGCTGAATTGATACGCAAACTGGTACGGAGCAGAGAACTGCGTTTGAATAATAGCAGGATTGAATATTCAAGAGCAAAGGAAAAATTTTCACAAGAAAAAATTATGAGGCGGACGGTGGATATCTACAATGAGGTGGAACAAGAATATTGAGAAATATGGAAACTACTACGGTGGAAAATGAATATGAAAAGTAAAATAAATGTCTTTGATGCATTATATACATTTGTACTTTTATATGCGTTTTCGACTATAACTCAAAGTTTATACTCGATTTCGTTAAATCGAGTTTGGACAGTTGGAATTATCGCATGTATGTTGAATGGACTTCTCCGACCAGCACGCAAAAGAGCTGTGTTATGCTTAGGAATAGTGTCGATTATAGGTGCTTTGACAACAATATCTTCTAAAAATGTTGGACGGAATAGCAATGACTACATCTACTTTATAACAGCAGTGTTGTGGCTTTTGTTTATGGCGGATAGCAAAAATTGTCAATTGTTTTATAGTGCAGCTAAACGAAACATAAAACTGACAAACATTATTTTAATAATTTCTTATATAGTGATTTTGATTCCACTGCTAACCAAAAGTGGCTTTGCGTATCAATGGGGAAGTACACCATATTTTATAGGATTTGCAGGAACTCAGCATGCAATGGCATCTAGTGTTTGTCTTATCACAGCAATCTTTCTGCTTTTCTCACTTGAAAAAAAATTCTCATGGTGGAACTTAGCAATCTTAATGTTTGGTGCTTACATTGTCCTTGAAACGGGAGCAAGAACATTCATTATTCCGATTGCAAGTTTGATATTCTATTATATAAAACATAACATAAAAAACTTAAACATAAAAGCTTTGGTGTATGCGGTTGGAATAATCGGCGCGATATATATGGTTCAGCATTCTTCGATGTTGGATAAATTTGATTTTGTATCCTCTGGTGGCAATATGGCTGTTAATGCTATCGATGGATTTACTAGTGGAAGAAGTCTCTTTTGGGCGGTGGACTTAAAAGCTTTTGCCAGTGGAAATCTGCTTCAAATTTTATTTGGTAGAGGTTTTGATTATGTGTATGAATTAAATGCGCAAATGGTAAATCAGAAAATTTGGGCTCATGATGATTTTATTCATCTGTTACTTGGTGGAGGCTTTCTTGCATTTGGAATATATGTGTATATTATTTTGGAATTCTTTAAAAAGAGACTTATGAAGCAAAAGAAAATAGATAGGTTGATGCTTGTAACTTATCTACTTTTCCCTGCAATAATCAACGGATTTTTTATGTATCAGCATCTTTTGTTAAGCATGATGATTTTCTGCCTATGTTGCATAAGAACAGAAGGCGAATGATTCAAGGAGAAAAAGATGGAAAGACAAAGTGAAATTTTGGTGAGTGTTATTGTCGCAATCTATAAGGTAGAAGATTACCTCGAACAATGCGTGCAATCCATTATTGACCAGACATACCGCAATATAGAAATTATACTGGTAGATGACGGTTCACCGGATAGTTGTCCTGCAATTTGCGACGGGTTTTCAAAAAGAGACTCGCGCGTTTATGTCACCCATAAAGAAAATGAGGGCAGTGTTTACGCGCGCCGAACAGGGTTGCTGAAAGCTACCGGACAGTATGTCTTGATGGTAGATGGCGATGACTACATGGATCCCCATTATATTGAAAATCTTGTACGCACGGCTGAAAAGAATGCGGCTGATGTAGTTGTTGATAGTTTTATGGTTTCTTATCCCAATAGGGAGTTTGTAGAAAAAATATACCATCAGGTTGGCACATACAGGAATGATAAGCTGGCAGAAATGAAAAGAACTTTGATTTATGCGGGTACATATTTCAGGTTTGGAATAAATCCGGCACTGTGGAACAAATTATTCCGAAGAGATAAACTACTAAGATATTATCTAGATATACCAAAACAGTTGACATTAGGGGATGATTTTGCCGTATCAATCCCATTTATGGCGTGTGCAGAATGCATCTCGGTTATAGACTCCGATGCCTATTATCATTATAGGCAAAGAGAAAACTCGATGGTAAGAGCCTACGACCCAAAACTGAATCAAAAAGTTGGATGTCTGGTTGATTATTTGCGTCAGCAAGAAAATCTGAAATTGTTTGATACGCAGTTGAACTATTATTATTCGTGGTTGTATATGAGCTGCATGAAAAATGACGCTGCCATAAAATGCAAATTTTTTGATATGGCAAAGACGCTGGAAAAGACAAGCAATTTATTCAATGAAATTGTTCGACTGGATGATCTTAGAGAACTTACTTTTAAATACAGCATGATTTTTACACTTATTAAATACAAACACTGGAAAATGCTTGCGCTTCTGTTCCAAATAAAAAAAGCAGCCAGATAAAGGAAGATGTATGATGCTGACAAATAGCGAAGTGAAAAATGAACTATTAGATATACTCGTGAAATTAGATAAAATTTTTAAAGAAAATATGTTGGAGTATTCTATCATGAGCGGAACACTTCTTGGTGCAGTGCGCCATGGTGGATTTATACCATGGGATGATGATATTGACATCGCGATGCGCAGAGAAGAATATGATAGGTTTTTGACACTTATAAAAAACGGTTTGCTGGAATCATACGGATTGGCGGCAACAGGCTATGAAGTGAATAAAGATTTTTGGCCATTTCTGAAAGTTATAAATCCGCAGATAGGAGTTGAGCAGGATCAAGATGGACAGGCCACGCAATGTGACTACTTATGGATTGATGTGTTTCCGTTCGATTATCTTCCCGAGACTAAAAGCAAAGAAACACTAAGAGAAATTGCATATCAGCGTAAATTGCTTGGTTACAAAATCGCGCAAGAAAAAGAATTTTATAAGCACAAGAAAGGCATAAAAAAGGTCACGTATTATATTCTCGCGGAGATTTTTAAATTTGTATCTGTTGACAGAATCAATGAAAAGATTATTTCTTTGAGCAAAAGCAATGCAGAAAAAACGACATTAATGGGGGATTTGACGTGGGGGAGAGCAGGCGCTGATAAGTGTGTGCCAGCAAGTTTATTTGACGAACTCGTGGAGTATACGTTTGAGGATGTGGCAGTAAAGGGCTTCAAAGATTATGATAGCTATTTAAAACAAATATTTGGTGACTACATGAAATTACCACCAGAGAATCAACGTGTAAATCATGGAATCAAAGCTTGGAGAATTACGAAAAATGAAGAATAAGGCCACTTTGTTAAATATGATTTCCGGTCTGGTTTTGCAATTTTTTACACTTTTAAGTGGATTTGTTCTACCCAAAATCATCCTTACCTGTTTTGGCTCGGAGGTAAATGGACTGGTATCGTCACTTAATCAGTTCTTGAGTTATATAACTTTGGTAGAGGGTGGAATAACAGGGGTCATTGTTGCAAACCTGTATAAGCCCATTGTGGATAAGGACAACGATAAGATATCTTCGGTTCTTGTGACGGCGGATCGTTTTTATAAAAAAATTGGGGTTCTTTTCATCGCATATTCGGTTATTTTGTCCATTGCATATCCGCTGTATTTTAAAACAGAGTTTAAATTTTCATATGTATGTTTGCTGACGTTGATCCTTTCGCTTACATTGTTGATCCAGTACATGTTTTCATTAACGTTAAAAACAATATTGAATGCAGATAAAAAAGGATATGTCGTTAATTTCACACAGACATTGATTGTGATTTTTAACGTCATATTTGCCTTGATTTCGGTTCTTATTTATCCCAGTATCCATGTTCTGAAACTAATAAGTGGTTCACTTTTTGTTCTTCAGCCGATTGTGTTCGGAAGTTATGTGAAAAAGCACTATAGGATCAACTGGAAAGTCCGGCCGGATAATTCGCTGATAAAGTCTCGTTGGAATGGATTTGCAATAAATTTGGCGGCATTTATTCATAACAGTACAGATGTTACAGTTCTTACATTTTTGTCAACGCTTAAGATTGTTTCGATTTATAGCGTGTATTGTCTTGTAAGCAACGGTATTAAGCAACTGATCAATGCGTGCTTATCAGGAATTGCGCATACAGTAGGACAGGCGTATGCAAAGAAAAATTGGAAAGAATTGAACCAAAAGCTTGATGTATACGAATATATCGTTTTTGCTTTGGTTTTTTTTCTATTTACGGTAACGGCATTGCTGATTACACCATTTGTACAGCTTTATACTAGAGGCATTGTGGACATAGACTACAATCAGCCATTGTTTGGATTTTTGCTTGTTCTATCAGAAGCATTGTATCTAGTTAAACTGCCGCACCTAAACCTGGCCTACTCTGCTAATAAATTCAAGGAAATTACGATACCAGCGTATATTGAAGCAATACTTAATATTGTAATCTCGGTGGTACTGGTGAAAAAGTTTGGCTTAATTGGTGTAACTATTGGCACGATTATTGGTATGACCTATCGCATGGTATTTCATGTGTACTATACAAGCAAAATTGTTCCGGGACGAGTGCAAAGCATTTTTTATAAGAAACTTTTTTTATTTTCAGTAGGTTCGGGAGCAGGTTTTATTTTCTGCTATAAGTTACTTCCCCTCCATACTGTGACGGTTGTAAATTGGATCGTCCATGCAATTTTCTACTGCATTGTGATTGGCAGCATTTTACTCACAATTAGTATGCTGTTTTTCCAGAACGAAATAAAATTCTTTGCAAAATATATAAAGAGGTAAAGGAAATATATGATGAATATAGCAGTGATATTTGCTGGTGGTGTCGGCAGCCGGATGCACAGCAAGGAACGACCGAAGCAGTTTCTTGAAATGTACAATAAGCCGATCATCATTCATACTTTGGAACACTTTCAAAATCATCCGAAGATTGACGCAATTGTTGTGGTGTGTATCGAAAGCTGGATTCCGTATTTGAACGAACTGCTTTACAAATTCCGAATTGAAAAAGTGAAAAAGATTGTTCCGGGCGGAGAAACAGGGCAACTGTCGATATACCACGGACTAAAAGCAGCAAAAGAGGTGGCTAATGAGGAAAAGGCAGTGGTTTTGATTCATGATGGCGTTCGCCCGCTTATCACGGAAAAGCTGATTACAAACAACATTGAATCAGTAATGCATTATGGATCTGCTATAACTACCGCAAAAGTAAAAGAGACTATTTTGGTGGTAAATGAGGAAGATTCTTCTATCGATTATGTGCCAAGCCGTAATAATTCTCGTGTGGCTAAGGCTCCACAATCTTTTTGGCTGAATGATATTCTTTCTACGCATGAAAAGGCGCTAGAAAAGGGCGAACATAATTGGATTGATTCGTGCACAATGATGCAGGAATATGGATTCAAAATGCACTTAATTGACGGACCGAGTCAAAACATCAAGATTACAACACCGGAAGATTTTTATACGATGCGTGCAATTCTTGAAGCAAAAGAAAACGAGCAGATTTATGGATTTGAAGACTAATTGGAATGTGTTCAGCAAAAATCGTGATGCGATTTATGGAGTGGCCATTATATCGATCATAATATTTCATTTTTTTGAAGATGTGGCATCATCTAATATTTCAGGGGGGCGATTTGCAGGTGAAATTTATAATACCTTTGTTGGTAGTGTTGGTGTTGAATTTTTTATATTTTTGTCTGGTGTAGGGCTTTATTTCTCAATGACAAAGGACTCAAGGGTTCGCTATTTTTTTCAAAAGAGATTAAAGAGAATTTTGCCGACATATCTTACGGTTGCCGTTCCATATTGGATTGCAGTGGATATTGTTTGCAAACAAAGAGGATGGACAGTATTTGCAGCAGACATTTCTTTTGTTACATTTTTTGCACATGGAACGAGAACTTTTTGGTATGTCTTGTTTATTGGGCTTGCGTATTTGACTTACCCGGCTGTTTATAAAGTGTTACATACAAAATATACAGAGTATTTTCAGCTTGTGGTTTTGATTATGATAGCGTTATTGATTCAATTGCTGCCCAAAATCATACTACTTGAATTATATTCAAATATAGAGATTATGCTAGGAAGATTTCTTGTCTTTTTTCTTGGATGTTGGTGTGGGAAAAAGGTCTATCAAAATGAGTTGATCAACAATAAAGAGAAAGTTGGAATTTTCTTTGGAGCAGGCTTAATGCTCGGAAATTGTTCTCCTATAACGAAATGCGTTGTGAACAAGCTTGGGTATCGTATATTGATGTGTTTCTGGGGGATTTTTTTGCTGTATTGCCTTACAGTAAATTTGAAAAAGATACCACAGAGAATCAGATGGATTTTACAAAGATTTGGGAATGCATCCTATGAATTATATTTGACCCATGTGGCAATCAGGGCTTTCATGAATTTGATAGGAATTAGAACATACTATCTGCAAAACTATATTTTGTGTGTCTTAGTAAGTCTACTTTTAACATCTATAATTATAAAACTGCAAAGGATGATGATTCGTGCAACGTGACACATTGAAAGAAGATTTACAATATATTGCTAATTACAATCTTCCCTATGAACAGCTTAAGGGAAGATCTGTCCTTGTTACCGGAGCTACTGGATTAATTGGAACTCTACTGGTGCGCGCTTTGCTGGCAATTGGAGATATAAAAGTTATTGCACTTGTAAGAGATTCAGAAAAAGCAAAGAAAATTTACGGGGATTTGATAGGAAATTCGCTGAAACTGCATATTGCAGATATTGTGGATAAAATAAAAATTGAAGATGCGGTAGATTATATTTTCCATTGTGCTTCTATAACGGCTTCAAAAATGATGATAGAAAAACCAGTGGAGACGCTTTTGATTAGTGTAGAAGGAACAAAGAATATTCTGAATTTTGCACAGGAGAAAAAGTGTGCTTCGGTGGTCTATATTTCATCGATGGAAGTTTACGGGGCATTTAATGAGAGCAAAGAAGTAAGAGAAGAAAATCTTGGATATATTGATCATTTAAAAGTTCGGAGCAATTATCCGGAAAGTAAGCGTCTTTGTGAAAATATGTGCGTTGCTTATTATACTGAATTTGGCGTTCCAGTTAAGATTGCACGTCTTGCACAAACATTTGGAGCAGGAATCCTTCCGGGAGAGAATAGGGTGTTTGCACAATTTGCAAGAAGTGCCATGCAGGGGAAAGATATTGTTCTACACACGAAGGGACAATCAGAAGGAAACTATTGCTATACAAGAGATTGTATTACTGGACTGCTTACAATTTTGCTAAAGGGTACAAACGCAGAGGCATATAACGTGAGCAATCCAAGAACACATACAACTATAGCGGAGATGGCTAATTTAGTTGCTGAGAAGATAGCTGACGGAAAAATCAAAGTAGTGTTTGATATCCCCGAAGATAATACTTTTGGTTATGCAGCAGATACGAAGATGAAATTGAATTCAGACAAATTGCAGGCATTGGGCTGGAAACCGGAAGTTGGATTGGAAGAAGCTTATAGAAGAATGATGGGGGAATTGTAAATGAATTATGATGAAAATAAAAGGATGACATTGGAAGAAGTTAAAAAAGTTGAACTTCAACTATTGATAACTTTTCATGATTTTTGTGAAAAGCATAAATTAAAATATGTCCTTGATGGAGGAACTTTACTGGGGGCTGTCCGCCATAAGGGATTTATCCCTTGGGACGATGATATTGATGTGACAATGCCTTTTCCAGATTTCTTGAAATTCGTTAAAGAGTATCGAAGTGAGTGTGATAATTCCGATAAAAAAATTTTATATGGTGATGATGGATATGGGTTTCATTTTGGGAAATTCGTGGATAGTAATGTGTCAAATAGAATCTGTGAAGTGGTAGGAGATTTTTATGCACAAAAGGATTGTGCTATGATTTGAGCAATCGAAATATGTAGTTTGGAAGATAAAATTATGGGAAAATATTTTGGAACCGATGGCTTCCGTGGCGAAGCCGGAATTACATTAACGGCAGACCATGCTTATAAGGTTGGTCGCTTCCTAGGCTGGTATTACAATGCTCTCCGCGAGCGCAACGGTGATACCAATCCTGCGCGCATCGTTATCGGCAAGGACACCCGCCGCAGCTCCTATATGTTTGAGTACAGTCTGGTGGCTGGTCTGACCGCTTCGGGTGCAGATGCTTATCTGCTCCACGTCACTACAACTCCGTCTGTGGCGTATATCGCCCGTGTGGATGACTTTGACTGTGGTATCATGATCTCCGCCAGCCACAATCCGTACTACGATAATGGCATCAAGCTGATCGATTGCTACGGTGAAAAAATGCCGGAGGAGACTCTGCTGCTGGTGGAGGATTACATCGATGGCAAGCTCAATGTGTTCGATAAGGACTGGCCAGAACTGCCTTTTGCTCATCGTGAGCATATCGGCTGTACTGTGGATTACATCTCTGGCCGTAACCGTTACATGGGCTACCTGATCTCTCTGGGTATCTACTCTTTCAAGGGCGTCAAGGTTGGTCTGGACTGTGCCAACGGTAGCTCTTGGAACATCGCCAAGAGCGTGTTCGATGCGCTGGGCGCGGACACTTATGTGATCAATAACCAACCCAATGGTCTGAATATCAATAACAATGCGGGTTCCACTCACATTGAGGGCTTGCAGAAGTTTGTGGTGGAAAAGGGGCTGGACATCGGTTTTGCCTATGATGGCGATGCTGATCGTTGCCTGTGTGTGGATGAAAAGGGCAATGTCATCACTGGCGACCATATTCTGTACATCTACGGCTGCTACATGAAGGAGCGTGGCAAGCTGCTGACCAATACCGTCGTTACCACGGTCATGTCCAACTTTGGCCTGTATAAGGCCTTTGATGAGAAGGGCATCGGCTACGCCAAGACCGCAGTGGGTGACAAGTACGTCTATGAGTACATGGCAAAAAATGGCTGCCGTATCGGTGGTGAGCAGAGCGGTCATATTATCTTCAGCAAGTACGCCAGCACTGGTGATGGCATCCTGACCAGCCTGAAGATGATGGAAGTCATGCTGGCAAAGAAGGTTCCCATGAGCAAGCTGGCTGAGCCGCTGAAGATCTACCCGCAGGTTCTGGAAAATGTCCGTGTGACCGACAAGAAGGCTGCGCAGAACGACCCGGCGGTGCAGGAGGCAGTCAAGGCTGTGGCAGAAGCACTGGGCGATACCGGCCGTATCCTTGTCCGTGAGTCCGGCACCGAGCCTGTCGTGCGTGTGATGGTGGAAGCCGCTGACCACGACACCTGCCAGAAGTACGTGTCTCAGGTCGTGGAGGCCATTAAGAACAAGGGCTACGCGGTCTGAACGCAACCTTGATGCAGCATACGGGTTGATGTATATTTCACCTGTGCCCTTGAAAACTAGTTTTTAAAGGGTTATATTTGAACCGTGGGGAATTTTTCACGGTTTTGCCGCTCGAAACTTTGCACACCTCTACGTGGTGGGCGGCAGGCAACACAAGTGATTGTGGCTAAGGATGCAAAGGAATAGTAAAAAAATAAAGATGATACTATGGGAGATAAGAATATAAATTCGAGCAATAAAGAGAAAATGCATAAGTCCAAGACAAAACCGGCCATTGGATGGTTTTTGCTAGGCACAGCGATTTTGTTCATAGGAGTGGCGTTGCTGGTACATATTTTTTCTCCGAAAATTGATTCGCTGATAACAGCAGATGGAATGCTGTCATATGTTATTTCGTGTATATCATCAGCGGCTACAGTTGGATTGGCTTATGTTGCGTATCGGCAAACAGAGCGAGCTAATTCCATGGCAGAAATGATGACCGAACAGTCAAATTTAATAGCAAGACAGGCAAATGAGCTGACAGAAAAGTCGGATAAGACAGCCCAAAAGGCAAATGAACTGTCCCAACAGGCCAATGCATTATCTGAACGAGTGACTCTGTTGGAAGAAAGCCGATATAAAATGGAAGTTAGACCATTCGTTCTTGTTACTAATTGGGAGGTGAAAACGGGCAGACCGGATGGAGATAATATAATATCCTATCAAGTGGCTGACTGTGATGCAAATGACACAGTTTCAATTGTTCTTGAGTTGACAAATACAACACAGTGCTTTGAGATAGTGCAGTACAAAGAGGCTGAAACAGCATCGGAAAATGATAAGACACCTACAAAATGGGGACTCTCTGTGGTAAACAGAAATAGTATTTCGATAGGTATTCCATCGGGTGAGAGTCGAAAAGTCTGCTTCTATGCCAATAAAAAGTTCTTTGCAAAAACAGAGGGACATGACATTGACATCCAATTTATATTGATAAATAGATTTGGAGATCGATTTAACGAGAGTATGAAATTGTGTGTTATGAGGTTGAATTGGGAAAGAGGAGATTGTATGATTTTTCCTCAAAACTATAAAGTACAGGAATATGCAAAAGACCATAAAACATTGTTAGAGTAGATTCTTTTCGCTCGAATAAATAGCTGCGTGGATAACTAATGTAAAAGAGCTGAATATATAGACTCGGATTGGTCTGATAAATATTCAAAATTCGGTCAGTGAATCTGTTTTCTGAGAGAATATTACCATCCTATTCCCGTAGTACTATACTAACCTAAAATCATACATAATCCTATCGGTATCATTATCCATATGCCCCATCCCGAGAGTGGCAAGAACAGTGCCACTACGTCTGCTGTCATCCGGCATGACGGCAGACGATATCCTCGAAAACCTGAAATAAAGCAATACGCCGTGTGGACTGAATTCCAGAAGTTCACACGGCATATTCTTGAGCACGATATATAGTTTATGACGGAAATAAAAATGGAGTGTGAGCAAAATGAACTTACAATGTATGGGAATTGCGATGATGAAAATATGCGTAAATAGAAGGCGAATTTTAATAATCCTGTTGATTTTAAGTATTGGAATATTGACACTGCTGGGAATAAGTAAATACTCTTTTCAGAAAGCCTGCCTGAGAAGAGAAATTCGATGGCCAGATTTAGGAATTGCTGATGACTGGCAGTATGAAATTCTTACAGAAGCATATAAAATAAAAAATGAGCCAAATAGAAAAATTACAATTACGGCATCTGATGGAGTACAATTAGTTGGTCACTATTATGAAAGAAAGAAAAATGCGCCAGTCATAATCTTTTTTCATGGGCTTTGGAGTAATTGTTATACGAATAGTGTGCCAATCTATAGAATAACAGAAGAAAAAGAATGGAATCTTCTGTTGGTGAACTTACGAGCGCACAATGAAAGTGGAGGTGACGTTTCAACACTTGGCGTTTTAGAAAGATACGACTGTCGTGATTGGGCAAATTGGGTGGATTTTGAATTCGGAGAACGGGTACCTATATTCCTTATGGGAATTTCCATGGGAGGAGCGGTAGCAGTGATGAGTAGTGATTTAGAATTGCCGGAATCAGTTTGTGGAATTATTGATGATGCTGGGTTTACATCACCATTAGAAATGATAAAAATAGGCAGTAAAGAGAAGCTTCGTTTTGAATTATTGACAGATTTATTCGCTCGGATAGTGAATGCAGGAACAAAAATTTGGGGCGGATTTGACTTGAAAGAAGCAAACGCATGTGCCGCAGTGTCTAAGACAAGTGTGCCAGTTCTAATTATTCATGGAGACAAGGATAAGAAAGCACCGGTATCTATGGCGTATAAAATTTACAATAGTTGCAAAAGTGAAAGAGAGTTGTACATAGTTTCTGGGGCAGAGCATACTGGATGCTATAGAACAGATCCTGAAAAATACAAAATGATTGTTTCTGAATTTATTGAAAAACATATTCCACAATGAAGAAAGAATAATTTATGTTTTTAGAATAATAAAAAAACATCTGAAGAATACGACGGTGGATTCTTATATTCGGTTTGTCAGATAATAAACTATCAACGGGGGAGGTGTCCAGCTATGAATGACTTGTTTTTACATGATTCTCTGGATACATCCCCTGTTGTTTTTTCAGACCGCATTCTCTACACCCCGACGTCTTTTGCGAAGACTGCCCTTTTATACTTGCAGGAGATCGGGAGTTTGCAGGCAAAGAAGCCGCATACTTCCTCGCGTACTCACTTGTCTTCGTATTTGTTTTTCTGTGTCAATTCCGGTTCTGGCGAGCTGGAGTATCAGAGAAAGAAATATAAGCTAGGTAGAGGGGACTGCGTGTTCATCGATTGCCAGCAACCGTATTCCCATAGTACAGATAAAGATCTGTGGTCGTTGTCGTGGATTCACTTTTCCGGTGTGACTATGCAGGACATCTACAGGAAATATCAAGAACGCGGAGGTTGCCCAGTATTTCATCCGGAGAATATTACCGCATTTACAGAACTGCATAAGTCCCTTTTTACGCTTGCCTCGTCAGATGATTACATCCGGGATATGCGGATTAACAGCGGTTTAAATGAACTGCTGGTGCTACTCATGAAAGAGTTATGGCATCCAGCAGAGCGTTCAGATGCTATATTGAAAAAGCAGACCCTTGACCCGATCCGAGATTATCTGGATACACACTGCACCGAAAAAGTTTCATTGGATGCACTGGCAGATCAGTTCTTTATCAGCAAGTTCTATCTGACCCGAGTGTTCAAGGAGCAGTTTGGGGTGAGCATCAATACATATGTGCTAAATCTTCGCATTACAAAAGCAAAGCAGATGCTAAGAGCACATCCGGAGTATCTGGGCGAGCGCCATAAGGGCGAAAACACGCTGCCGATCCTTATCAAGTTTATCGACGCCAAGAAAGACCTGTCGGTACAGGTGCATCCTACCGACGCCTTCGCACAGGAGCATGAAAACGGGCAGCTTGGCAAGACGGAAATGTGGTATGTACTGGATGCCAGCAAGGACGCAAAGCTCGTGTATGGTCTTAAGCAGGACTGCACAAAGGAAGAAATCCGCAAGGCAATTGCGAATGGAACAGTGATGAAGTACCTGCAAAAGGTACCCATCCATAAGGCTGAAATAAAGTAATATGCCGTGTGGACTGTGAATTCCAGAAGTTCACACGGCATGTTTTTGAGCTCTATATATAGTTTGTGACTTAAATAAAAATGAGGTGAAATTTAGTGGATAATACACGCGCGCGCAAGCCCGGCGGAGGGCGGAAGTCATCAAAGCCAGAATACAGCGCAGCCAAGAACCTGGCACAGCAGATGAAAGCAGCTGCTGACCTTTATACGGACCAAATGAGCCTGCAAGCCATCGCAGATGCACTGTCCCTCAACCCCATCAAGGTTCGGAAGCTGCTCATCACAGCCGGGGTCTACGAGTCGGACACGGCAAAGCGCGTCCAACAGACCTTTAATACCCTCAGAGAAACGCAGAGTTATTCTGCTGCTGTCACCTCCACCATGGCTGCCTTGCAGTTATCCCGTCCTTCTGTGACCTCTTATCTGCCGTATGAGAAAGGCGTGTACTTCCCGGGGGAGGCTGACGCTTCCAATATCAGCACCGGTGCAGAGAGACAGCGTCACTATCGAGCTGTGGTTGCGCTGAAGAAGGATCCCTGCGAAGTAAATCTCTGGAAGTGTGTGGTGGCTTTTCGGGGATACAAGTTCAAGACGATGTCCGGCTTGCCCTTTACATATACGCTGAAGAAGGGCAGGGGAGATGAATTCACCAAGGAGCTGTGGATCGACCGCAGAGAGGGCAGCAAGAGTCTTGCTTGGAGTTCTGTGATGCTGACGTATCACAATATCGGTAAAATCGGAGAGGTAGTGGACAGACCCAAGGCTCTGGGAGATATCCGGGGTGTGTCGTATATCTATGGGCTGTTCTACCGCTTTGGCCTGATCGACGTGCCGGACAAGGCCAAGGAAAAGATGGGAGGGAAGGAACACTAACGGTTGTGACTGCGTTGTGGCATGCAACTTGAGTAAAATCAACTGGATTTCGAAAATATTTTCGTAAATTTGTAGTTGATAACTAAAACTGACCGCAGTATAATCAAGCTGTAAACACCAATTTGGTGTAAAAAATCCAAATTAAACCACCGCAAAAACAACCTAAAAAATGAGAAGGAGGCCCCTCGATGCGTGACGACAACAAGCTCCACCGTGAAAAGAGATACGTTGAAGTGGACGTTCGCTTTACACCTGATGGCAAGATCCGCCCTCTTGCCATCAACTACGACAAAAGCCATATCTATGGAATCGACCGTGTTTTGGCTGTCAGGCGTGGCACATCGCGCCTTGGCGGGAAGGGGCAGTGCTTCACCTGCATGATCTGCGGGCAGAAGCGGAATCTCTGGCTTGAACAGGGCAAGTGGTTCGTGGAAGCCTACTGCTCCGTGCCGGAAAGCCGTGCTTCGTAATGGCAAGGCACTTATCCCGCGCAGACCTTTCGCGCATAGCGGGTAAGTATATCGACCAGTACTATACCCGCTTCGGGATAAGCAAAGATGACCCGTCACCTATTAACCTAGAGCAGTTTGCAGGTTTTGTTCTTGGACTGAATGTGAAAATGCTGCCGCTGTGCAGCGATGGCAGCATCCTCGGGTTGACCGTTTTCCAGAAATGCAGGTTTACTGTGATTTTGGAGGATGGGACAAAGCTTGTAGAGGTGTTCATGCCGCGGGATATCGTAATCGATTCTGCCCTTGCGGCAGACAGCTGCACCGGATGCCGGAATTTCACGATAGCGCATGAAGCGGCACACCAGATCTTAGCCGATCTGTTTCCGAACGACTACGGAAAGGCAGTCAAGTGTCGTGGGCACATTGCCTATCGGGAACGAAACGGACAACCCTCGTGGGAGGAATGGCAAGCGAATACCCTTGCAGCAGAGCTGCTGATGCCAACATTTCTGGTCAACGCTGAAATAGAACGGGCAGCGCTGTGCCTGCCGAATGGAATCCTGTACAAATCCGTATCTGACCCGAACTACAAAAAAATTCTGGAGATGGCTGCACGGATGGGAGTATCGTGGTCTGCTATCAGGATCAGATTACAGCAGATGCGGGTCATAAAAGGCAAGCCCATCCACTGCCATCCATTGGACATCATCCGTTTTGGAGAATAAATATGATTCAGTCAAATAATCGCGCTTTTAAAAATAAACCATTAAACAATATACAGCAGGCGCAATTCAGCATCGGCTGGAGGTTTTGTCCTGTTTGCGGTAATAAGCTATACAAAAAAATTGATGGGTGTTCCGGTACACTGCAAGTAAAATGCAGTAAGTGCAAGGAGACCCTGAGGCTTGATCTGGCGTTCAGACGCCGGTGATTTTCCAGTCATTTTAACAAATACG
>ENA-OPCI01000407-OPCI01000407.1-human-gut-metagenome-genome-assembly--contig:-NODE-407-length-29941-cov-4.463829_pt1 | contig 29941 bp, 21 predicted proteins | sample MGYA00241564_ERZ501479 | MGnify/ENA primary metagenome ERZ501479 (study PRJEB25962, sample SAMEA2042630) | human gut metagenome | biome: human gut; feature: human-associated habitat; material: faeces...
CGGCAGTCGCCAAGGTCTCGTGCAAGCACGGACTTTGGCTCGTTGCTCGCGTAAAAAAACCGCCTTCTTACTGTTTGTAAGAAGACGGATATGATACCGTGTTACCACTTCTCTTCGTCTCTTTCTCACGAAAGAAACCTCGCCAAGTACTGCTATACTCTGCCGCTATAACAGGCGGATCCTGTCGCAGCCTAACCTTCCGGCTCGGTGCGCCTCTCAGAAGCCATCTTCCATTCACCTTGTCACTTCCCTCTCAGCCTCCGGGAATTCTCTGTAATGACAGTCGTGCATGTACTCTCTTCGTCACGGTGTTTTTGTTTATGACTATAGTTTATCGTAGCATATACGTTTGTATTTGTAAAGTCTGTAAATTTTACTTCTTCAGATATTTTTTCACTTCTTCTGCTGAGCGGTTCAGCACCAGTTCTTCCGGAAAGTCCAGTTTCGTCAGCAGTTCCCTTGCCATATCGAATTCCCCGATCAGTGTATCAAAGTGGGCATCGCTGTCCATCACGACCGGTACCTGATATTTTTTGCAGTAGTTTAACATGATCGTATCGTTCTCCACCGCATGGATACGGCTGGTATCCACGCGGAATCCGCCAGGTCTTAACGAACCGTTATTTACCTCCAGAACGGTTCCTGTCTCTTTTGCTTTTTTGGCCAGCTGTTCATAATCCACCGGATATCTTCCGTCATCCGGATGACCGATGATATTGACGCATGGATTCTTCATGGCGTTCAGATACGCTTCCGTGTTCTCCTGACAACTTCCCGGTTCCATGCACGGGGTATGCAGGCTGGCGATGATGATATCCAGCTTTTCCATAGTCTTCTGCGGAAGATCTACGGTTCCTTTCGCATCTAGAATATTGACCTCAGACCCCAGCACCAGCTCGATGCCGTACAGTTCTCTCGGCACGATCCGCAGATTGTCAAAATAAAACAGATGACAGGTTCCCGGCATCTTCGGTGCATGTTCCGTGATTCCCAACAGCTCCAGCCCTTTATCGGAGGCTGCTTTTGCCATCTCTCTTAACGTGGAGTACGCGTGTCCGCTGACGATGGTATGAGTGTGTAAGTCCAGGACCGAATTGTATTTCATAATGATAATTCCTCTTTTCTCTGTTTGTTGCCACATGATTATAATGATGTTAAGATATCGGATTGTTTCGTACTTCGTACTCTCACAATCCTCAAAAACATTCGCAATCCGCTCATTTTTCTTCGAAAAATGGCTACTTACTCATGTTTTTGACGGGCCCCAAGTTCAGGAATCTTCCTGCAAGCAAGCTTGCGTCAGATTTCAGACCTTTTGACCCTGATATCTTATCATGTTCCGGTCTTTTCTACAACCTGTCATACACACACGTTGTCCACATTTACCAACATTTATACCTGATTTTTTCCACATTTTACAGAACTTTATTCACACCAGAGGCATATTCTGCAACTTCTTCATCTGTCTCTTTCTCTGCTTTTTTTTCATTTCCCCGTCAGAAAACACATCACTCCACACAAAAAGACCCCCAGCAGGCTGATCCATTTTCCCGTGGAAAGTCCCGGGGCGTGGTAGGTGATCGTCACCCAGTGCCCCCCGCTTACCATCCGGCAGCCCAGAAACGCCGTATTGACTTTCTCCGTCACGACCTCTCTCCCGTCCACTTTGATCTCCAGATGACTGTCGTACGGGATCGATGTGATCAGATAGCCGTCCTGCTCCATCTCGATACTGCCACTGATCTGGTTTCCCTTTGTTGCGTTCCGATCCGGTGTGAATGTGGACTGATACAGAGAAGCATCTTCCAGTACCGTCGTGTCACTGACATAGCTTTTCAGGTTACAGATCCGATAAGTTCCCGCACCGAACGTCACTTTTATCTTTTCCTGATCTGCGGAAAGTTTCATCACATAAGTAAATGTCGTGTTGTCATTATAATACAGATGACTTTTTGCCGTCAGCTTATTTCTGATCCCGTTGATCACGATGCTCACATCCCGGTTCGGATGTCCATTTTCCACATCAAATTGCAGATACAGGATTCTCTCTTTTCCCGATGTATCTTCGTCAAGAGAAAGTGTGGCTTTCTGCTCTTTTTTTGTCTTGATCTTCCAGGAATCGTCTTCCTTTGTCACTCCCTGCTTCGCCGTAAACGTTACGTTTGTTTCCTGTATACCCTTCGTCATTTCAACCCCTGCATCGACGATCTTTTCATTTCCTGTTACCGCATACTGCATCAGCATGGTCTGATTATACGGGAATTTCATGGCCTGATACGTTTTTTCCGCGATCACCCGATTCGTTCCGTAGATCACCGGCGCAGCCGCCTCCTGTATCTCCGTCGTGAAGTTCTCCCCGTCTTCACTCCGTCCGATCACATATTTGACTCCCATAAATTTCTGAAACAGCGGATTGGCCGAGGCGGACTGCATCAGCCCGTTTCGAAACGGCTGTTCCACCTGAAAGACATCGTTCCGAAACTTTTGATACGCTGTGTTATAGGCGGAAGAGTATACCGAAGTCGTCCACTGGCGCATATCCCAGATCCGGTTTACGTTGTCTTTTCGCTTCTTTGCAACTCCGCTTTGCTCCGTCCGGTACAGGCCGGTTTCTCCGCCCAGCGCATCACGCACGGTATCCTGCCAGGCACTGTCTGTGATCTCCTGATAATCTTCTTTCTGCACCAGATTGCCTGCCTTTCCATTCACCACATGATTGATCAGCACCAGGCATACCAGCGCCGGAACCAGAAGCAGGAACGGGCGTTTCCACTTCTGAAAGATCAGAAAGAAGAAAAACAGTGCTGCGCTTTCGAACAGGATCAGCTGATAATTCTGCGCCCTCGATCCGTCCCCCTGCAGATAAATTGCCAGCAGACTGACACCCACCGTACCGCCAAATATGAATGTTCCTTTCCATCTGCCTATTTCCCCGTTTTTCATACGGTTCAAAAACACTGCCGTAAGATAACAGAAAAATGGGAGAAACGGGATCAGTGATTTGTACCGCACATACAGCATCCCGTTAAATCCCCAGGCAAATACAGGAACCGTCAGAAGTGCCACGCAGACCACCGATACCACCCGCTCCCGGATCGATCCACACACGATCCCGCCAAGCAAAACCGCCACCAGAATAACCGTCAGCCCCACGCTGTAAGTGCCGTACAGTGAACTGTCCAGCTGCAGATTCGGCATCAGCAGTTCTTTCAGATTCTGACTTTGGGAACTTCCGCTTCGCTGCAGGATCGCATATGCCGTAGGAACCAGCAATACACCGGCTGAAAGTACCGCCACGATCATCGGAACCGGGAATCCAAACAGTTTTCTCTTTCGGATCCCTTTGGGATAACCGTACCAACCATATAAAAATATCGCTGCCATTCCCGCGATGCTGAAATAAAAACTGGTCAGAATCATCAGAAACACGCCCAGGGTATACAGACCTGGTTTCCCTTTTTCCCAGTACCGATCCACACCCAGAAACGTCATCAGTAAGAATGGCATATACTGCACAAACATGATCTGATGACAGGACTGGTAGATCATCGGTCCCGCCAGTAAAAACAGGACTGCTACACCCAGCGCAATCTCTGTGGAAAATCTCCGTTTTTTCAACCACCCATACAGCAGGCAGACCGAAACCGCCAGACAGATCACACTGGCAGCCATCAGATAATCGCTCATTTTCACAAACGGAAGCAGATAGGCGATCAGCACGATCGGATTATACAGCCCGTAATAGGAAAAATTGTAAATATTCTGCCCGCCGCCGATGTTCGCCGCGTATTCCGGAAAAAATTGTCCTGTCTTATAAAACTGCTGCCGGAAATACTCCGGGAACACGCTGTGCTGACTGATCCAGTCCATATTTGCCCCGAAGACACCGTATCTTCCGGCAAAAAACCAGCACGCTGCCACAGTCAGAACAGTCAGTACAGCGTAAGACGCCAGTCCGCAAATTTTCTCTTTTGCATTACTCTTTTTCATAACTGGAACTCCTTATGATATAGATCGGACGATGTTTGGATTCCAGATAGGTTTTCGAGAGATACTCTCCCATGATCCCCATGCAGAGCAGCTGGATGCCTCCCATAAACAGGATCACGCAGACCATCGAAGGCCAGCCCGCCACCGGATCGCCCCAGATCAGTGTCCGAATCACCAGAAACAAGATCATTAAAAACGATACCCCGCAGAATACAACGCCAAGCACTGCCGCCACCGATAAGGGAGCCACAGAAAAACCGGTAATTCCTTCCAGAGAATACTTAAACAGCTGGCGCAGAGACCATTTCGTCTCTCCCGCGCTGCGCTCCACATTTTCATATTCCAGCCATTCGGTTTTGAAGCCAACCCAGCTGAAGATTCCTTTCGAAAACCGATTATACTCACTCATCTGCAGCACGGCATCTACCATTTTCCGACACATGATCCGATAGTCTCTCGCTCCGTACACCAGCTGTGTTTTTGAGATTTTATTGATAAATTTATAGAAGTTTTCCGATAAAAACGAGCGGATCACCGGCTCCCCGGTTCGGTCGGAGCGTCTGGTGGCGACGCTGTCACAGATTCCGCTTTTGACCATCTCATACATCTTCGGCAACAGTTCCGGCGGATCCTGCAGATCCACATCCATCACCACCACATAATCTCCCTTTGCCTTACAGAGACCTGCATAGATGGCCGCTTCTTTTCCGAAATTTCTCGAAAAAGAAAGATACTGGCAGCGCGCATCCTTCTCTGACAGTTTCTTCATCTCCGAAAGTGTCGCATCCTGTGATCCGTCATCCACAAAGATCAGTTCACAGTCCGCATCTATCGCATCCATCACCGGACACATATGTTCATAATAGATCGGTATGGTCTCCTCTTCGTTCCAACAGGGAACAATCACTGATATCAGGTTCATACTCTCACTCCTCTTTCCGTTTCAGAACGTATACTTATCCATTTTATTCCTTCGATTCAGCATTGTACCCCCTGTTTCTTAAAATTAACGAAAGATAAATCCTAAGATTTCTAAAGATTTTTTTACAATCTGTAAAATTCCTGTATAATGAGGAGCAGAAAGTTACCGGGCAACATCCGGTACCATGCAATTGCAAATGCAGAGTCTGGACTATCTATTCATGCCAAAACACCTCGCAGGATAGTGGCTACTGAATAGTTACCAGAAGTTTTACGAAAAAGCGGAGGAAAACACATGGAGCAGCAAACCACAAAGGTTCTTGTCGTAGACGATAACCCGGAAATCCGTGATATCATACATGTTTTACTGGAAGGGGAAGGTATCCGGGTGACAGAGGCTGCCGATGGCAGTTCAGCCCTTCATTTTCTGGAAAAAGGCAGTTTTGATCTGATCATTCTCGATATCATGATGCCGGGGTTAAACGGGTACGAAACCTGCCAGAAGATCCGGCAGCTGACCAACGTACCGATCCTGTTTTTAAGCGCCAGGACTTCCGACAGCGATAAACTTATGGGCTTTTCCAGTGGCGGGGACGATTACCTTGCAAAACCCTTTTCCTATACGGAACTTCTCGGACGCACCAGAGCGCTGATTCGCCGTTACCGGATCTATCAGGGAAAATCCCCGACTGCCGGACAGTCAGCATCCAATCTGTTGACTTGCGGCGATCTGTGCCTGGATCCCCGGTCGGAAAAGGTGACGCTGCATCAACATCCGGTGGATCTCACTTCCACAGAGTATCAGATCCTGAAGCTGCTGCTTTCCAACCGCAGACAGATTTTCTCTCCTCAGCGCCTTTATGAAGCCGTCTGGGAAGAGCCTTACTATTACGGCGCCGGCAACACGATTACCGTCCATATCCGGAATCTGCGTCAGAAGATCGAACCGGATCCGTCGAATCCGGTTTACATAAAAACCACATGGGGAAGGGGGTATCACTGTGATTAAGATTCAGCATATACGTACTAAACTCCTGCTTCTTCTTTTTGCCTCTGCTCTGCTCTGCCTCGGTCTTTTTCATACTCTGTGGGCAAACAAATGGTATGTTCTTCACGTGATTACAGAAACAAATCTTCCCATAATGCTCCCTGTTCCACAGCCGGATGAAAATTTCTGGACCATGCTTGGAACAGAGGCTCTGAACTACGATATTCCTGATTCTGAATCGGATACAGAAGCCGTGGAAAAACTGCAGTCCTTATTTGATCGGTTGGATGATTACACCGGTCTTTATGTCTATGGCCTGGAAGATGGTATCTACCGGGCCGGTCAGTATCCCCGCTGTATGGGCAAAGAACGCTTTCGGTTCTTCTTCGATGTCGGATATAGTCTGACTGACGGGGTGACCGAACAACGGCATGAAAGGAATACAGAATTCAAAAATGGCTACGCGACCGTGATTGTCACCTTTTACCACAGTTCCATATTTATCTTTCCTTACTTTCTGTTTTCTTTGTTTCTGTCGGTCGGTCTGTTCCTTCTGATCCTGCTGTTTTTTATCAACCGGAAAATGAAGCAGGTGGTACTTCTAAAGCAGGAGATTCTTCGCATGTCCGCCGGTGATCTCTCCACTCCGCTTGTATCTTCCGGTGCAGACGAGATCGGTGTTCTCTCCCGGGAACTTGACCATCTCCGTCTCACCCTCGATCAGAATATCCGTCAGGAACAGGAGGCGCACCAGTCCAACCGGGAACTGATTGCCGCCCTCTCTCACGATCTTCGCACGCCGCTGACTGTTCTCCACGGGTATCTGGACATCCTGCAATTAGACCGCAACCCCGATATGCAGAATACCTATGTCACCCGCTGCCTGCAAAAAACCGATGATATTCGCCGGCTCACCGACCGGATGTTTGAATATGCGCTGGTATACGACGTGTCCGAGCCGGAACAGATCCGGATGATCCCTTTTTCACTTTCCCGGCTTCTCGGACTTTTCCGGGAACAGATGGATTTTCTGGAACTGGCCGGGTTTCACACGGATATATCCTTTCCGGATGCTGACATTTCCGACATCACCACCCCGGACGCACTTACGATTCAGGCAGACCCGGAGCTTTGCAAGCGGATCCTGAATAATCTGTTTTCCAATATTCTGAAATATGGCAGCAAACAGGAAACAGTCACGCTTTCCATGCAGCTTCCGCCGGAAATCAACAAAGATGCTGCGCTGTGTCTTGCCTTAAAAAATACTGTGAAACCGGAACATTCCGCAGTAGAAAGCAACCGCATCGGTCTCAAGAGCAGTACGCGGAATATGGAGCGGATGGGTGGAAAGCTTGTAGTTTTCCAGACAAATACGTTCTTCGAGGTAACGCTATCCTTCCCGGTCACCGCTCCGTAATCTCTGGTATCAGACACCTTTCATTCTTGATAAATTTTCACAAAAAAAGGCACGAAACCGTCGGATTTTTCTGATCCCGACAACTTCGTGCCTTTCTTTTTTCTGTTTTTATTTTCAGTCTTTATTAAATACTTCTCTGTTCAGGCTGCCTTCCTGATGGCATACGATCGTTGTACATACAGCATCACCGGTGATGTTGACTGCGGTACGGATCATATCCAGGATACGGTCGATACCCATGATCAGGGCGATACCTTCGGTCGGAAGTCCTACGGAATTCAGTACCATCGCCAGAGTTACCAGACCAACACTCGGTACACCTGCAGTACCGATGGAAGCAAGCGTTGCTGTTACCACTACGGTTGCCAGATTGCCCATCGTAAGCGGGATACCATACGCCTGTGCGATAAAAACTACCGCAACACCCTGCATGATAGAAGTTCCATCCATGTTAATGGTCGCACCCAGCGGAATCGTGAAGGAAGAAATCTGTTTGGATACACCCATTTTCTTGCTCAGCGTATCGATCGACATCGGGATCGTCGCATTGGATGTTGCTGTGGAGAATGCAAATCCCATAACCGGCAGAAATTTCTTGATAAACTTGAATGGATTCAGTCTGGTGAAAACAAACAAAAGGATCTGATATACTACCAGACACTGGATCGCCAGAGCCAGTGTTACATTGCCCATATATTTTAACATCGGAGCAAATGCGGAGAATCCAACCGTTGCAAAGGTACGTGCGATCAGGCAGAACACACCGATCGGCGCGATCTTCATGATCGCCATGGTCATCTCCATCATGACATCGTTAAACTGGCTGAAGAAATTTGCCACAACCGAACCTCTGGTTCCCAGTTTTGCCAGCATGATACCGACAAACAGGGCAAATACGATGATCGGCAGCATATCGCCGTTCGCCATGGACTGTACCGGGTTTTTCGGAATGATATTTAACAGAGTATCCACCAGACTGGTGGCTTCTGTAGTGGAAGATACAGTTCCTTTCTGAACAGCATCCATATCAAGACCCCGGCCCGGATTGATCAGCAGAGCACTGCCCAGGCCCACGCATACAGCCAGGGCTGTGGTTACCAGATAGAATCCGATGGTTTTTACACCAACTTTTCCAAGAGTCTTGGTATCTCCGATGGCCATACTTCCGCAGATCAGAGAGCAGAATACCAGAGGTACAACCAGCATCTGCATCAAACGGATGAATCCCTGTCCAACCACATAAAGAACCCCTTCTACGATGACGGTATCTTTGATATAACTGGAAGGAATCCAGTAATGGATCACAACTCCAAACAGAGCTCCGATCAGCAGTGCGATGAAGATCTGCGTAGACAGACCAATTTTCTTCTTTGTTTTTTCTGCAGTATTTTTTGCCATTATTCCAACCCTCCTGTCTCATCCAGATATTCCTTCAGGGCTGCCTTCCAGTCTTTCGGCTCTTCGATGCCGGTCAGACGAAGCATCATGTTGTCCAGAACGGAGTATGTCGGGCGCGCAGAATCCTCGATCACAACCGGATACAGATCCAGTTCTCCGGCTTTTCCGGAATACTCAAGAATCGTTCTTGCGAATTCATATCTGCTGCAGCTTCCCGGGCAGACCACATGGTACAGACCATATTCTTCATTATCAATAAAATAACGGATCACCTTCGCCAGTTCTTTCGCGCTGGTCGGCGCCGCATACTGGTTGTTCGGCACTTCCATCGTCTTTCCCTGTCCCACATTGCGAAGCACTTCATCCACAAAATCTCTTCCGATTCCATAGATCCAGGAGCTTCGGATGATCACAAAACGATTTAACAGCTGGGTTAAAATCTTTTCTCCCGCTTCTTTTGATTTTCCATAGATCGTTCTCGGATGCACATTGTCAAATTCATTATACGGAACCCGCGATTCCTTATCAAAGACATCATCAGTAGAAATCTGTATCACTTTCGCATTGACCTCATTGGCAGCCAGTGCCACATTTCTCACACCGATCGCATTGACACGATACGCTTCATCTACATTGTTTTCACATTCCTGTACATCGGTCAGGCCTGCACAGTTGATCACAACATCCGGACGGTTGACATGTACAAACTGTGTAACCTCATCAATCTTTGTGATATCCACTTCCTCGATATCCGTCGGCAGCAACTGGTATTCCACGCCTTCAAGCAGATCGAGCAGTGCGGTTCCGATATGTCCCTCCGCACCGGTAATCCATATTTTCTTCATCTTGTTCCTCCCATTACTTTTCCGGGGTTTCCCTGAGAGATCTGAACATCTGTAATTGCACGCACATGATTGTTGCAGATATTCAGACTGGTTGACAGTTTCCTGTTTCTTACGCTTCTTCATTGTGGTTTTCTTACAATCTTATCACATGATCATTCTTGCCACAAAATCGCCTTTGCATACCATCCCCTCCGCAGAAGCTGTCACTGTCAGCTCCCTTCGTATACAATATCACTAAAAAGGTCCACCGGACCTTTTGTCGTATGCCTGGCAACGAAAATAGCGGCTTGCCCGGCAAGCCGCTAAACATACTTTATTTTACCTGTATTCTGTCGGAAAGTCAATATTTTACATTTTAGTTTCTATTTACTCTCAGATTTCCTTCCAGATAATCTCATTTGCTTCCATATGCAGATCAAAGCTTGTTCCGTCACCCTTATAAACAGTGGTATCCTGCGGTTCGTAGGTATTGTTTACGATACAGTATTTACCATTCTTTACATAGGCATGTACTTCTACGTTGTAGTTGCTGCTGAACCAGCGATGCAGGTTTTCTTCATCGTGTGCAGCCCACAGGATCGCACGGTACAGCACACGGCTGTTTTCAAAGCTGTATGGCAGACCGCTGATATAGACGCCTCTTCCTTCTCCAAAAGAGTTGACTGCCATCTGCACTTCTTTATCGATCTGGCGGATGATCGTAGTATCCGGCAGAGCATACATGTTTTTCTTTCCTTCTCCGAAGTCCACATCTCCCTTGCAGTCCTCAGTGATAAAGTGGGTATGCTCTTCCCAGTTGTATTTGTCTTTGTTCAGGTCAAATCCATTTTCGCGTTCCACTCCAAGAACACTTCTTAACTGAATGTATTTGCCTTCCCACTGATGACCGGTCGGCTCACCGATTCCGATAAATCCGCCGCCGTTGTATACAAATTCATTGATCGCAGAAACAATCGTCTCATCCGTCCAGTTGTCCCCACCGGTATATGCGGTATCACCGTCGCCCACATTCAGGATGACGTCGATATCTTTGAGCATATCCGGGTTCTTGCGGATATCATCAAAAGTGATAAACCGTACATCAAACGGTGCACCGCTCAACGCTTCCATGATGCCCGCATAAGAATAGTTCTGTTTATGGTAAATCGCATGATGTACCATATGATTACCCCACGCACGCATCTTACCCCAGCAGTTTAATACGGCTACGGTTTTTACACAGTACGGTGTGGTTCCTTTGATATTTTCATACAGGGTACGGAATTCCTTGCAGACACTTTCCACATAATCGATAAATTCCGGGAACTGTACCGCCAGTTTCAGGTATCCGCCGTAACCGATACGGTCAATCGGTTTTCTTAAGATCGCACGACGCGCGGTTACCCAGTTGACTTTTGCTTCTTTTACCGGATCTCCACCCTCATGGAAGGTATCCGGGAAGAAATACGGAAGGAAACGTCCCTCGGTATATTTGACACCAGGAATATCACTGATCAGACGAAGCGTTGCTCCATTTCCCACAGAACCTACCACGGCGTCCAGTCCTACGGACTTGAACTCATCCATAAACGGCTCCATACCGATCCAGTGATCACCAAGGAACATCATAGCTTCTTTTCCATACTCATGCACGATATCCACAAACTCTTTTGCAAGCTTCGTAACTTCTCTTCTCTGGAATGCGGTAAAGTCCATGAATTCCTTGGACGGAATCCGGTACATGTTATTCATGTAACCCTGATCGATGATAAATTCCGGGCGGAACTTATAACCAACTTCCTGTTCAAACTGCTCCAGAATATACGGACTTACCGATGCAGAATAACCATACCAGTCTACATATTTCTCTCTTGCCAGCTCGTCAAAGATCAGTGTAAACTGATGGAAAAATGTAGTAAAACGAACCACGTCCACATACGGATGACTCTCCAGGAATTTTCTCAGACGTTTCTTGGAGTATTCTTTTGTCTTCGGCTGACGGACATCAAACGTGATCTGTTTTTCCACACCCTGCCAGTCATTAGTCACCGCATTATACATATGAACCGGATCCCACATAATATAAGCCAGAAAACTTACCGTATAATCATGAAAAGCCTTCGCCGGTTTGATGGTCACATCACCGGTCTCCTCACTGTAACTCCACTCTGTCACCGGAACCACTTTTCCTGTCGTACGGTCAATGACTTCCCACCATCTCTGGATATCATCATGCGAATTTACCTTTAACATATCCGGATACAGATGATCCATCAGATGAATCGACAGCTCACCCTTTGTCGCTGTATGGAACGATGTCATAATATACATCTGCTGAATCTCATCCGGATTCGCCTTCGCCCATACATTATCTTTTCTGGTTGTATAATATGTTGCGTATACCTTCGCATCCACCTTCTTCAGTTCTTCCGGGTAATCCGTTCCGTCACAGTCACGGATCGCATCCGCCCCCCACCGTTTCACCAGCTCCAGTGTCTCCGGTACGACATCCACATCAGTCGGAATCGTTACTCTGCCCGTTGTACACTCTTTACCCATAACACACACCTCTCCCTTTCTTTATTATCACTCTCGGAACCTTACCAATTCCGCTTATATCCAATCCCAAATCATAAATCACCAGAAATAACTGCCGACAATGACCTTTTCCCCTATCTGTCTCTCACTGCCGGCAGTCCTATTCCAGTCTGCATCAGACAGGCGGCTGTTTCCCGTCCGCTGCACTAAATTCATTATATCCAATCCCCACCATTCTTTCTATGCTACTTTTGTTCCAAACATTAGATATCTTGCGGTATAAGCGATTCTTTGCTATACTGACGTATATAAACCAGTAAAATATTTCATCTACGGTTTTTCTAGTGGCATCCTCCGATATTTTCCTGCGCAAACTTCTCGCAGCATCATACTGTTCCGGGTTTGCCACCGTCAGAAATTGCGGTCATGCTTATTGAGCCACACAGCCTTTTGCTGGTGCCCTTAGCAAAGATGAAATCCGGCACTTACGCAGACTTTTGCGAGGGTCAGCCGACCCTCGCAAACATAGTCGGAGTTAGTGACTAGTTCAGATTTGCGTTACCAGCGGTTGTGTGGCTCCAGAAGCATGACCGCAATTTCGTCCGCCCGCCAACCCACTAATTTCCAAAGGAGGTCCCCACATGTCCACCCTATCCTATTCCTTAACAGACTTATCCCCCGAACACCAGCCGCCCCACCAACACCTCCGCTACGTAACTTCCTCCTCCTTCGGCTCCGACTGGAACGGTGTCCTCCACTCCCACGACTGCACCGAACTCTTCTACGTAACCGACGGCGAAGGATGGCTGTGCACCGATGAAACCCAGATCCCCCTGCGAAAAAACAACCTCGTCATCGTCAATCCCAAAGTCCACCACACCGAGCGCTCCTCACCGGAAAAGAAAATGCACTATATTGTGCTGGGAATCGATAACCTACAGTTTCTCTTCCACGAAGGAGAAACCTTCTCCCCCTTCCAGATCTTCCAGCTCTCCTCCCACCGGGAAATGATCCTCTCACTCCTGCACACGATCCTGGAAGAACTACAAAAAAAACAGACTTCCTATGAGGAAGTCTGCCAGCATTATCTGTCCATTCTGCTTCTGCAGCTCCACCGGATCACTGGAAAAGAATTCTCCTTTGCGCCGCCAACCGATATCCCCTATGAATGTCAGCGCGCCAAAGCCTACATCGAAGAACACTTCCACGAACCGGTAACACTCGAGCGGATCGCAGCCATCGTCCACTGGGATAAATTCTATCTCTCCCATCAGTTTTCTGCTGCCTTCTCTGTCTCACCGATTAACTACCTGCTGCAACTGCGGATCACCCACAGCAAACGATTGTTGTGTGACACCGACTACTCCATCACACAGATCGCCGAGTCCAGCGGATTTTCTTCGCAGAACTATTTTACACAGGCATTCAAAAAACTGGTGGGTGTATCTCCAAGAGCCTATCGTCAGAAGCACCAGAAATAAATAGTCCAGCTATACACACAGCCACTCCATCGCCACAGCAGCTTCTGAATTTTTTAGATTCTTGCAACTCCTGTATCTCTTGCAGCCTTCGCAACTGCCTCGGCAACTGCCTTTGCCACCCGTTTGTCAAATGGATTGGGAATGATATACTCTGCATTTCTCTCCTCATCCGTGATAATATTTGCGATCGCATATGCAGCGGCTACCTTCATCTCATCATTGATATCGCTCGCTCTCACATCCAGCGCGCCACGGAAGATACCCGGGAATGCCAGTACATTATTGATCTGGTTCGGGAAGTCACTTCTTCCGGTTCCGATCACAGCTGCACCTGCAGCCTTTGCCTCTTCCGGCATAATCTCCGGTGTCGGGTTTGCCATCGGGAAAAGAATCGGATTCGGAGCCATTGTGCGAACCATTTCCTGTGTCACCGTTCCCGGTGCGGATACACCGATAAATACGTCTGCCCCCTTGATCACATCTGCCAGACTTCCTTTTTCCATGTTCCGGTTGGAGATCTCAGCCATCTCTTCTTTTTCTTTGTTCAGTCCTTCACGGCCTTTGTAGATCGCACCCTTCCGGTCACACATGATCACATTTTTCAGGCCCATACTGATCAGCAGTTTGATGATCGCGATACCGGCTGCACCTGCTCCGGAAGTTACTACTTTGATCTCATCGATCTTCTTTCCGACTACTTTCAGCGCATTGAGCATAGCTGCCATTGTTACTACTGCGGTTCCATGCTGGTCATCGTGGAAAATCGGAATATCACAACACTCTTTTAACTTGCGCTCGATCTCAAAACAACGCGGTGCAGAGATATCTTCCAGATTGACTCCACCGAAACTTCCTGCCAGCAGGCTGACGGTCTTTACGATCTCGTCCACATCTTTGGTGCGCACACACAACGGAAATGCATCCACATCGCCAAATGCCTTAAACAGACAGCATTTTCCTTCCATAACCGGCATACCGGCTTCCGGTCCGATATCACCCAGTCCCAGTACGGCACTTCCGTCTGTGACAACCGCTACCATATTGTGACGGCGGGTATATTTATAAGAAAGATTCACATCCTCTGATATTTTGATGCAGGGTTCTGCAACACCCGGTGTATAGCAAACAGCCAGATCTTCCGGTGTTTCCAGTTTTGCACGACTGATCACTTCGATTTTTCCAGCCCATTTTTCGTGTTCCTGTAAAGCGAATTCTTTGTTATCCATGTTTCTCCTCCTGCATATATTATTATTTCATTTTTTCCATTAGTATTTTACTTTGTTTCAAAAAAACATGCAATCAAAAACAACAGAATGAGAAAAAATGTCAGAAAAGAATCCGTCATATCGCATTTTCTTCCGCTCTACAGATAACTCTCTTTCTTATTCAACTCTTTTCTCAGATAATCTCCTAGCCCGGTAATGGCCAATAAGGTTACAACAAGAAAAGCCCCGGGAATCAGAATGATCCACCAGCCATCGGTGAGCAGTGCTTTTTCTGACAGTGACAGCATGCTTCCCCAGGAGATGATCTCCAGTGGTAACCCGATCCCCATAAAGCTCAGCGTAGATTCTTCCACAATCGCACTTCGAATATTCATAACCACCATGAACATAATAGAAGATAAAAAGTTGGGGGCAAGATGTTTCCGAAGAATATAGAAAAAGCCGCCACCCATACATCTGGCTGCAACTACATATTCATTGCTTCTTAGCTGACGCACTTCTGTTCTTACTACTTTCGCTATGCTGGTCCAGCTTGTAACTCCTATAACCAGCGACAGACTCAGCACATTTGCCTTCCCCAGAATCGCCTGCAGAAAAATAACCAAAAGCAGATTGGGAATGCTCAGCAAAATCTCTGTCATTCTCATAAGTAACATATCCAGCCATTCCGGTGCCAGACCACTGACAGTTCCAAAGATAATCGCAATACTGGTTGATATCATTGTTGCCACAAATCCTATAAACAACGACTGTCGTCCACCGTACCATATCATGGAGAAAATATCTCTCCCCATGGTATCTGTCCCAAACAGAAACTCCCTGCATGGTGCAACGGTATAATTTTTCAGATCCATATAGGACGGATCTTTTGGCATGATCCATTTACAGAACAGACATCCACCAGCAATTATCAGAAGAACAATGACGGACAGCCAGGGAACTCCCTGATACCATCTGTTTTCTTTTTCCGGTGCCTGACGTTCCAGAAGTTCCGGTCTTACACCGACAATTTCAAACGGATCATTCATGTTCCCTCACCTCCTGTATATCCGGCTGTCTGCTGATGCGGATGCGCGGATCGATTCGCTCATTGAGAATCTGTGCTGCCATATTACAGACAATCACTATGATCCCGGACAGCAGACTGACCACCATCAGCAGATTATAGTCCTTATAGCGAGCACTTTCATATGCCAGCGTGCCGATTCCCGGATAGGAAAAAACAGTCTCTACCACATACGTTCCACCCATGATATGTGCTACGGAAATTGCCATAATGCTCAGATACGACGGCATAATATTTCTCAGACAATGTGTGATCATGATCCGTGATTTTTTCATTCCCTTTGCCTTCGCCAGCAGCACGTAATCCGCACGGACCTCATCCAACATTTTGTTTCGGACCATATAGCCATAATACCAGAGATGTTCTGTCACGATAACCGCTAATGGAAGAATCATATGCACGATACGATCGGAAAGATTGTTTTCCTGCCCCACCGCATATGCTCCTGAGCTTGGCAGCCATCGAAGAGAAACAGAAAACACAAGAATCAGTACCAGCGCCAGCCAGAACTCCGGTACACAGCTGATTACGGTTCCCACTTTACAGATCATACGGTCTGTCCATCCGCCTTCTTTCCATGCGCATACAATGCCCAGAAGCAACGACCCGAAAAATATGATCAAAAAACCAATGCCACCGAGGACCAGTGTATTGCCGATTCTGCTTTTGAGTACCTCCAGAACATCCATTTTATATTTATATGAAATTCCAAAATTCCCATGAAATGCCTGTCGGATCCATCTGGCATACTGTACAGATATTTTATCATTCAGACCAAGTTTCTCTTCCGCCCATTCCCTTTCTTCCGGGCTCATCTTTTCCACGCGTTCTCCATAATAAGAAACCAGTGGATCCCCAGGTGCAAGTCTGGATACATAAAATGTTACAAGAGACAGTACCCATACGCTGATTATGAAAATAAGCACCTTTTTCCCATAATATAATATCCACTCACCCCTCATAGCACTTCATCACCCTTCTGTTTCGTTCTTCCCTCGGATCCGGTACGGGAATTGCTGCCAGCAATGCTTTTGTATATTCATGTTCCGGATGTGAAAACACATCCTTTGTGGTTCCTTCTTCAACCAGTCTTCCACGATACATAACTCCGGTCCGATCGCACAAAAATTTCACCATCGAAAGATCATGTGCGATAAAAAGAAAGGAAAATCCCTGCTCTTTCTGCAATTTTCGAAACAAATTGACCATCTGTGCCTGAATAGATACATCCAGCGATGCGATTGGCTCATCTGCCACAATCAGATCCGGTTTTGCTAACAGTGCCCGCGCAATTGCCACCCGCTGTCGCTGCCCGCCGGACAGTTCATACGGATATTTTTCCAGATAACTTCCATCAAGTCCTACCATCTCCAGCTGTTTTTCAATTTCCTTTTTATTTGTACGGATCTTTCGGGACTGAATACGCAGCGGTTCCGCCACGATATCTCTGACTTTCATTCCCGGATTCAGGCTGGAAGCCGAGGCCTGGAAAATCATCTGCCGCGTCATCTGTAACATCTTCCGGTTCTTTTTAAATTCTCTGTTTTTGCAGACCGGAATTCCTTTATAATAGATTTCTCCTGCGGAAGGTTTGTATATATTCATGACACAGCGCGCCACTGTCGATTTCCCGGATCCGGATTCTCCTACCAGGCCGTAAATTTCTCCTTTTTTTATTTGAAAAGAAACATCATCCACTGCATGCACTTCCACCTTCCGATTCAGCCGAAATATGTGTGAAAGATGTTGCACATCCATTAAAATATCATTTCCCATATCTTCGCCCTCACATCGGAACCTTCACCTTCGGTGCCCGCTCATCCAGCAGCCAAGTAGCCGCATAATGGGTATCTGTAATCCGAAACATAGGAGGCTCTTTTTCATAGTCTATTCTCATTGCATATACGTTTCTCTCCGCAAATGCATCACCCTTTGGCGGATGAATCAGGGTAGGCGGCATGCCCGGCAGTGTCGGGAGCCATTCTTTTCCTTCTGACAGAACAGGAAGTGACTGTAACAGTCCCCAGGTATATGGATGCCTTGGATCATAAAAAATCTCCTCCGCCGTTCCGATTTCCACAATTTTTCCCGCATACATAACCGCCACACGGTCTGCCACTCCGGCTACAACCCCTAGATCATGGCTGATAAACACAGTTGCCATCTCCAGTTTTTTCTGGATCCGCCGGAACACATCCAGAATCTGTGCCTGAATCGTCACATCCAGCGCAGTCGTAGGCTCATCGGCAAACAGAATCTTCGGATCACCGGCAAGTGCAATTGCCATAACTGCTCTCTGACGCATACCCCCGGAAAATTCATGAGGATACTGACGGATCCTTTCTTCCGGTCTGTCTATTTCCACCAACTGCATCAGTTCTATAACTCTTTTTCTGATCTGTCCTCTCGACATTTTTTTATTATGGATCCTCACCGCCTCCCCGATCTGTTTTCCAACCGTGATCGTCGGATTCAGAGATGTCATCGGATCCTGAAAGACCATCGAAAAAAGTTCTCCACGCAGCCGTGACATATTCTTTTCCGTATAGTCCGTAATATCCGCTCCATTCACCAGTATTTTCCCGGACTTGATTTTTGCTGTTTTCGGAAGTAATTTCATAATACTTTTGCACAATGCACTCTTTCCGCAGCCGGATTCTCCCACAATGGCCAGTACTTCCCCTTTTTCCACAGTAAAACTTACATCCCGAACCGCTTCCACTTCACCGGCATCCGTAAAAAAGCTTACTGACAGATGTTCTGCCTTCAGTAACTCATTCATGACTAACCTCTCAAAACTGCATAAAGAGACTGTTACCAGTCTCTTTGCATCTCTCATCTTTCTTTTTATTTCACGATTTCCCATTCCTGAATATTCCAGAAAATACCAACTCCGTGATGACCAAGTACGGTCTTTTCGGAGATTCCTTTGATATCCGAATCCGCCACATAATTGGCATCAATATAACAGATAAATGCATATGCCGGATCCTTTGCCAGCTCTTCCTGGAAAAGATCATAATATTTCGCACGGGTTTCCTGATCTTCATACTGTCTTGCCAGTGTCAGATATTCATCCACTTTTTCATTGGAATAACCGGAATAATTGGCTCCTTTATCCGTTCCGAAAACTTTGTAGGTATGATCATCTGCATCAAACGGGCTTCCCCAACCGATCAGGCAGGCCATCTGTCCTCCCCAGTCCATCTGTGCCGGAATATCTACCGTACAGTTGATGCCGATCTCCTGCAACTGCTGTGCCGCTGCCTGTGCAATATCGATTCGATCCTGTTCTCCGGACATGACGCTGATTACAAAGCCGATTTCTTCTCCATTTCTCTCGTAGAAACCATCATCGTCCATGGTACATCCCGCATTCTCAAGAATCTCTTTTGCCTTTTCCGGATTATAATCATAATGTTCCACCTTCTCATCATTGTAGATATTTCTCTGCAATGGACCATAGGCCGGCATTCCCTGACCCAGAAGCACTGCATCAATAATTGCCTGCCGGTCAATACCATAACATACTGCCGGAATAATATCTTTATTTTCCGTCCAGTAATCGTTGCCGAAATTAAACATAATACCACGATAATCCGAAGTTGTCATATCATAGCAGGTATAATCTTCTGTATCCTTAAAACTCTGTGCATTTTTCGGATCTAACAGAGCCATATCAATCTCACCGGACTGTAACTGTACTGCCTGTGTATTGTCATCCTCTACAATCTTAAAGATTACTTTATCGATTTTCGGACTGCCAAGGTAGTAATCTTCATTTTTCACCATGACAATTGACTGCCCTGCATCCCAACTTTCCAGCTTATATGGACCTGTTCCTATCGGATGACGGAAGAAATCCGACTCCTGCATATCTTCTCCATCCAGAAGATGTTTTGGCAAAATCGCCATTGTCATATATTCCAGAAATGCCACATTTGGTTCTGCCAGTTTAAAAGCAATCGTCTGGTCATCTGTGACTGTAATTTCCTGCACATCTTCATAATTTGGTGCATTCTCCGATCCGTTGTCCGGATCCATGATCGCTTCTATTGTAAATTTTACATCGTCTGCCGTAAATGGTTCCCCATCATGCCATTTAATTCCATCTCTGATGTGGAATGTATAGGTATAAGTATCTTCATCATAATCCCAGCTTTCTGCAAGCCCCGGCACTACCTGATCATCCACATCATGAGCAGTCAGTCCGTTAAATAACAGCACATTGATCTCGCAGTGCTCATCCATCGCAGGATTGATCCTTGTATAATCTCCGGATCCGTATGTCAGTGTAGATTCTTCTGTATTTTCTGCTTCTTCTGCAGGTTCATCATCTGCTGTTTCCTCATTCCCCGTCTTCACATCCGCAGTATTACCTGTTTCTGATGTACCCCCACAGGCCGCCAGCGATATCACCAAACCTGCTGCGAGCAATACCGCAACCATTTTCTTCTTCATATGTTTCCCCTTTCAGATTTCTGTAAAAAGAAAGGAAAGGAATCTTTCCCGGATTTCTTTCCTCACTTCTGACATTATTTGCTTTCCAACCCATACTGCTTTTAGATGCGGAGGAGGCAGTATGGTCTGAGCGAACTTACAACCTTCTTCTGTTGTGTGCCTATCATAACCTGTCTTTTCTCTCCTCACAAGCCCCCTGTGGGGTTATATTTTTATCCTTTTTTCAACCGATATTTTCGCACTTTTTTCTTTTTTATATCCTCATCCGGGGGATAGACAAAGCAAAAAAGGAAAGCCGTCCTCCATAGTTTTCATCCATGAAGGACAGCTCCCCTTTTATTTACCGTTCCACAATCTTCAGATCCCAGCCCCCGATTTCCAAAACCTGTCCATCAGTAACTGCAGCCTTTCCAAACAATTCCTCTCCATCAGTGCCATGATAAATCACATTCCGTACTTCCGGCGAATAGTTCAGATAATATACAACTTCTTTTCCAAGATCATTTGTCCCCTTCTTGATAATCACCGGGAACTCCACTTCCTGTTCCATACCCCACAATCCTGCATCCTTCAACACATCCGTAAGGATCTCCCGAAGCATCGCATCACCGGTCCAGCAGCCGAGATAAGTAGCCGTTCCCTTTCCATACGCATTTCTCGTCACTGCCGCATACCGCTTCCAGTTATAGTGATCATAAGAAGCAAGCACCTGTGCCCCTTCCGGGTTCACCAGTTCCATAAAATTTTTCAACTCATTATCTTCACAGTGATACGTCTCTCCTGACAGTTTTACCTGTTTCGGGAACGTAAAATGGCTGTAGGAAATACCCAGACACCGGTCCAGAATATGTGGCTGGCTGTCATGGAACACCTTCAGATTCTCATCCGTGAAACCGGTCTTGAATGTGGTAAACAGATGACCGCCTGCTGCCACATAGTCATTGATCTTCTGAAGCAGGGCTTCCGGTGCTGCGTACAGTGCCGGCACTACCAGCAGATCATACTGCGCAAAACTTTCTGTTTCCGGCCACAGGAAATCGCATTCCACATTCAGTTTATATAACTGATCATAGACATACCGGACCACATCGTTATATTTGCATCCGCCACCACCGCCTGCGGTTCCGTCAATCGGAAACCAGTCCAGCGCAGTCTGTGCTTCATTGCTCACAAGGAAACCAACTTTATTGTGTTTTTTCAGATTCACCAGATGGTTTCCCAGCTCTGCAAACTCCTTACCAATCACTTTTGCAGAACGATACGTATCGTTTTCCTTAAAGTCGTGACTCAACAGTCCTTTCCAGTATGTCTCAAAAGAATTGTGGATCGAATGCCAGTGCCAGTATTCCACCATATTTGCCCCGGAAGCCAGATGACTGAATGCCTGCAGACGAAGCTGTCCGTCGTAAGGAACCCATCCCGGGAATCCCTGTGCCTCTGTCTCCAAAACAAAATAATTATCTGCTTTCAGTGAACGGGTACTGTCTCCGCCATAGGAAATCTCTGCACCGGTCAGTTCGTCCTGTGTCGGATGATAGATATCCACCCCTGCTACTGTCAGTGCCCTTGCTGCATGTTTGTGATCTACCATCGGCTGTACTCCGTAGGAATATCCTCGCCAGTCAAAATCGAAGTTATGGGTGATGAACTGATCTTCCCTTGCATACTCTTTCACAATATCCGCCTGCCACTGCAGATAATCATCCACCAGCGTTCTCTGAAACTTCTGGAACTCCGCACCAAGACTTCCGTTAATTGTTCCACGCACATCCGGAAAATCTTCCCACGCATTGATCCGGTTGCTCCAGTAGTCCAATCCAAACGCCTGATTCATCGCATCCAGATCATCGTTAAACTTTGTCCGCAAGTATTTGACGAACTGTTCCTGCACATTTTTTCCCGCAGTGTCATAATATTTTGTCTCATTATCCAGCTGGAAGCCGATGACACATTTTCTGTGTGCAGACACCTCCATCAGTTTCCGGATCACCCGTTCCCCATAATAACGATATACCGGATGTGTGATATCCATGATCTGACGCGCCCCGTAGATGCCTGGTCCCTTCTTTGTGGTTGCCAGTACATCCGGATGAGATTTTACCATCCAGGTCGGGATCGCATAGGTCGGTGTTCCGATGATCACAGAGATGCCCGCTTCTTCCATCGCATCCAGTACCCGTATCACATGGCTGAAATCAAACACGCCCTCCTGCGGTTCACAGGTACTCCAGGTGGACTCTGCGATACGCACCAGATTGATCCCTGCTGCCTTCATCATCTCCACATCTTTGGCCAGTCGGTCACACGGCATATACTCATCATAATATGCCACCCCATACAGTAATTTGTTCATTCGATTACCCTCTCTTTTTTGTTTATTTTCCACACCCACATAGAATCTTACGGTAATTTTACCCTGTCCGTGCCTCCCCGGTCAACCGCGACCACATATATTGAGCAAAAAAATATAAAAGTCTGCGAAGGTAACTTTTCGTTACTTCCGCAGACCAATTTTTGCAATTTCTGTTTTCTTTTATAAAATACTTCCCACTAGATACACTACAAACGCAGCCACCCAGGCGATCACGCACTGTCCGATCACAACACCGACCGCCCATTTGCTTCCAAGCTCCCTCTTAATGGATGCAATTGCTGCCACACACGGCGTATACAGAAGGCAGAACACCAGAAGGCTGGCTGCCGATACCGGTGTGATACATCCAAGCAGCGCCGACGTCTGACCAAACAGTACAGACAAGGTAGATACCACGCTCTCTTTAGCCATGAATCCGGTAATCAATGCCGTAGAAATCCGCCAGTCACCAAATCCCATCGGTGCAAATACCGGTGCGATCACACTGGCCACCGTCGCCAGGATACTCTCCTGCGAATCACTGACGATATTCAGATGACCATCAAAGGTCTGTAAGAACCAGATCACCAGTGTTGCCATAAAGATCACAGTAAACGCACGCTGCAAAAAGTCTTTTGCCTTATCCCACAGAAGGTGTCCCACATTCTTGGCTCCTGGCATCCGGTAATTGGGCAGTTCCATCACGAACGGTACTGCATTGCCTTTAAAAAGAGTCCCACGGAATACCAGTGCCATCAGGATACCCATCAGAATACCGCCAAAATACAAAGCAATCATCACCAGTGCGCTATGCTTCGGGAAAAATGCCGCCGCAAAAAAAGCATAGATGGGAAGCTTCGCCGAACAACTCATAAACGGTGTCAGAAGAATCGTCATCTTACGGTCACGTTCCGAAGGCAACGTTCTGCTCGCCATAACTCCCGGTACTGTACATCCAAAGCCTACCAGCATCGGTACGATACTTCTTCCGGAAAGTCCGATCTTTCTGAGCAGCTTATCCATCACAAAAGCCACCCTTGCCATATACCCGCTGTCTTCCAGCATAGATAAAAAGAAAAACAGTGTAACGATGATCGGCAGGAAACTCAGGACACTTCCCACGCCGGTAAAGATTCCATCCATTACCAGAGACCGAAGGACACTGTTGACATTCGCTGCCCCCATCCACTGATCCACCAGACCTCCCAGTGCATCGATACTTACTTCCAGGATATTCTGTAAAAAAGCACCGATCACTCCAAAAGTCAGGAAAAATACCAGCCCCATGATCCCGATAAAACACGGAATCGCCGTGTATTTTCCGGTGAGTATCTTATCGATCTTCACACTTCGCAGATGCTCTTTACTCTCCCGTGGTTTGACCACTGTCTCATCGCAGACATTTTCAATGAAATCAAATCGCATGTGCGCAATTGCCGCCGCCCTGTCAAGACCACGCTCTGTTTCCATCTGTTTCACGATATGCTCCAGCATCTCTTTTTCATTCTGATCCAGTTTCAATGCCTCGAGAATCAGCGTATCCCCTTCTGCCAGCTTCGCCGCCGCAAAACGGACAGGTATCTGTGCTGCCTTTGCATGATCTTCGATCAGATGCATGATCGCATGCAGACATCTATGTACCGCACCACCATCTTCATTGGCATCACAGTAATCTGTCTCCTTTGGCCGTTCCTGATATTTTGCCACATGCAGAGCATGGGCTACCAGTTCATCAATACCTTCATTCTTCGCCGCCGAAATAGGAACCACAGGTATCCCCAGCATCTCTTCCATCTGGTTAACCAGAATCGATCCGCCGTTTTCCCGTACCTCATCCATCATATTCAGGGCAAGCACCATCGGAATATCCAGCTCCATCAGCTGCATGGTCAGATACAGATTCCGCTCAATATTGGTAGCATCCACAATGTTGATGATTCCTTTCGGATGTTCATTCAGCACAAAATTTCTTGTAACGATCTCCTCACTGGAATATGGGGACATGGAATAGATTCCCGGAAGATCGGTCACCAGTGTGTTTTCTTTTCCTCTGATAGTTCCATCTTTTCGGTCCACCGTTACTCCCGGAAAGTTACCCACATGCTGACTGGATCCGGTCAGCTGATTAAACAGTGTGGTTTTTCCACAGTTCTGATTCCCTGCAAGTGCAAATGTCAGCACCTCTGTATCCGGCAAAGGATGTTCCGTTTCCTTCTCATGATATTTACCACCCTCTCCAAGTCCCGGATGGGGGATTACTGTTCGTTCTTTTTTTTCCGGTTTTACCTGTCCGGCATCCCGTATATTTTCAATCTCAATTTTCTCCGCATCTGCAAGACGCAGTGTCAGTTCATAACTGTGAATCCGCAGTTCCACCGGATCTCCCATGGGAGCGTACTTTACTACTGTTACCTCTCCCTGTGGAATCAGTCCCATATCCAGAAAATGCTGACGCAGCGCCCCTTCTCCGCCTACCGAGCGAATCGTTGCTGTCTTTCCTACCGGTAAATCTCTTAATGTCATGACTGCATTCCTCTTTTCTTTATTTTCTTGCTGTCATCCGTCCGAAGGTTTCCAGAATCTCAAAATCCTCCCGACAACTATGTAGATTTTATCCTTAATGATAATATTTATCAATAGAAAACCCCAAAATATCTCCAAAAAGTATCTGAACCCTCCTTATTCTTGCTTCCTTTTTTTCTTTTCTCATGATATGATTGCATATGTTATGCTGTTTGGTATCTGTGTGTCTGTTGAACAGTTGTCTTTTATCGATATTACATATGAAGGGAAGGAATTTTATGAAAAAGACACAGCTTAAAAATTCTCTGCTTCTGCTGCTGACAGCCACCATCTGGGGTGTGGCTTTCGTAGCCCAGAGTGTTGGTATGGATCACGTGGGTCCGTTTACTTTCAACGCTGTTCGAAGCATCATCGGAGGAATCGTCCTGATTCCATGCATTTTCTTTCTGGATCACAGAGAATCTGTCCAAAAAGAGGAACTGCCATCGCCTCAACAACAGGCAGAACAGACCGGTACACTGATTCTCGGCGGTGTCTGCTGCGGTATTCTTCTGGCACTTGCCAGTAGTTTTCAGCAGATGGGCATCCAGTATACAACGGTCGGACGTGCAGGATTTATCACTGCCTGCTATATTGTTATCGTTCCGATTCTTGGCCATTTCTTTCTGAGGAAAAAATGCGGCGCTACCATCTGGATCGCTGTTGCACTTGCACTGGCAGGACTGTATCTGCTTTGCATCACAGACGGTTTTTCCGTTGGAAAAGGGGATCTGCTGGTCATGGTATGTTCCCTGCTGTTTTCCTTACATATTCTGGTAATCGACTATTTTTCGCCCAAGGTTGATGGTGTGAAAATGTCCTGTATCCAGTTTTTTGTCTGCGGATTCTTATGTGCGATCCCGGCTGTCTTTACGGAACCTATCGTATTGGCAGATATCTTTGCCGCCTGGGCACCGATTCTTTATGCCGGTGTGATGTCCTGCGGTGTTGCGTACACCCTGCAGATCATCGGACAGAAAGATATGAACCCGACTGTGGCTTCTCTAATTTTAAGTCTGGAATCCTGCATCTCGGTACTGGCAGGCTGGATCCTTCTGAATCAGAAGCTTTCCGCACGGGAGTTATCAGGATGTGTGCTGATGTTTGCAGCAATCATTCTGGCACAGCTTCCCTCCGGGAAAAAAGCATAAAATCCCGAGACATACAAGTCAAAATGCCATCAGCGAGGTGATTAGAAATGCATTTTGGCTCGTAACTGTGAGGGTACTGAAGAGTTACGAAATTTGTAAATGGCAGATTGAGTAATTAAATTTCAAAAAAGGGTTGACGAATCATCTGTAACCAAGTATGATTATAAACAGATTCGCACTGCAACGCGTTGAAGTGCAAAATTCTTTATTTTTTATGGAGGCTTTTGAAATTATGGAAATGGATATGGAATTCTTACGGAAACTACCAACCCCGAAGGAGTTAAAAGAACAGTTTCCGGTAAGTGAAAAAATAGCAGCAATCAAAGCGGACCGTGACAGACAGATCCGCGAAATCTTCGAGGGGAAAGATGGCCGTCTTCTGCTGATCATCGGACCATGTTCTGCGGATAATGAAGATGCGGTGATCGATTACATCAGTCGTCTCCGCACCGTACAGGATAAGGTCGCAGATAAGATTTTTATGATTCCCCGTATCTACACAAACAAACCGAGAACCATCGGTATGGGCTACAAGGGTATGTTGCATCAGCCGGATCCGGAAAAAAAAGAAGACATGTTAAAGGGTATCATTGCGATCCGTGACCTGCATACCAGAGCAGTCAATGAGACGGGATTTACCTGTGCCGATGAGATGCTGTACCCGGAAAATCACAGATATTTATCGGATCTGTTGTCTTACGTTGCCATCGGTGCCCGTTCTGTCGAAGACCAGCAGCACCGTCTGACCGCCAGCGGCGTTGGCATCCCGGCAGGTATGAAGAACCCGACCGGCGGAGATATTTCTGTCATGATGAATTCTATCATCGCCGCACAGCATGGTCATATGTTCCTGTACCGCGGCTGGGAAGTAAAAACTCCCGGTAATCCTTACGCACATGCGATTCTGCGTGGTTATGTGGACAAATTCGGAAGAAATATGCCGAACTATCATTACGAAGATCTGCAGAATCTCCTGGAACACTATCAGGAAGTCAACGAATCCGCTCAGACAAAGCTGGTAAATCCTGCTGTTATCATAGACACCAATCATTCCAACTCCGGAAAACGGTTTGCGGAACAGATCCGTATCAGTAAGGATGTTATGCACAGCTGTAAGGTTTCAGAAGATGTTCATAAACTGGTGAAGGGACTGATGATCGAGAGTTATATCGAGGACGGTGCTCAGAAGGTGAGCGAACACTGTTATGGAAAATCGATTACGGATCCTTGTCTGGGTTGGGAGAAAACCGAGAAATTGATTTATGAACTGGCGGAGCTTTGGTAAGAGAGACGTTATTTTTGCTAGAGCGTGTCTGAAAAAGGCTTTTCGTGAGCTGCGAGTCTCAGTTTGTGGGAGATTTTATCCGAATGAGGGCGGCGTAGCGGGCTACGGCAACCGAATGAGGGTAAAATATACCGCAAAGTGGGGCTTGCAGATTGCGGAAATGATTTTTCAGACACGCTCTAAAGCGGACGCGGAAAGGCTCCCGGTTCCTGGCATTCCCTTACAAGGCTCCTCTACTTTACAAACAGAATCGGGCTATAATAATACCCAATCATCCCCGCACCGGAATGATACGGAAGAATGAATTCTCCCTGCGCATATGATAACAGCTCCTCATATTTTCTTACAGCCTCTATGAATCTTTCCATGAATTTTTTCATACTAATCCTCTCCTCTCATTTCAGACTGACTATGAGTCTCTTATGCAACAAAAAAGCAGAACAAGGATACTATTCGAACCCCCTTGTTCTGCTTTTCTATATCATATCACTTCTTTTTTCTCTGTGCAATCCCTTTTTTACGTTACTTCGATAAATTTATCTATTTTCCGTGATATCTCGGTTTTCTCCATAGATTGTAAATCCATTTCGTCCGTTCCGTTTCGTCTCATATAATGCCTGGTCTGCGCTTCGATACAGATTCATATAGGTTTTTCCATGCTCCGGAGCCAGTGCGATTCCCACACTGATCGTGATACCCTTTCCATCCATCTCGTCAAACACCAGCTTTTTCGTCTCTGCCATCAACTGCTCCGCCTTTGTTCTGACGGCCTCTTTTGTAGTTACATTTCGCATCAGGATAATAAACTCATCGCCACCGATTCGTCCCACAATATCATCCCCACGAAACCGTCTTCCCAGCAACACACCGAAAGTACGAAGTACCACATCTCCCACCGCATGTCCGTAGACATCATTGACTTCTTTAAACTTGTCTATATCCATGATGAAAAACGCATGGATACTTCCGTCTTTCGCCTCTTCCAGTGCATTTTCGGCAAACTGTTCCGCATATTTACGGCTGTACACCTGTGTCAGTTCGTCCGTCTGTGCAGAATGGAGAATCGCTTCCGTCTTCTGACGATTCTTTCGGATAATATATAAGATCAAAAGACAGACCAGAATTCCAAAACATCCAAGAAATACCATCTCGTACTTTTCCACGAATGCGTAAGACTGCTGCGCAACCGTTACCGATGCAACATAGCAGATCATCCAGTCATTGATTCCAAGTGGGGCATATGCCAGATATCGATCAGAACCATCGGCATAACCAGACAGCCGAACCAGCCCGTCCTCTCCCATAGCAAAGTTCTGTTTTACCTCACTGATGCTATGCCCTTCCCGTGTCGTCTTTGAATTATAAAAAGTAAATATATCTTCTCCGTAAGAAAACTTATGATCCACCGGCTCTCCGGTATGAGCAACTATTTTTCCTTCTTTGGTAACGATCAGACTATATCCATTGCCGGAAAACAAATCATCAAACAACATCTGACTCAGTTCACCGACATTACAGGAACCACACAGAATACCAATCACTTCATCCTCATGAAATACAGGAACACCCAGTACCACTCTCGTCTCCTGGTCCACACTACTCTCCAGTGGATCGCTTAAAGTCCGGTTCCCACTGATTCCCTCTTTAAAATACCGCCGGTGTGAAACATTTTTCTCTACTCCATTATCGTAATATGCATTTCCCTCCGGATCGATCAATGCCAACCGATCCAGTGATGTATTTTTTTGAAAAACAGTAAGTACTTCCTTATTTTCTTCATTCATAAGTTCATTGCTTTCCGCTATCTTCTCAGCAACCCCTTCCAGATATGAATAATGAATATTTAAAATTGTACGGAGATGTTCGCTCTGTCTGGCTACATTTGTTTTCATTCTCTCCTGTGAACTGCTGTCAATCGTTTTCTGTGCAACCACATAAAAGAATATCAGTCCGATTCCTACCGCCAGAATAAACACTGACATCGCCCCTACATAATTTCTGGCCAGATCCTGTCTCTTTTTCTTATTAATAAGCCCTCAACCCCTCCCTGTTCTTTTTTCTTTTTTAATATAACAGAAATATGTCTTAAATACTACTTGTTTCTCGATGTTCTTCTATCTTTTCCTCGACATTTTATAACCTGTATTTTCCCCGGTACAGCGTTTCATAAATAACTATACCATACACGCAGGATACAGATTCGAGTGTACAGCTTTAAAAACGTAGGCGTAGCGGGCTACGGCAACCGAATGAGGGTAAAATATACCGCAAAGTGGGGCT
>ENA-OPCI01000410-OPCI01000410.1-human-gut-metagenome-genome-assembly--contig:-NODE-410-length-29845-cov-9.354750_pt1 | contig 29845 bp, 24 predicted proteins | sample MGYA00241564_ERZ501479 | MGnify/ENA primary metagenome ERZ501479 (study PRJEB25962, sample SAMEA2042630) | human gut metagenome | biome: human gut; feature: human-associated habitat; material: faeces...
AAACTCAACGCTTGATGTCGTAGTTCATGTTCATCAGGTTGCGGATGGAGCTTACATCGTCGGTGATGTTGGCATCGCCGTGGATGGTGTGCTTGATGGCGCTGCTGGCTACGGCAAAGTTGATCATATCCATGGCACGGTAGTTGTGGAGCATGGCGTAGATCAGGCCGCTGGCAAAAGCGTCACCGCCGCCCACACGGTCCAGGATGTTAAAGGTGAACAGCTTGCTCTCAAAGGTGTGGCCGTCGTACCACATAAAGGCTTTCAGGCTGTTCTCGCTGCCGCTATGGGCATAGCGGACATGGCGGGCGATGCACTTGAGGCTGGGGTAACGCTCAATAAAGCGCTGGAAGATCTCGTCCTGCTGTTCGTAGCTGGGCTGCAGAGGCACGCCGTCTTTCCAGTCGCCCTTGGAGTGGTCGTTCTCGTCTTTCCACAGGTGGTAAGGCTCAATGCCCAGCAGCACGTCCACATAGGGCAGACACTCGGTGCAGAAATCCCGGGCCTCGTCCCAGGTCCACAGGGTGGAGCGGAAGTTGCCATCAAAGCTGACGGTCAGGCCTTTTTTCTTGGCTACTTTCAGCATGTCGATGATGAGGCCGCGGCAGTTGGGGGCCAGTGCCGGGGTAATGCCGCTCAGGTGCAGCCAGTCAAAGCCCTCCAGCAGTGCATCCAGATCCACCTGCGAGAAATCATACTCCGTGATGGCGCTGTGCTTGCGGTCATAGATGACCTTGGAGGGGCGGATGCCGTAGCCCGTCTCCAGATAGTAAGTACCCAGACGGTTCGAGGGAGTCTCGTCCGGCTCGGTGAGGATCATCGGGGTGCAGTGCACATCGTTGGAGCGCAGCCAGCGCACGGCGCTCTTGCCCAGGCTGTTGTTGGGCACCACGCTGAAGAACGTGCTGTCCACGCCCAGGTTTGCCAGTGCCAGCGCGATGTTGGCCTCGCTGCCGCCGTAGCTGGCCTCAAAGTTGGAAGCCATGCGCAGCTTTTCGTAGTTCGGCGGGGTCAGGCGCAGCATGATCTCGCCGCAGGTGATAAACTTCTGTCCGGCGGTCTCCTTGCCAAGGATCGGATTGAAATGTTCCATAACGCTCCTCCTAAAAGACGGTTTTGGATCAAAGGCCCGGACAGCTTCTTCACGGGAAAGCTCTCTGAGCACACATTGTTGTATCCATTATAGTGCGATTCCCGTCGGAATGCAAGTTGAAACCGGAAGTTGCGAGAGAAAATAACAGAGGATTTTTGTGCACGTTGCTCATGCTTATACTCCGGTCAAATCAAAGCTGGGTGTATACTCCTCTTTTGCACTGCTCTTCTGCTGCATGTAACCCATTGTGAGGCCTTTGTCCATCGCGTAATTGACCACCCGGCGGTACTCGTAGGTGGTAATGCGCCGCCCGATGCCGTGCTCTGCTGCCTTGTAGAACGGCGTGTACTGGCTCATGACGCTGGGCAGGAAACACCCGGGGTCGGCCTCGTTCCAGGCAGCCATCTGGTCCAGGACGGCAAAGCTGTCGTCCATGTGGCCGGGCAGAGCCAGATGGCGCAGGATGACGCCCTTTTGCAGGATGCCCTCAGCGTCAAATACCGGGTGGCCGGCCTGCGCCATCATGGCCTCAATGGCGGGCCTGGCCTGGGCAAAGTAATCCGGTGCAGCGGAAAGCTCTGCCGAGAGGGCGGCGGAGACGTATTTCAGGTCAGCCAGCCAGATGTCAATGGAACTCCGCCAGGCCTCCACACTCTCCACCGTCTCGTAGCCGCCTGTGTTGCAGACGATGGGCAAATGCAGCCCCTGCGCCCGGGCCAGATCCAGCGCGGCAATGATCCAGGGCCGCCATTGCCCGGGGGTGACCAGATTGATGTTGTGGGCTCCCTGGGCCTGTAAGCTGAGGAAAATTTTAGCCAGATGCTCCACGGTGATCTCCTTGCCCAGCCCCTCGGCGCTGATGGGATAGTTCTGGCAGAAGCAGCACTTGAGGGTGCAGCCGGAGAAAAAGACTGTGCCGCTGCCTTTGGTGCCGCTGATGCAGGGCTCTTCCCAGAAATGCAGGGCCGCCCGGGCGACTTTTAAAGTATTGCCTGCCCCACAGAAACCGCACTGTCCGGCGGCGCGGTCGGCTTTGCACCGCCGGGGGCAGAGAGTGCAGGCGTCCGGCGGGGTGACAACGATGTTTTTGGGCATATTATCCAAGTCCTTTGCAAAATCTTTTACGCTTTTCTAAAGGCTATTATACCATTTCCAGAAGCAAAAGTGGTATACTAAGAAATAATATTGCATGTGATGCAAGAATACTACATATTTGGACATCTGGAGGACATCATGCGTACCGAAACCGAAGAGATCCGGGACAATCTGAAATATTTATCCCTGCTTGCACGGGATTACCCCTCGCAGGCTGCGGCGGCCAGCGAGATCATCAGCACCGAGGCTCTGCTCAAGCTGCCCAAGGGTACCGAGCATTTTATGAGCGATCTGCACGGCGAAAACGAAGCCTTTGTACATATCCTGAACTCTGCCTCCGGCGTCATCCGCGAAAAAGTGGATATCGTGCTGGGGGATACGGTCCCTGAGTCTGACCGTGCCGAGCTGGCAACGCTGATCTATTACCCCAATGAGAAACTGCCCCAGCTCAAGGCCAAGTGCGCGGACGAGGAGACGCTGGAGCAGTGGTATACCGAGACGCTGCTCCGCCTCATTGATCTCTGCCGTCTGGTTTCTTCCAAGCACACCCGAGAGCATGTGCGTGCGTGCCTGCCCTCCAGCTGCGGTTATATTCTGGACGAGCTGCTCCACGCCCATTTTGAGGACCACGATAAAGATCTCTATTATGGCCAGATCGTGGGCAGTATTATTGAAAATGGCCGCGCGGACCGTTTCATTGTCCGCCTGTGTGAGCTCATCAAGCGGCTGGCCGTGGATAAGCTGCACATTGTGGGCGACCTGTTTGACCGCGGCCCCCGCCCGGATATCATCCTGGACCTGCTCATGCGCCACCATAACGTCGATATCCAGTGGGGCAACCATGATGTGGTCTGGATGGGCGCCGCCGCCGGCAGCCCCATCTGCATCTGCACGGTCCTCAAGACCACGCTGGCCTACCACAACCATGCCATGCTGGAGGACTGCTATGGCATCAACCTGCGCCATCTGCAGCGGATGGCCGAGCAGTTCTACGGCAACGATGACCTGACCATCTGGATGCCCCACACCGATTTGGAGCGCGGCCCCTATACACCGGGAATGCTCCACCGGTGCGCGGTCATGCACAAGGCTGTCACCATCCTGATGCTCAAGATGGAGTGCAAGGTCATTGACCGCAACCCGGATTTCAAGATGCAGGGCCGCGATTACCTCCGCTGCATCGACTGGGAGAAGAAGACCGTCCGGATCGGGGACAAGGAGTATCCTCTGCGGGACACTTCGTTCCCCACGGTGGACCCCAAAGACCCCGCCGCCCTCAACGACGATGAGCGGCTGGTGCTGCACAAACTGGTGGAGTCGTTTCGCCAGAGCCAGAAGCTGCAGGAGCATGTGGAGTTCCTCTACGCCAAGGGCAGCGTTTACCACATTGAAAACGGCAACCTGCTCTACCATGGGGTGGTGCCCATGACCCAGAAAGGCACCTTTGCGGTGGAGCGGTTCGAGGGACACACCTATTCCGGCCGGGCCCTCATGGATTACTGCGATGAGCGGGCCCGCCGCGGCTACTTTGCCCCGGAGGGAAGCGCCGCCCGCCGCAGCGGACAGGACTTTTTGTGGTATCTGTGGTGCGGCAAGCTTTCGCCGCTGTTTGGCCGCAGTGCCATGACGACATTCGAGCGGCTGTATGTGGAGGATAAAAGCACCCACACCGAAAAGAAAGACCCCTATTATACATGGTATAATGAGGAAGCCGTCTGCCGCCGCATTCTGGCGGAGTTTGGCCTGCCCGGTACCAGCCACATCGTCAACGGCCATGTCCCTGTGCAGGAGAAAAACGGTGAGAGCCCCATCAAAGGCGGGGGACGTCTCGTGGTCATCGACGGCGGCTTCTGCCGCGCCTATCATGAGAAGACGGGCATTGCGGGCTATACACTGGTCTACTCCAGCCGCACCATGTCCCTGCGTACCCATCAGCCGTTCGTCAGCGCGGAAAAGGCCGTGAATGAGAACATCGACATCATCTCCCAGAAGAACATTCTGGAAACGGAGAATCATCGCATCCTCGTGGAGGAGACCGATGAGGGAGAAAACCTCCGGGAGCGGGTGCACGACCTCAAACAGCTGGTCCGCGCCTACCAGCTGGGCTGGATCAAGGAGACCCGCAGCGAGGATCAGGTCTGGTAAAATGCGGTCTCTGTCCGGCGGAACCGGCCCGGGCAATTGTAAAATTTTTGAAAAAAGAGACAAAAAAACGGAATATCTTCATGGATTCTGGGCAAAACAGAAAATAACGGACAGAATGGCGCGGGGGCTTTGCTTTTTCTGTGTTCTCGTGTATAATAGGGTAGCTGCAGTTGTTGCGGTTTTATTTTCCTGCCTGAAAACTCGCGGCACGCGGGTCCTCGCAAGAAACTGCGGCATGTACTTTGGAAATGCACCTTATAGGGCCTGTCACGAAGCGGGCCCACGACAAGGAGATCATAAAATTGGAAAAATTTGTTGTTACGGGCGGCAAAGCCCTGCATGGTGAGGTTACAATCTCCGGCGCAAAGAACGCGGCAGTGGGCATCCTGCCCGCCACCATTCTGGCAGCCGATGTCTGCGTCATTGAAAACCTGCCGGATATCAGCGATGTGGCCGTCAGCCTCAAGATCCTGAGCACCCTGGGCGCACAGGTCAAGATGCTGAACAAGAACACCTATGAGATCGACACCACCCACCTGACAAGCACCAATGTCCCGGATGACCTGTCCCGCCAGATGCGCGCCAGCTATTACTTCCTGGGTGCACTGCTGTCCCGTTTCGGCAAGGCACAGGTGGCCATGCCCGGCGGCTGCAACCTGGGCCCCCGCCCCATCGACCAGCACCTGAAAGTTTTCAGCGCCCTGGGCGCAGAGGACAGCGTGGATTACGGCATGATCACCGTCCGTGCCAAGGAGCTCAACGGAGCGCATATCTTCTTTGATAAGGTCAGCGTGGGCGCTACCATGAACGGGATGCTCTCCGCTGTCATGGCCAAGGGCCAAACCATTCTGGAAAACTGCGCCAAGGAACCCCATGTGGTCGATCTGGCCAACTTCCTGAATATGTGCGGTGCGGATGTCCGTGGCGCCGGTACCGATGTCATCAAGGTGCGCGGCGTGGAGAAGATGCACGGCTGCACCTACAGCATCATCCCGGACCAGATCGAGGCCGGCAGCTATATGGTGGCTGCCGCTGCCGCCGCCGCCGAGGTCCTCATCAAGAACGTCACTCCCAAGCATCTGGAGCCGATCACCGCAAAGCTCCGCCGTGCAGGCGTGGAAGTGGAGGAATTTGACGATTCCGTCCGCGTCCGCCGCACCGGCGATATCCTGCCTTTGAAGATCAACACCATGCCGCACCCCGGTTTCCCCACCGACATGCAGCCGCTCATGGGCGTGCTGCTCAGCGTGGCGAAGGGAACTTCTACCGTGACGGAAAGTGTCTGGGACAACCGCTTCCGCTATGTGGACGAGCTGCGCAAGATGGGCGCGAATGTCCAGGTGGATGGCCAGGTGGCCGTGTTTGAGGGTGTCGAGAAGCTCAGCCCGGCCCCCCTCCGTGCGACCGACCTGCGCGCGGGCGCTGCCCTGGTGGTGGCTGCCCTGATGGCCGACGGCACCAGCGAGGTGGAAGAGATCGGCTATATCGAGCGCGGCTACGAGAATATCGTGGAAAAGCTGCGCGCGCTGGGTGCTGATATCGAGAAAGTGGAGCGGGTGCCCGCTGCACTGGAACAGGCCATGTGATCCGCAATGTCTGAATTTATCTCGTTGTATTCCGGCTCTTCCGGCAACAGCAGCGTGGTGCGCTGCGGCGACCATTACCTTATCATTGATATGGGCAAGGGCGTGCGCACCACTGGCGCTGCCCTCAAATCGCTGGGGCTGAACATTGCGGACTGTGACGGCATCCTCGTCACCCACGAGCACAGCGACCACGTCAAGGGCCTTTCCACGTTCCTCAAAAAGAATCCGCTCCCGGTCTACGGCGGTGCGGATACATTGGATTTTCTGGACGCCAACGGCATCGTCCCGCCCACCTGTGAGCTGAACACCCTGTCCAGCCGGGAAGAGGACATTGGTGCCTTTGGGGTGCAGGCATTCCCCACCAGCCACGATGTGCCCTGTGTGGGCTACCGCATCCATACCCCGGACGGAAAGACCATGACCCTTGCTACCGACCTGGGCGTCCTGACGCCACCGGTGCACGAGGCGCTGTCCGGCTGTGACCTGGTTGCACTGGAGAGCAATTACGATCTCCACATGCTCCGCAGCGGCCCGTATCCCTATTACTTACGCGCCCGGATCGAATCGGCCCGGGGCCACCTCTCCAACGATGAGTGCTCCGCCAAGCTGCTGGAGCTCGTTCAGGAGGGCTGCAAAAAGTTTGCCCTGTGTCATCTCTCGCAGGAGAACAACACCCCGATGCTGGCGCTGCAGACCGTTTTCAACACCCTCGGTGCCGCTGGTGTCGTGCCCGAGAAAGACTGTGTTGTGCAGGCCCAGCGCCGCAATGAAGTCAGCCCGGTGCTGGAATTTTAAATGGGATCAAAGAACCCCGCCAAAGCAGGTTTTACACTTGCCGCGGCGGGGTTTTCTGCATCTTGTTTGTCCGGGAGTTTGTGCCGGAATTACTCGCTGGCTTTCTGCGCCCGGATGTCTTCGCCCACAAAGTTGAACGGGACAAAGGCGGACAGGCGGCTGGAGATCTTCTCGGTGTAACGCTTTTCCAGCAGGGAACCGTCGGTGATATTGGTCGTCACAATGGTAGGCAGGCCTGCCCCCAGGCGGTTGTTGAGCAGGCTGTAAAATGTGGTGATGAAATAGGGTGTGACAAACTCGGTGCCCAGATCATCCAGGATCAATAAATCGGCAGTGGCGGCGGTGCGCAACAGGGTATCGGCATCGCCGGAGGGGTCAAAGCGGGAAGCCTCCATCTTGCTAAAGAAGTCCGGGCTGGAAACATAAATGACATCGTAGCCCTTGTCCAGCACGATGCCGGCAATGGCAAGGGCCGCATGCGTTTTGCCAAGGCCTGCATTGCCCACCAGCATCAGGCTTTCATTCTCAGCAGGGGAGAAGTCCTCCGCGTAATTTTTCAGGCCTGCCAGCAGCTGGCCCATGTAAGTACGGACATTCAGCCCCAGAGCGGGGTCAATGACATTGGGGTAATAGCTCAGTTTCATGGTATCAAAGCTGGAAATGGACAGGCTGGAAAGCCCCTCGATCTCTTTCCGGCGGAGGGCCTGCATCACCTTGTGGACACAGCTGCAGGTGCGCCCGTCTACCACGCCAGTGTCCTGGCACTTTTTGCAGGTGAATTTTGGTTCCAGCGCATCGGCCGGGCGTCCGCTGGCGGCCAGCAAGGCGGCCAGTTTCTGCTTTGCCTCCGTCAGGGCGGCGTTGGCGGCGGTGCGGTCTTTGCCGGAAGCACCGGCCAGCGCACAGCGGATGCCGCGCACCCGCACTTCTTCCTCCGCGTGGCGCAAAGCCGGGATCACGGCCTCCGCCTCCGCGCGGGCGTCTTCCGCCAGTGCCCGGGCTGTCTGCCGCCGGGCTGCAATGGTGCGCAGGGCTTCCTGATACAGTTCGTTTTTGGTACGCATAGAGTGACCTCGTTTCCGCGCTTACGGCGTGGATTTCTTTTTCAGGCGGTTGAGCGACGCGGTGAGGGAAGAATTCTTGAGAAAATCGTTTCCGCTGGGGGCGGTACGGTCCACCCAGATGTTCCGGCTGGCACCGATCTCCGCCACCGGGCCGCGCACATCGTGGATGGTGCGCAGACCTTTGGCATTCCAGGTCTTGAGGATGCTGTTCCAGTACCACAGGTCCCGCTTGGGGCCGGCCTGCACGGCCACTTCCTGCACCATGGCGTCATCGTAGCCGTAGACCTCATACCAGCGGGCAATGGCTTTCCGTCCGCCCAGGGTGAGCTCGCTGTCCGGGATGCCCAGCAATCCGCTGACATACTGCTCCCGCTGGGCCCGGAGGGCCAGCAGTTTCAGGTGGGCATCCGCCTGTTCGCCGGTCTCCACGCCCTCAGCCCGCCAGACTTTCAGCTCGTGGGTCACAGCGGCCATAGTCCGCTTGCCCTTGCTGGCCACATAGGCCACGCAGAGCATGACGGTTTCCGGGGCAAAGCCATCCTGCAAATACAGGTGGACGATCTTTTCCATCTCGCTGTGGGTCAGCGGCCGGGCAAAGCCGGTCTGTGCACAGTCGATGAGGCTGGAGATCATCGGGTCGGTGCGGGAAGCCGCGGCGATCTCCTGCCAGGTCATGGGGGCGGGGGCGCTGGGCTCCTCGCCCGGGGCAGCGTTCTCCTCGTACCGTTCCAGCAGGCCGGCACCCGCCCAGAACGAAAGGGCGCTCTCTGCCGTCATCCGGCTGCGGAGTTTCAGATCTGAACACAGCTTGTCCGGGTCTGTGATCCCCGTTGCCAGCACATACAGCGCCACGCGGACGTTATATTCCTCCGCGATGCCCAGCTTGGAAAATACCAGCTGCGGCACCGGAATGGTATCGCCTTTGAGCTCTTTTAAACGATAGATCATGGGTCCCTCACAGTCATCAGGATTGGCCGGAGGCTTCTTCCTCCGGTGTCGGCGGCGTCCAGGGTTCACAGTCCAGCAGAGAGGGGCGCTGCTTCCAGCGCTCCAGGTCGGCTTCGTAAGTCTCTGCCAGATATTTGGCTGCCGCAGCCCGGCCCTCGTCGGAGAGAGGGTAGACCTCCCGGCGGCGGAGGGCAGGGTCGGTGAATTCCAGCGCCCAGGGGTCCGGCCAGACGTCCACCGTGAGGATGCTCTCTTCTTTTTCGGCTCCCTCGCCGCCCTCCGGGTCCGGTACCTTGCGCTTGCCGGGGGTCAGCAGGTAGCGCATCCCATCCTCGTTGCCGCTGAACGAGTTTTTGTTTTTAAAGTAGTGCAGCAGAGGAACAAAAATCATACAAAACGCCTTTCCGCGAAATGCCAAAAAGAAAACCGCGCTGTTCAACACGAATCAGCGCGGTGATTGGAGCAGGATACGGGACTCGAACCCGCCGCCTACTGCTTGGGAAGCAGTCGCTCTACCGGATGAGCTAACCCTGCGAGTGCTTATTTAGTTTAGCAAAGTACAGCGGATTTGTCAACTGTTTTTCCGCTCGATTTTTGTCAGCAGGAAAAACTCTTGCACTTTTGGGTGCAAACGGGTATGATATGGGGTGAACAAACGAACCGAATTTGTAGGCTTCTTTAAAGGAGTGGAAAACATGCCTGGCGATCTTCACAATCATTCAACCTGTTCGGATGGCTCGGTGCCCATCCACCGCCTGCCCCTTATGGCAGCACGGGTGGGGCTGGACACCATGGCTATTTCGGACCACGATACCCTCCTCAGCGTCCAGTACTGCTACGACCATCCCACACAGGATGGCGTGCGGCTCATCCCGGCCACGGAGCTGACGGGCTACGACTACGAGCGCAGCCACCGGGTGCACCTGTTGGCGTTCTGGCCCGACCCGGAGAGCAAAGCCCTGCGGGAACACTGCGACATCATGCGCCAGCGCCGCAACGAGTGCTGTCTGCAGAGCGCCCGGGAAATTGAGGCGCTATACCCGCAGTTCCGCACCGAGCAGGCGCTGGAGTACGCCAAGGACAGCGGCGTGCTCTACAAGAGCGGCATCATGCAGGCCCTGCATGAGCTGGGCCTGTGTGACGGAATCTATACCAGCCTGTACCACTATCTCTTCGGGTGGAACCCCCGGGGCATCGTGCTCCACTCGCCGGAATACCGCCCGGTGCGGGATGTACTGGCTACGGCCAAAGCAGCCGGGGCAGTCGTCGTTTTTGCTCACCCGACGGTCTACCAGAGTATGCCGCTGGTGCGGGAGCTGGTCAAAGAGGGGATGATCGATGGCATTGAGGTGGAGCACCCCCGCAACAGCCCGGGGGACAAAGCCGAGTGCGCCGCCCTCTGTGAACAGTACGGTCTCATCCACACCGGCGGCAGCGATTTCCATGGAGCCAACCACGGCCATCCAAACCCTGTGGGGGCCTGCATCACATCCGATGACCAGATCGCCCGCATTGAGGAGCTGGCCCATCAGAGAAAAAATAACGCTCGGGGAGCGGGTTGTTGACCTTTTTAGCGGCTTATAGTATACTACTTTGTAAACGACACCATGGCAGGGTCAAGCCATGTGGATTTGAAAAAGAGAGGATATTTTGCAATGAGCAAATCGTTTAGTTTCCCCAACGTGGGCACCTGTTCCAAGCAGACCAACATCGTCCTGAACGACGACCACACCATTGAGTCCGTCGAGGTCGTTGGCGGCTGCAACGGCAACCTGAAAGGCATCAGCCGCCTGCTCAAGGGCATGAAAGCAGAAGACGCCATCGCCCGTATGGAGGGCACTACCTGCGGCCCCCGTCCCACCAGCTGCCCGGATCAGATTGCCAAGAATCTGAAAAAGGCTCTGGCCGAAATGTGATCTCAAATTTTCATCAATGGATGAACGCACGGTGCACCTGCTGCATGGTGCGTTTTTTGCTGTTACGACAGGAATGACTGATTTTTTCTCTGGAAATGGGGCTATACTTCTGCTGGATACCAAAATGGAGGCAGAGGGAGCACATGAGCATTTGGGAAGCATTCGGCAAGGGCAGATACAAAGGGTTCTCCCGGGAGGCAGGGCTGCTGCTGGACGAGGCGGTAGAGCTGGCCGGGGGGCTTGGCTGCAAAAAAGCGGATACTGGCCACCTGCTGCTGGCAATGCTCCAGACCGACCACGGCCCGGCGGCGAAGTTCCTGGCCGGGAAAAATATCTCGGAGCTGGCCGTCCGGCGTCAGCTGGGGGCCGACCGGGAGGGCCCGGCGCTGCATCTGGACCGCAAAGCGCTGGCGCCGGACCTCAAACGCGCCATGGATTATGCGCTCATCGGGGCACAGAATGCGCATCTGGCGAAAGCGGAACCGGAGCACCTGCTCTGCGCCATGTTGGAGGATACCGATTGCGCGGCCGGGGTGCTGCTGGCTTCCATGGGGGTCCAGCTTGCGGAGGCGGTGCGGGAATGCCGCCAGCTGTCCGGTCAGTTCATCCTGCCTCTGCAGCCTCGCGCGGCTTCGGCCATGCCGCGGGGCAGCCGCGCCAGCGATAAATACTGCCGTGACCTGACCCGCCGGGCGGCAGATGGGGAGCTGGACCCGGTGTTCTGCCGGGAAAAAGAGCTGGACCGGATGGTGGAGATCCTGTGCCGCCGCCAGAAAAATAACCCCTGCCTCGTGGGGGAGCCCGGCGTGGGGAAGACTGCGCTGGCAGAGGGACTGGCCCAGCGCATTGCCAACAAAAATGTGCCCCGGATGCTGCAGGGGAGGCGGCTGCTGGCGCTGGATATGGCCAGCCTGGTGGCAGGCACCAAGTACCGGGGCGATTTTGAAGAGCGCTTTAAAAACCTGCTGGAGGAACTTGTCCGGGATGGCAGCGCGATTCTGTTTGTGGACGAGTTCCACACCATCGTGGGGGCAGGAGCTGCCGAGGGAGCCATTGATGCGGCCAGCATCCTGAAACCGGTGCTGGCCCGGGGCGAGCTGCAGCTCATCGGGGCCACCACCAATCAGGAATTTCGCACCCATATCCAGAAAGACGCCGCCCTCGAACGCCGCTTTGGCAAAGTGCAGATCGAAGAGCCTACTCCGGAGCAGGCTGTTGGCATTCTGGAGGGGCTGGCACCCCGCTATGAGCGGTATCACAGTGTCAAGCTGCCGCCTGAGACCCTGCGGGAAGCCGTGGAGCTCTCCGTGCGGTATCTGCCGGGGCGCTGCCTGCCGGATAAGGCCATTGACCTTGTGGATGAGGCCTGCGCTGCCGCCCGCATCCGGGCAGAACGGGAGCACCAGCCCAGCCCGGTGCTTACCCGGGAAGAGGTGGCCCAGGTGGTGGCACGGGCCAGCGGCATCCCCGCCGAGCGGGTGGGTGAGAAAGAACGGGAGCGCCTTGCCCGGCTGGAAGCCCGACTCAATGAGGAGATCGTGGGCCAGCAGCGGGCTGTGGCCGCCGTGGCCGGAGCCATCCGCCGCAGCCGCACCGGGCTGGGGGAACCTGGCCGCCCCATCGGAGCCATGCTGTTTCTGGGGCCCACCGGCGTGGGCAAAACAGCCCTTGCCAAGGCACTGGCTTCCAGCTGGTTCGGCAGCGAGAAAGCGCTCCTCAAGTTCGATATGTCAGAGTATCAGGAGCAGCACACCGTGGCCCGCCTGCTGGGCGCGCCTCCGGGGTATCTTGGCCACGACGAAGGCGGACAGCTGACCGAGGCCGTCCGCCGACGCCCCTACAGCGTCGTGCTGTTTGATGAGATCGAAAAGGCACACCCGGATATCCAGAATATCCTGCTGCAATTGCTGGAAGATGGCCAGCTGACCGACTCCATGGGCCGCAAGGCGGATTTCCGGAATACCATCGTGCTGCTGACTTCCAACCTTGGTGCACGCTTTCTGGCCGGGCAGAGCGCGCCGCTGGGGTTTGCGGCGGGGAGTGAGGCAGCCTTTGAAAAGCAGTCGGAGCAGGCCGTGGCAGAGGCAAAAAAGTGGTTCCGCCCGGAGCTCATCGGGCGGCTGGATGAGGTTATTGTGTTCCGCCCTCTGGGAGAAGACAGTCTGTGCACCATTGCGGAAAAGCTGCTGGGCCAGCTGGAGACCCGTGCGGCCCGCAGCGGCTATCAGTTGACCCATACCGCCCGGGTAGGCCCGGCGCTGGCGGCAAAAGCCCGCTCACCCTACGGAGCGCGAGAGCTGCGGCGGCAGGTGGACCGGGCAGTGGAACAGGCCCTTGCCAACGAGATCGCCTCGGGGACAGCAGCTCCTGGCCAGCACTGGACGGCGGACTGTACCGCTGACGGTTGTGTAACTCTTCAGGAAACGGATCCCGTGAGTGCGGTTTTGTAAAGGCTGCCTCTTGCAATTGTGTGCGGTTTTGGCTATCATAAAAGAAGCTTTTACGCACACAGGAGGAAGCCATGCGTTATCTGTTTATCTTGAATCCTGCCGCTGGGAAGCAGGACTGTACCGTCCAGCTCATTCCGCAATTGCAGCAGGCTGCTGTCCGGGCAGGCATCCCGATGGATGCGGTTGCCACCTGCAAAACAGAGTATGCAGGCCATGCCAAGGCACTGGCTCACGCCGCGGTTGAAGAGGCCGCGAAAGCAGGGGAGCAGCTGCACATCTGGACGGCAGGCGGCGATGGTACTCTGGTGGAGGCACTGACAGGCGTGCAGGGCTTTGCCAACGCCGCCGTGGGCTGCCTGCCCTACGGCAGCGGCAACGACTTCCTGCGCACCTACGGCACCCGGGAGGAGTTTACCGACCTCGACGCCCAGCTGGCGGGCGGGGAAGTGACCATCGACACGATGCAGACCAATCTGGGCCTTTCCGCCACCATCTGCGCGGCGGGGCTGGACGCCCAGGTGGCCTATGGCATCCCGAAGTTCCGGCGTATCCCCCTGTGCGGCGGCGAAATGGCCTACGCTCTCTCCATTGTGGAGCAGCTCTGTGGGCAGATTGGCCGCAAGATCGAGTATGATATCGACGGCGAAAAACTGACCGTCGATTGCCTCATGTGCGCGGTCTGCAATGGCAAGGCCTACGGCGGCGGTTTCCTTGCGGCCCCAGAGGCCGTCCCGGACGACGGTTGGATGGATGTCGTCATCATCCGCAAGGTGGGGCGGCTGACCATTGCAAAGCTGCTGGGGATGTATAAGCGGGGCGGGCATTTCGTCCATGGCCAGCTCACCGAGCAGGCAAAGCCCTATTTCATCTACCGCCGGGCAAAACAGGTGACCCTCCGCCCTGTGGATGGCCGCGGGCCCATCGTTGCCACCGCCGACGGTGAGTGCGCCCCCTGTGACCGGGTGGAGATCGCCCTCCACCCGCAGAGCGCCCGCATCCTGCTGCCCAAAGCAGCGTATGAGCGATTCTGTGCTCAGAGAGAAAACGCTGCCTCGGCGGTAACGCGGTAAAGCGTTCCGAACGAAAACAGAGAACAGTCCCTATCCTGCGGAAAAGAACTTTCTGCCAGGACGGGGACTGATTTTTTACGCTGAAAAGCAGCTTTTTGAGAGGACACAAAAACTTAACAAAAAAATGCCCCATTCTTTTGAATTTAGGGTATAGTTTGTTAAATCGATTTTTTTTCGCACTTCCTAAGGAAAAATCTCCAGCAAGAGCAAACTTCTGAACAAGCTTGGGAAGCCCATTGAGTTTTTCTGTTGCACTGATAGCCTTTTCTACAGTTCCATCAAGACTGTTCCCAATCTCAATCATTGACTCATTGATTGTCAAATTGTATAATTGTGTTAACGGTCAAATAACACAAAAGGTCAATGGGTGGTAAAATGAAATTTGGCGAAATGAAATACGACGTTCCGTTTGAAAAAATTAAAAATCATCATTGGGATTTTAACCCTTTGCAAGAATTTATGATTGAACTCGAAGGAAAGAGACTTTATAAATCACATCCTGAATATTCATATTTACAAGAAGATCCATGGTTAAAAACAGACAGAGACTTTTATGAATCGATAGTATTTGCTTATATGATGGATTTCATCAAACAAAACGACCCTCAGTATCTTGAATATTATATTAAAGTTTACGGGGAAAAAGACCCAAACGATAAAAGATATAAGGCAACCAACCAAACATATCTTAACAGATATGTCAATTATCTTCGTGAACAAGCAGATCCCGGTTGTCTCGAACGTGAACGCCAAAAAGAGGAAAAAGAGCTTCAAGAATCTATCGCTTTCCACGCGGCAATCGCTAAAATGGACGAAGAACGTCATCCTCATGTGCCATGTCCCTACTGCAAGTCTACAAACACCGAGAAGATCAGTACCGTGAGCCGTGCCGTGTCTGTGTCCCTCGTGGGCGCTGCCAGCGGGAAGATCGGAAAACAGTGGCATTGCAAACAGTGTGGGAGCAATTTTTAACACTGCGCGGAGGACATACAATGGAAATTTCACTTGAAAAAGCACAGCTTATTTCAGAATTAGAAGAAAAAATAGCCAATAACGCCTATAATAAATACAACAACTATGGACGAGGCGGCTGGTATCGCTATCCAATCAACTATAAAGATGTCCACGATGGGAAAGAATACAAATGGGACACAAGAGCTGTCTACGTTAATTCGGATGTTGTAGAAAGTATGCGATACGACTTTGGTGAAAACCAACTCTATATCGGATATGCATTGGAAGAAGTTCTTGACTACCTTGAAACACGATATCATCTTGACTTTACAGAACTCGAAAAGAAAGAGTCGGCTAAATTTCATACTGATGAAGACGATAATAACTAATAACCGCACAGTCAGCCACCGAAGCCCGGCAATCAATTCAAGTGCAAGAATTGTGGATATAAGTAGTAAGGAGTGCAACCATGGAACTTAATCAAGACACAATGGATCTTATTTGTAAGCTTGAATACTGTATCGGCGATACCTGCTGCAACATCCATTCGTACAATGGCTGGACTAATGAGTGGGATACGGATTTTCGTTATCCAGTTGTCGCATCAAATGAAGGTCGCTACTATGGTCATCTTGAGGAACTTGGACTCAAACCGGGGAGTTTGGCCAAAATCTACTATGTGTTCGGTGCTAACAGGATGCACATTGGGTACGGTATTAAGCATGTCCTCGAAGAGCTTGAAGATTTATATGGTCTTGATTTTGTGGAACTTGAAGCAGAGCGAAAAGCAAAAGCGCAGAAGTGATTGTACCGCCAGCAAAACCCAGTAAACAATTCTATCGCAAGAACTGTGGGTACGAATGGTGAGCCGCAACTAACTAAGATGGCATAAATAAAACGCCCGGAGAACTTATATGTCTCCGAGCGTTTCTTTTGTATTTAGTAATAATGGGAAGCTCCGAAGAACTCCCTATCTTTGTGATTAGATATAAGTTACTAACTCAAACCTGAAAAGCAACTCTTTGTAGTTTAAACGGCCTTTGCCATCAAATCGGTATCGAATTCCTGTGCCTTTTTAATGATGGTTGTATAAAGATCAATATACTCTGTTTTGAGATTGCAAATGCATCTAACGATTTCTCCGCGATTTGCAATTGAGCGTTTATGCGTCCGAACATAGGATACGGATTTTAAATTTGTTTTAGGATAATTCGATGGATCTATTTCTACATCGTAGTTATCTGATAGATTTGCTTTGTTTGAGACTGTTGAAATTGGATAAACTACATAGTCTCCGTTATCTGCAACACCTACAATAAGAACAGGCCGATGTTTATGGCTCATCTTTCCGGCTTTAATATCATAGTATGAAAACAATACATTACAAATTTTACCAATCACGATACAACAGCCTCACGTTCATTTTCGTCTGCGTCTTCGAATTCGTCATAATACATATCATACACGTTGTCATATAGACGAACTTTTTTTGCGTCTTCTTTAATGTCCTCTAAGTTTATTATTCTATCTCCGATCTCACCCTCTGGAACACCCTTACGAGATTTTATCCACGAAGACTCACTATGAGATAGATTGCTTAAATCCCAAGAATCTAATGTACCATATCGTAGTATGACATGGTTTGCTACATATTCTGTGTCTGCAGAAATAAATGCACTATGATTGAACAATGTATTATTTCTCAATGCTGCTCGAACCGTTTTAGATACTGGCCCAAATTTCCAACCTTCAAAATCGCCCGAAAAAGCAGGAACTCCTTGCATTGCAAGAGAGTCACGTTGAGTAAAATACAGAAGCTTATGCAACTTCATCTCATCGATATCGTCACCTGTGAGTTCTTTATATTTGTGCACAATATACGAAGCTGTATTTAAAATGCTATCCATCATCGTCACCTCTCTTGTCCTTTTTATATAGTATACCGCAGTTCCTATAAAATGACAATAGCCTTTAATCACTAATTCAAAAACCGGCCTCCCAGCAGTAGGAAAGTCGGGCTTGTTTTATATGTCGTAGCGCCGCTGTTACTTCAACAGTTCTGCAATCTCTTCAGCAGTCATGCCATTGGCTAAAGCGTTTGCAACGAGTTCTTTAGCTTTCTTCTTATTGGCTTCGATAGCAGCCTTCTTGTCAGCTTCATCCTTCTTTTCGGCAAGATGAGCCAACTCTTTATCCAGCTTTTTGATTTCAGCTTTCTTGGATTTCAGATCAGCCTTCAAAGAATCGATATTAGCGGTAGCTGATTTCTGCATGATGACACCAAGATCATTTGCAGTAACAGGTTCTGTGTTAACGATTTGATTTAAGTGAATTTTATGGTCTAACGATAAGAGATGTTGATTTTGTAAACAAAGAATTTACTATTGATAAGCAACTAATCAAAGAGAAAAACGGAGTCTACTATATAGCAGATCCGAAATCAAAGGCTGGCTTTAGGACAATTCCTCTTAGTGACGAAGCGTACAAAGCAATACGAACATTGATAGCACGAAGATAAAGAACGAATGAAGTGATGGTTGATGGATATTGTGGCTTCATTCTAGTCAGGTCAAATGGTCTTCCTAAAAGCAACTGGAACATTGAATACGCTTTAAGGCAAATTGTGAAAGCTTACAATCAACTACACCAATTACCACACCAATTTTGAAAAAGATATACCAAGATATGCGACGCTATGCCAAAAAGGTTGCAATAATAATACAGGTGAAAAAACAAAATACAGCGATAATGCGTTGAAATACAAAAGAAATTCTATTGTCACAAAAACTTAACAAAAAAATGCCCCAAACCTCTTGATTTTTACCTCGGAGATGAGTACAATACACTTAGCACTCAGAGAAATGGAGTGCTAAAGAACCGGACGATATGCAAAGAAGCGTCCGGAGTGCTAAATTGTTTTCATTATATTTTACTATAGGAGGGCAAGAACTATGAAGATCATTCCTCTTGCAGACCGCGTTGTTATCAAGACTGTTGAGGCCGAGGAGACCACCAAGAGCGGCATCATCCTGACCGGTAGTGCCAAAGAGAAGCCCCAGGTGGCTGAGGTCGTTGCGGTTGGCCCCGGCGGCGTCGTGGATGGCAAGGAAGTCAAGATGACTGTCAAGGTGGGCGATAAGGTGCTCACCAGCAAGTACTCCGGTACTGAGGTCAAGGTGGACGGCGAGGAGTGCACCATCGTGCGCCAGGGCGATATCCTGGCCGTGGTGGAAGACTGAGCAGTTTCCCCTCATCAATAAAAGAAATTCGAGCTTTATAAAAGGAGCGATTTGATTATGGCTAAGCAGATTAAGCAGGGCGAGGACGCCCGCAAGGCACTGTGCGCTGGCATTGATACGCTGGCAAACACCGTGAAGATCACCCTGGGCCCCAAGGGCCGCAACGTGGTGCTGAGCAAGAAGTTTGGCGCCCCGGTCATCACCAATGATGGCGTGACCATTGCAAAAGAGATCGAGCTGAAAGACGAGTTCGAGAACATGGGTGCACAGCTGGTGCGTGAGGTCGCTACCAAGACCAACGACGCGGCAGGCGACGGTACCACTACTGCAACCGTTCTGGCACAGGCGATGGTCACCGAGGGCATGAAGAATGTCACCGCCGGTGCAAACCCGATGGACATCCGCCGCGGCATGAGCAAGGCTGTTGCCAAGGCTGTTGAGACCATCAAGGCACACAGCCAGAAAGTCAAGGATGCCAACGACATCGCTCGTGTCGGCACCATTTCTGCTGGCGACCCTGAGATCGGCCGCCTGATCGCTGAGGCAATGGAGAAAGTCACCTCCGATGGCGTCATCACCATTGAGGAGAACAAGACCACCGCTGAGACCTACAACGAGATCGTCGAGGGTATGCAGTTTGACCGCGGCTACCTGACCCCGTATATGGTTACCGATACCGAGAAGATGGAGGCTGTCCTGGATGACGCCGCTGTCCTCATCACCGATAAGAAGATCAGCGTCATTCAGGATCTGCTGCCCCTGCTGGAGCAGGTGGTTCAGAACGGCATGAAGCTGCTCATCATTGCAGAGGACATCGAGGGCGAGGCCCTGTCCACCCTGATTGTCAACCGTCTGCGTGGCACCTTTACCGTGGTTGCTGTCAAGGCTCCCGGCTTCGGTGACCGCCGCAAGGAGATGCTGCAGGATATCGCAACCCTGACCGGCGGCACCGTCATCTCCTCTGATTTGGGCTATGAGCTGAAAGATGCAACCCTGCAGATGCTGGGCCATGCACGTCAGGTCAAGGTCACCAAGGAGAACACCACCATTGTCGGCGGTGCAGGCGACAAAGAAGCCATCCACAACCGTGTGGCTCAGATCCGCAACCAGATCGAGGCTTCTACCAGCGATTTCGACCGCGAGAAGCTGCAGGAGCGTCTGGCAAAGCTGGCCGGCGGTGTGGCTGTCATCAAGGTCGGTGCTGCTACCGAAGTCGAGATGAAAGATAAGAAGCTCCGCATTGAGGACGCTCTGAACGCAACCAAGGCTGCTGTTCAGGAAGGCGTTGTGGCCGGCGGCGGTACCGCTCCCATCAACGCCATCCCCGCTGTCCGTGAGCTGTGTGATACCCTGGAGGGTGACGAGCGCACCGGTGCCCGCATCGTCCTCAAGGCTCTGGAAGCTCCTCTGCGCCAGATCGCCAAGAACGCCGGCCTCGAGGGCAGCGTCATCATCGACAAGATCATCACTGCCAACAAGCCCAACTACGGCTTCGACGCTCAGAACGAGGTCTTCGTGGACGATATGATCGCCGCTGGCATTGTGGACCCGACCAAGGTCACTCGTTCCGCTCTGGAGAACGCAGCCTCCGTTGCTGAGATGGTCCTGACCACTGAGAGCCTGGTCGCTGACCTGCCGGAACCCCCGGCACCCGCAGCACCTGCTGGTGATATGGGCGGCATGGGCGGCATGTACTAATAACTGCCTAAAAACCGCATGAATCCTTGATTTTTGGAGCACGCGAAAGCGGATTTACGCCAAACTTACGCCACTTACGCCAAAAATCAAAGCGCACTATAGGGTAACAAAATCGGCACTCGCTGAAAAGCGGGTGCCGATTTTTTGTTAATATAATTGTTTCAACCTGATTTATGACTTGTCCTTACGGAGTAAAGGGCGTATACTATTTTTGAGAGTTATTTTACAGAGCAGTTCGGAGGTGCTGGTGTTGGAGGTCAAGGAAGTCCAAACATTATCGGAGCAGGAAAAGACGGTTTCTCTGTTTGAATTTATCAAAGAGTTGAACAAACTCAAACAAAAGATCGTTTTGAATATCAAAGACTATCCATGGCATCTTGATATTTCAGATATTCCTGTTTTTTCAGAGTACATCAAGGTTTCCTATCGAGATCGGGTAGAGGAAGAAAGCGAAACAACGGATGATTTACTGCTTTCTATCCGCAAACCTGAATTTGAAGAGTGTCCGATTCCAGATGAACTTTTTGCGGATTGGCTGATATCTGGCTGGGACGATTATCATACAGAGGCAGAGGTAATGCCTGAACAAAACATTACCGCTGAAAATCCTGATGAGGATGAATCTCCAGAAAAACACGTTGCCGTTGAACGATTTGAGGATAGCCCCGAAAGAGTAACCGCCTATCAAGATTGGCAAGTTCTGCGCACTGCATGGGCAGACAGACAACATATCATTGAAAAAACGCGAGAGCTGTTTACAGATTTGTATCAGCTCTATTTCGAGTTGCAGCGAGAAGCCGAAACCGAAGAAATCATTGTAGCGAACGGTATGCTTCGTGATGCACGGAACCCTGATATTGCACATCCTGTGCTGACTCATCGTGTGCAGCTTGAGTATGACGCAATAGAGAATGTTATTTCCATCCATGATACAGAAAGTTCTTCTGAACTCTATTCTGTATTGTTTCAGATGATGGAAGGCATCAATTTGGATGCTATCAATCACCTCAACGATGATCTGCGCGCAAACGACTATCATCCGTTGGACAGAACAAGTACGCCGGACTTCCTAAAAGCACTGGTGCGTCAGCTTTCATCGGACAGCATTTTCTCCGCAGCGGGTGTTCCAGCTGGTTGGAGTAAGAAAAATCGGTTGCTTCTGTATCTTGAGCCCTGCTATATAGTCCGTAAGAGATTGGATGGCACTCCGAAAGCTATCGAAAAAATTATCGAGAACATCCAGCAGACCGGGTTTGTTCCTGCGCCGATCTCTGACATTGTAAGCGGTGGAAAAATTGATTTACCAGAAGATGATGGCGAAGAATCCATTGAGGAACAGCTTGCAGCTGTTGGCGGTGAAAGTGTCGATGTATTACTTTCTAAAGAGGCCAACAAAGAGCAGCTGGAAATCGCACACCGTATCGAGCAATACAATGCTGTTCTGGTGCAGGGGCCTCCGGGTACTGGCAAAACTCACACCATTGCAAACCTGATGGGGCATTTTCTCGCACAGGGCAAAAGTGTTCTGGTGACGAGCCATACCAAAAAGGCTTTGAGTGTTCTGAAAGAAAAAGTTGCACCGGGGCTGCAAAGCCTGTGCGTGTCGATTCTGGATGATTCTAACCTTGATATGGAACGTTCGGTAGATGGCATCACCGATTATATGTCCAAGACCACTTCCTATGAGATGCAGCGCGAAATGGATCGCCTTGCCGGGGAGCGCAAGGAGGTCATTGACCAACTTGCCAATGTTCGGCGTAAGATTTTTGCGATTCTGAATCAGGAATACAGCTGTATTGTGTACAATGGAGAAGAATTTTCTCCATCTAAGGCTGCAGAGTTCGTGTTAGCTCATGCGGACGATTTGTCTTATATTCCGGGCAAGGTGCGTCTGGATACTCCTTTGCCGCTGACATTCGAGCAGCTAACGGAACTGTATAGAAGCAATCGATTAGTGTCCGAATCGGATGAAGAAGAACTTTTAGCGGATCTTCCCGATCCCTCTAATCTGCTGCCTCCGGCAGAATTTGATCGCATTCAGACCGAAATGCGCTCCATGCAAGATCGGCTAAAGCAAATTGAACAGCTCAAGGGATGGACTATTCACAATCGCCCGATTGAAAAACTGATTGATGTTGATGGTCTGAATGGGCAGTTCACAATTTTCTATCCAAAGCGTGATGCACTGCAGGAACTTTCTACATACGTTCATGAGTTTTCGGCAATCGATTCATGGATGAAATCCGCAGCGGTAGACGGCAAAAATGGCGGCTCGTATCTCCATGGCTGGAAGCTGCTGATCGAGCAGATTGAAGCAACCTGCCGCTATGCAGAAACGCTGGTTGAAGAACAATTCGGTGTGGAGATCGTTTTTGCACAGCCTGATAATGCAAGTGACTTAAAAACCTCATTTGAGGCTCTTAAAACTGTGCTTGGCCCCAATGGAAAAATTCCAGCACTCACCCGGATGTTTCATAAGGACTATGTTGCTGCACATGAAAGCGTAAAAATCAACGGTAAGCTGGCACAGTCTGCGGCAGATTGTGACTTGGTGCTTCATGCTATCGAATTAAAAGAAGTGCGCCAGAAATGTGCTACTTATTGGGACGAACTGCTGGCAACCCAAGGTGTTCCAGAATTCTTCGAATTGGATGCTTCTTCTCCCGAACGCATTGCACACAACTGGATTCCACACATCCAAAAGTATCTGAACTGGTATCAGGATGACTATGCAAAGCTGAGCGAGAAGCTGATGGCGGCTGGAATTCCAGCTGATCAGATATTTGGTATTAGCACTTTGGATTCCGACCTGTCTGCAACCTCTAAGATCCTTGGTGCAGTTGAGCAGACCATTCCAAAGCTGTGTGATGTTTGCTCTCTTATTCTTGATTTGGGTGAACGAGAAGCTCTTCTCCGGCAGACCAAAAACTTACTGCTTTCCGATAAGCGTGTGAACAGCACTCTTTGCACTACGCTTGCAAGTGCAATTACAGACGGTGACGCGCAAAAATATATGGACACGTTCTCCCTACTGGAAGAAATGTACGGCAAGTACGCTTTACAGCGAAGCCGAATGGAGATGCTCAGCATTTTGAAGCCGATTGCACCGCAGTGGGCTGACGCAATCCAAAATCGAGATGGCATCCATGGTTCGGATACTGTTCCAGATACGATTGAAGATGCGTGGAAGTGGAAGCAGCTTTCCGGCCGAATTGATGAAATCACAAAAGAACCTTTTGAGCAGCTTCAAGCTGATAGTTTGCGGCTTAGTAAAGAATATCGGTCTATCACAGCAGAATATGCGGAAAAGTGTGGGTGGTATCGCCTCTTGCGCAGAACGGAAGCCGACATTGACATGAAACAAGCTCTGCAAGGTTGGAAGCAGACCGTCAAGCGAATCGGCAAGGGTACGGGCAAAACCGCGCCGGCCTTGAAAGCTAAGGCGCGCGAGCTAATGTCAAAGTGCCAAGTAGCTGTTCCGTGTTGGATTATGCCGATCAGCCGTGCGCTGGAAAGTCTGAATCCTAAAGAGAATCAGTTCGATATTGTTATCATTGATGAGGCCAGTCAATCGGATGTTTCTTCGCTGGCTATTCTGTATATGGGCAAAAAGCTGATTATTGTGGGCGATGATAAGCAGGTCAGCCCAATGGCAGTCGGCACAGATACGGATAAAATGAGTGCATTGGAACAGATGTATCTGCACGACAAAATCCCAAACTCTCATCTGTATAACGCTAAAACGTCCATTTATGACATTGCCGCCACGACATTCCAACCCTTGATGCTCCGAGAACATTTCCGTTGTGTACCCGAAATCATTGGATTCAGTAATATGCTGTCCTATGATTATAAAATCAAGCCACTTCGGGATGCCAGCAGCAGTACGCTTCTTCCGGCAGTGGTCAATTATCGTGTGGCCGATGGTCAACGTGTGGGGCGGTTCAAGACAAATCCCAAAGAAGCCGAAGCTATTGTTACTCTGATGAAAGCTTGCATGGAGCAGGATGAATACCAAGGAAAAACATTTGGTGTGATCTCTTTGTTAGGTGATGAGCAAGTCAAGGTTATCCAGCGTGAGATCGAGCAGGAAATTGACGCAAAAGAAATCGTTTCGCGAAATATCCTTTGCGGAAATTCAGCGAATTTCCAAGGCGATGAGCGTGATGTGGTATTCCTTAGTCTAGTCGATAGTGGTGATGGAACGGGGCCTCTGTCTATGATGGGATTCGGTGTGGATGATGCCATGCGGAAACGCTACAATGTTGCCGCCAGCCGTGCAAGAGATCAGCTTTGGGTAGTACATTCACTTGATGCTGCAAATGATTTGAAACCGGGTGATATGCGGAAGCGGTTGATCGACTACGCCGCGAACCCTCATGCGCTGGATGTTCAGCATACCGAAATCGAAGCGCATTCCGAATCGCCGTTTGAATTGGCAGTTGCTACGAACCTTTCTGATCGTGGGTATCACCTTGTCCAGCAATGGAAGGTCGGTGCGTATCGTTTGGATATGGTCGCGCTGTGTGGTAAAAAGATGGTGGCTATCGAATGTGATGGCGAACGTTGGCACAGCGGCGAAGAAAAAGTCCGGGAGGATATGGAACGACAGACAATTCTGGAACGATTGGGCTGGCGTTTCATTCGGATTCGTGGCAGCGAGTATTATCGCGCTCCAGAGGAAACGATGGAACGTGTTGTTTCCGAACTTACAGCTTTTGGTATTGAGCCGGAAACTGCTGAAGACAGCAACAGCAGTGAACAACGAACCTCTGAATTGTTGAGCCGAGTAAAACTTCGTGCTGCTCAAATCATCGAAAGCAAGCATGGTGAGGATGATTCTATCGACTTGGAAACTATTCGGATTGCACTTGACCCCAAGAGTATTGTACCGAAACAGGATGAGGAAAAGGCTATGTCAGCGCAGATGGTAGCCAATGTAGAGCAAGTTACAGTCGATGTTCAGAAGGATAATCCAAAACTTCCTGCAGTCGAGGTCACAGCGGCGCAAAAAACTACCACACGAAAGACACCCAAAAAATCTTCCACTGCAAAATCCCAAAAAGCAAGCCATAAGAAAACGAAAAACGTAAACCAGCAAGTTTCTATGGACGACATTGCCATCATTGAACTTTTGAATCGAAACCATGTAAACTATACTGACAACCGTGCAACAAGCGGCTCTATCTGGCTTATGGGTGAACATGAACTAGACTCTGTCGTGGAGGAAGCTCGAAATCTCGGTGTAGAATTTCAGTTCAAGGGTCATTGGTGGAAGAGCATTTAAACGCAAAAACACATAGCGGTTGAGTTCCAACCATTAAGAGAGTCAGAATGTCTGGCTCTCTTTCTTTTTGTCCATGATACCAAACCATCTCACTAAAAGCCAATATTCTGAATTTTCTGTTAACTTTTGAAAATGTGGGTGCATTTTGCTCTTTCAACTGGGTTCGTATATGAAGGCTTCTTTTTCTGGCTCATATCAGTCCGAATTATTACATTTTAATTACAGAATTGTCTTGGATGCTATGAAAGATCCTTTTTCGCGGGCTCGTATATAGAGAGTTCTTTTTTCGGAACAGATTTCTTTCAAAAAACATGAGTTGTCCATGTTTGATTTTGTCTTACTTTTTCGCTTCAACTGAAAAACGTAAATCGCACGAATGCTGTGCCATTTGTGACTTTTTTGTTAATTCTCGAAAAGATGGCTATATTTTAGCTGTTCTCGTCGGCTACCAAGTGAGAGCATCTTTTTTCAAGAGTGCTTCGACTTTGGACACGCTCACTGTTGCAAATTGTCTACCTCAGTTGGCTGATCGATAAACTGACGATATTTTAACTCGGCGGTTGTTTCAACTATATTTTCCGAGAACTTTTTAACAGATTTCTTTTTCGGGTAACAAAAAGCTCTTTTTCGATGCCTACCAATTAGAGAGATGATTTTTCGGAAGGCCTAAACCCCGAAGATTTTCTATAAAAATCGGCTCCTTGAAAACAGAATAGTTCAATCGTCCGGTACTTCACAAAAGGTACTTCTGTAATTCGCAGCCCGGCTATAACGAAGGCGGGGTGGCTGAAATGCCAATGGTGCGGTGCGAATCCGCCGCCGGACGATTCCCCATTCCTAGGGAGCCGAGGGCGAATATGGGAGACCTATATCATATTGATGCAGATGGACTGTAAGCCTATCTGCGATGGGGGAGCCGGAACAATTTCCGGCTCTCGTTACATTGAGCCGGACGAGCTGTGGGCAGGGATTCGCAAATCTTTGCCGGTCAGCTTGCCTGGTGCAGGAGTGCAGAGGACGCAGTCCTTTGCCCCAGTGATATGATGCTGTGCGTCATATCATACTGGGTATTATCTGGCGCAAAACGGCGGCAGATCCAGCAGCTCCGCTGCTGCGCACTCTCCCGGCAAGCTGTTGAAATGAAAGAAGCTCCTGCTAAACCTTGTACCAAAATCAGGAAAAAGCAATCAAAACAGGTTCACTTAGGGGACCAATAATAGGCCTACGAAGCCCACGACTTTTGCAATTTCAGGTGCTATGATAATTACAGAGATGCAGCATCTTAATGATTCCCCGCAAAGAAAGAATAGCGATGCAACAAGAAATGGGAACGATGCTTCCTACTTTCACCGAAAATTAGGAACTCTCAGTTCCTGTTCGATTCCAAGTTTCTCTGTTATACTTTTCTTGCAGAGCGAAAGCAAACTCTTCTAAGCGGAAAGCGACAAACGCCATGATCTCCCACTGAGGGAAGGAGCGGTAGGCCACTTTCTTTGCAGTATGACAACCACATAAATCCTTTTCTGAAAGGACTACCTCTCGATTCCGAGAGAAGATTTCAAGACTTGATCTTGAAATGCATGACCCTTTGCTTGGAAGAATTGTATTACTCTTGTGATCTAATAGCATGAGTGACCGTACACAAAAATACAGGAAAAGAGGGATGTCTATCTGAAATTAACACGACACAATGGACGAGCCGGAACCCACGGCACCTATAACCCCAAGCACAATGACCGCAGTTTCAACCTTTCCAACAGCGAGCACATTGACCCGGAACGAGCTAAAGGTAACATCTACTGGGACTGCTATCATGGCATCCGTTCTGCATCCGACAAGGATAAACAGACTGCCGCATTCAGCGATGTGGAGAAGATGTTCTATGAAATCCATTACGCTCACTTTGTGGAGAACCAGAACGCCCGCAATGCGAAGATTCGCCACACCGAGCGCAATCGAACCATAGAGGACTTGCTTGCAGGTAAGAAAACCTGCCCGGAAGGAACCATCTACCAGTTCGGAACGTTGGACGGCCTCGCTCTGGTGGAAAGCAAAGTAAACGAGAGCAAGAAGGCGAAGATCGCCCGGCCGGAGCAGGCCCCCACAGACTATACGGCCTACTGGGTCGTCCGCCCGGGGGACAAAGCGGAGCCGTCGATGCAGATCCCCGGTGCGATCATCGGCAGCGAGGAGGAAGCCCGCCTCTTTGAGGGCTGGTTCCTCGAAGACGGCACCCGCTTGGAGGATAGCCCCTACTACATGGGCCCGGGCGCGGACCATGTGGGCAACCTCGACCGGGACGTGACCTTCTATGGCCATTGGCGCACCGCCGAGAGCGGCGAGGGCAGCCCAGACGGCGGAGACGGCTTCGGCACCCTTCTGGTGGGCGTCGCAGTCGTGGGCGTGGCGGGCGTCGTGGCCTATCAGGTGGGCACGGAGCTCATCCTTGACCAGCTCCTGCCTGCAGGGGTGGCCGTGCCCCATACCCGCGCCGAGCTGGCAATGTTCCTCTGGAACACCGCAGGCCGCCCGGACCCGGCCACTCTGCCCGCCTTTGCGGATGTAGCCGACCCGGAGCTGGCCCAAGCCGCCCAGTGGGCCATCGAGCAGGGCTACCTGAAAGCCCGCGCCGACGGCAGCTTTAAGCCGGACAAGGGCGTTGCCAAGTGGCGCGTCATCCGCGGCTACCGGGCAGTGACCGAACCATGACCGTGCAGGTAAAATAGCCCCACAGCACAAGGCCCCGCAGACTTTGAAAAAGGTCTGCGGGGCCGCTGTTTGTTTATTTATTTATTTATTTATTGCAGCGTCTCTTTGGTGCGCAGGCGGCGGCAGACGTCTTCCTTCACCAGCTCCAGCACCACCGCCGTCAGCGGGATGAAGAAGAGGATGCCGAGGATGCCGAAGAGCTTGCCGCCGATCATGGCTGCCACAAGGGTGTACAGGGGCGAAAGCCCCACCGATTTGCCCACCACCCGGGGGTAGATGAACTGGTTCTCGATGAACTGCACCGCAAGGTAGACCAGCAAAGCGCGCACCGCCAGCAGGGGGTCCACCAGCAGCACCAGAAACACGCTGATGACGCAGGAGAGCAGCGCCCCCACATAGGGGATGATGGCGCAGATGGCGGTGAGCATCCCCACCAGGCTGCCGTAGGGAATGCGGAAGAGGGAGAATGCGAGGCTCATAAGCATGCCGAGGATCACCGCCTCGCTGCACTGGCCCGTGAGGAAGTTGGCGAAGGACTGGCGGAACAGGCGGCAGAACTTCAGCACCCAGGCGGCGTGGCCGGGCTTGAGGTAGGCGCGCACCAGGGTGCGGGCCTGGTGGCCCAGGCTCTGTGCCCCCAGCGAGAGGTAGACGGAGATGATCAGCGCAAAGGAGGCCGTCACCACAAGATTCACCGTGGCGGAAACGGCCCCCGCCGCGTTCACCAGCACCGTGTCGAGGCCGGAGGTCACCTTGTGCAGCAGCTGCTCCCAGTCGATGCCCTCCAACCGGCTCATCAGCCAGCCCATGTCGGGGTCCTGGGCGTGGAGGTAGGCCGTCCAGCGGGGGATGTTGGCTTCAATTTGCAGATACAGGCTGTGGAAGGACTGCACCAGCTCCGGGATCAGCAGCGTCAGGGCCAGCACCAGCACCAGCACCACCCCCAGCAGGGTGAGCAGAAAGCTCAGCAGGTGGAGCGCCTTGCCCGAGGGCTGCTTTCTCGCTTTGGCAAACAGCCGCCCCAGCCGCTTTTCCAGCCCGGCCATGGGCACGCTGAGGAACAACGCCAGAATGCCGCCCGCCAAAATGGGCAGCACCAGATCCACCAGCTGCGCGGCAAAGGCCAAAACGTCCGAAAGCCGCAGCAGCGCCACAAAAAGCGTCACGCCCACCACCGTCACCAGCAGGGCCTGTTTCGTGTTCGATCTCATCCAAATGTTCCTTTCCCGGAGCGTCTCCGAGGTTTTTTCTTTGTATTGTATCCAGAAAAAATCAGCTTGTCAAGCAGCCGGGGCGCGGCGCAGCACGCGCTTTACAGCCGCCCCCGGAGCTTCCGGCTTAAATCGGCCAGACACCATGCGATGGCCATGCCGCCCGCAATGCCCAGCGCCGCCAGAAAGGTCTGCTCCCCAAAATGCTCGGCGGCGGGCAGGTCGTTGGAGACGACGGCGTTCATGCAGTAATACAGGGTGCTGCCGGGGATGAGGGGGATGGCCGCGGTGATGAAAAACGGGGTAGAGGGGGCGTTGCGGCAACGGGCAAGCACCTCGGCGTAGAGGGCCGCGCAAAACCCGGCCAGCAGGTTGGCCAGAACCGAGAGAAGATTTCAAGACACGGTCTTGAAATGCGAGACCCGTTGCTTAGAAGAATTGTATCACTTCTGTGATTTGATCGCACGAGTGGCCGTACACAAAAAATACAGGAAAAGAGGGATGTCTATCTGAAATTAACGCGACACAACGGACGAGCCGGAACCCACGGCACCTATAACCCCAAGCACAATGACCGCAGTTTCA
>ENA-OPCI01000449-OPCI01000449.1-human-gut-metagenome-genome-assembly--contig:-NODE-449-length-28697-cov-6.600552_pt1 | contig 28697 bp, 28 predicted proteins | sample MGYA00241564_ERZ501479 | MGnify/ENA primary metagenome ERZ501479 (study PRJEB25962, sample SAMEA2042630) | human gut metagenome | biome: human gut; feature: human-associated habitat; material: faeces...
AATCAAAAAGTCCATGAAATTTGAATAAAACAAAAGGCTCTCATCGGCTGATTATCAGAACGAATAGACAGGAGGATTGATACGATGGATGAGAAAGAAGTGTCCGAAATGCAGGAAGAAATGATGACGGTACTGGTAGTCGAGCCGATGAAAGCACCCTATGTCAAAAGCATCCCCAATGAGCTGGAAGATCTGCAGCAGGCAGTAGGCGGTGACATTGAGATGACTTATCCGTTTGAGGATGAGGTTGGAATTCTTTTAAACGGCAATGGAAAATTTGAGGGGTTGCCGTTAAATCGGGCATTGTACGATGACCGAGGACAGGTCTATGATGCCATTGCCGGAACATTCCTTGTGGTAGGACTGACAGAAGATGATTTTACTTCGCTGACACCGGAGCAGATTGAAAAGTTTAAAGAAAAATATCAGTCACCGGAAGTTTTCACCCTGTTTAACGGGGAACTTCATGTGATGAAGATGCCACCGCAGGAACAAAAAGAGCAGAAGGAAAGTCGGAAGAAGGATGCACAGCAGAAGAATCCGGCAAAAGGAAAAAAGAAAAACAGATCCGGGGAAGCACGATAAAAAATTTTTCTGTGAAGTGAATAAAAAAATACACTGCCATCGGCTAGTAAGCAGAGGGACATCCCTCGGCTGTTCTTTGGCAAGTGAATATCGGCACTACAGGTACGTTCCCAACCGTAGAAGCGTGACAGTATGAGCGCCATGATTAAGTATAGGGTAAAGATTCTTAGACTTGGAGCGAGAAAGCATAGCTGTGAATAAGGCGGTGGCAGCCTTTCGCCAGGATCACGGATGGGGGATAATGATACACGTTACCAGCCAGAGAGCGGAAGATGGACTCCGGGTTGTAATCAGAAAGACCCCCAGGACATCTGTGAGCGGCGGCAGGCCAGCCGCCCGCCTGTAGTGTCCCCTTTCCCAGAAGAAAAACAGGGATGGTTCCGGGGGTGCGAGGTCAAATGCGGAACAGCAAGATAAAAAGAAATCAATGAAGAAGTGTGTCGTTGATATCAGATACCATGCGGCTGTGGGAGACTACAGCCGTATTCTTGTGGTATTAACGTCACATCAAGGGGAGAGAACAGATGGAAGAAACAAAAAGAAGTGGAATGAGCAAGGATCAATTCTGGAATCTGATTGAAAAAGCAAAGGAAGTGTGCGGCACCGATCTGGATGCTTCGGCAGTGTGGATCAAGCAGCAGCTCTTCTATATGACACCGGAGGATGTCCTCCAATTCCACAATCTTGTTTACAGTTACCGGGATGCGGCTTATAAGTACGGCTTATGGACAGCGGCAGGTATTATGATGGAAGCAGGGTGCAGTGATGACAGTTTTTCCGATTTTCGGATGTGGCTGATCGCCCAGGGAAAAGAAGTTTATCTGAATGCCTTAAAAGATCCGGATTCCCTTTCCGGCGTGACTCCGTATGGGTACTGTAGTTTTGAAGCGTTGGGATACATCTCATCGCAGGTCTACAGTGCCATGAAAGGGAAAAATATCTATCAGGACAGTACGGCAAGAATGCAGATGGAATGTTATGAGCAGGTGATCCGGGATATTGTGTACCATCCCATGATCGAGTATCCGCTGGAATTACCGGAAGCAATGGTGGTATATCCGAAACTCTGTGAATGCCATTTGTCCGAGCAGGTAAGGAAAGCTCCTCAGAAAGTAAGGACATGGAATGTTTCCCGGACGGATATCCGAAGGATGATGGCAAGAGGGAATGCTGCCATAAAGAAAATGCAGGAACAGGGACAGAATACACCGGAAGCGACCAGACTCGTCCGTAAGGGTACGGTAAGATAAGCTTTCTGGCAAGGAGAAGTAATGTGTTATAAAAATGAATATCAGAAAAGGGCACATGGCGAAGTGGAACAGATCTTTCGGGAGCTTCTCCCGGAAGCCGGGCTTCATGTAAGGGAAGAACAGATCCGTCTCTGCCATGAAATGCTGGATGCCCTTATGAAAAACGAAATCACGCTCTGTGATGCAGGAGTCGGCATCGGAAAGACCTATGCCTATCTGACAGCCTGCATCCTGATGCGGAAATATAGTGTACTGCATTCCGGTTATTCGGGATGTGACAGGCGGTCTGTAGTGGTATCCACTTCCAGTATCGCCTTACAGAAAGCCATCATAGAGGAATATGTTCCTTTCTTATCGGACGTACTGTTAAAAGCAGATCTGCTTCAGGGAGAGTTAAAAGCGGTCGTCCGCAAGGGAAAGGAACATTTTGTATGCGATTACAGGCTGGCCCAGAGATTAGAGGCAGTCCGGGACAAGAATAAAAATCAGGCACAGATGGAGGCATTGAAGTCCCTCCGGCATAACTTTGATTTAGATTCCGTACATAACCTGAGCGGTTTTGACCGCAGGCTGGTGTGCGTACCGAAATTCTGCCCCAGGGAGTGTCCGGGGAAAGCAGGATGCCGTTATCAGAAATATTTGGATGTTTCCAAAAAAGAGGAAGTTTTTATACAGATATGCAATCACAATTATCTTCTGGCAGACGCCATGCACCGGATGAATGAATACCGGCCTCTGCTGGCGGATTACAGAGCATTGGTAGTAGATGAAGCACATAAGCTCCCAGAAGCTGCCAGCCAGATGGATGGGAGAAGTATTGGAAGAGAGGATGTGCAGGAAATCTCGTATTTCTTAAACAGGGAGCATAAAAGTTCGGAAGGTAAGAGACTACAGGATTGGTTTAATACACTTTCAATGGAAATCCGTAAGGATCAGGCCGGGATGGGAGATGACATAGCTGGAAAAGAAAATTTCTATTTTCCGGCAAAGTGCCGATCTTCTCTGGAGCAGGTAAGGGGGAATCTCAGTCTTATGCTTAAAAGACTTGCTGGAAATGTCCCTTACTGGATCTTCCGGCGGCTGGAAGAGATGGAAGAGCTGTTCGGCTGGTTTCTGAAGAAGGATACCAGATACGTTTTATTTCTTCAGCCAGACGGCAGGGGAGATCCTGTGTTTATGGCTGTTAGCAGAGAGATTCCAAGGTTTCTCCATGATTCCTTATGGGACAGGGGATTTCCCTCGATTCTCACCAGTGGAACTTTAAAAGCCGGAAATGGGTTTGTAAGGACCAGACAGATGACCGGGCTGGAAAAGAAAAGCAGAGTCCGGGAGTGTGTAGCAGAATCCCCATTTTGTTACAGAGAGAACTGTCTGCTCTATATTCCTGAGAATTTAAAAGCGACGCTCAAGGGAAGCCGGGAAGAGGTCGAGCAACTTGCAGGCCAGATCCGTGATCTGGTGTGTTCTACTTTTGGGCATACACTGGTACTGTTTACATCTTATACCCTGATGGGAAATGTGCAGCAGCTCCTGCGGGATCAGATCCCGTTCCCGATGGTGCAGGTATGGAGAAACTCACAGGAAGAAATCGCACGGTTTAAGAAGATGGAAAATGCCGTTCTGTTTGCAGCCGGCTCCTGTTGGGAAGGTGTGGATTTTCCGGGGGATATGGTATCGTCCCTGATCATTGTAAAATTGCCGTTTGCTGTACCGGACCCCATCCATGAAGCACAAAGGGAACAATACCGATCACTGGAATCCTACATTCAAAATGTTGTTGTTCCAGATATGCAGAAGAAACTGCGCCAGGGATTCGGACGGGCGATCCGGACGGAGCAGGACACCTGTGTAGTGTCCATTTTAGACCACCGAGCGGCAAAGAAAGGAAAGTACCGGGGAGATGTTCTGGACGCCCTGCCAAAGTGCCAGATGGCAGAAAAAATCGATGAAGTAGAGGACTTTATCCGAAGCCGGAAAGTGGAGCGTTACTACAGCTGATAACATCCGTGGTGTTGTTGGTTCTGCCCAGATCTGGACAGAAAATAAGACAAAAAGTTTAGTGGTATTTCAGGAGCGGTTTTGACCGAATTGGTGGTATTTGTGATAGCTTTATCGGCATGAGTTGGGTATACTGTGTATAGCGTTAGAGGAAAGGAAGTGAGCAGGAATGAGACGATATGAACTGGAAAAAGAAAGAGAGGGTTCCACCGTTTATTTCTTTATCAGAGATGTGGAAACACTGGATATCGTCCTGCTTCCAACCAAATATCTGATGCACAAGATACGGAGTAAATGTTCACCGAATACGGTGCGGCGCTCCGCACTTGCAATCCTGTACTATCTGGAATACATCCATGAAAAGAAAAAGGAATTGACAGACGTATATCAAATGCCTTATGTTGAACAGACAAATCACTTTGTGGAATTTTTATACTGGCTGAAAGCCGGGAAGCATACCAGAGATAAAAATCACAGATCTCCAAACAATGGAACCTGCAACGCATACTTAAGAGATGTGTTCAGGTTCTATCTTTTTATAGAAGAAGAGTACCAGCAGTTCGGGGAGCTGAAAGTCCTGTCCTATAATTATTTTGTAGCCGTGGATGCAGTAGGCGTAAAGAAAAGCATACGATCAAAGAGTTTCAAAGGCTATTTAAAAGAGGAAGAGCATAAGGCGAGAGCAGCAAAGAAAGATGAAATTGTGGAAATCTTGAAAGCGTGTACCAATATAAGAGATCGGCTTCTCATGCTGCTTCTGGCAGAGACAGGCTACCGAATCGGTGAGATCTTAGGAATTGATTACAGTAAGGACATTGATTATCAGAACCACATAATCCGGGTATATTTCCGTGAGGACAATGAAAATGGAGCGAGAGCAAAGAATGCAGAATACCGAAGTGCGAAGATCAGCAAAGATACCTTCGGCTTTTTAAATCTGTATATCGCAGAGTACCGAAAACTACTTCAGCACCAGACAAGCCTGTTTGTGAATATTTCCGGGGATAATATCGGAAAACCAATGAACGTGGAAGCAGTATACTCCATGCTAAAAAGAATGGATAAGAAAACAGGGATTAAGATCACGCCTCATATGCTCCGGCATTACTTTGGAAATGAGCGGAGAAAAGCAGGATGGTCGCTGGAACTGATACAGCTGGCCTATGGACACCGCCACATCCAGACAACCATCAATTATCTGGACATTGTGGATGATGAACTGCTGGATGCCAGCCAGGAATTCTACGAGAAACACTCCTCCCTGTATGGGATTGAGGAATTGCTATAGGAGGTGGTTTTTATGCCTGCGTTTTTACAGTCTTTTATAGAGGCAGAACAAGAACGGAGCAGGCGGATTGAGCAGCTACGAAAAGAAATCCGGGAGTTTGCAAAAGAGGAAGCAGGAAGTTCCATTACAGAACAGATTCTGCTGTTTCTGGCAGATGAGATGGTAGAACATCTTTCGGAAATAGATTATGAACTGCGAATGAAATTTGAATTATACATAACACCGCTGATAAAGCGAAATTACATTTACCGATATACCGGAACGTTCGACCGGATACGGCAGGCGTACATCCGGGAACGGATGAAAACTCCGGCTGGACAGAGGGAATGTGAATGGAAATATAAAAATGAAATACTTTTTGTTCCATACCACTCAGATCCTGTAATCGTAAAGAGTGTGGAAACGGTACGGTGTCGGAGCAACATGGTCTGGAATTTTAAAGCGGCAGCCAGTGAGAAACTGAAACGTCAGATTTTTACCGTGCTGGAATATATTCTGGAGAATTATGAAATTTCCAGACTGAGGGAATATAAACTGACCGGGCTACAGCTTTTTTACGAATTTTGCATCCGGGAGCAGATTACAGATATCCAGCTTCTGGAGCTGGAACAGGAAACAGCATTTCAGGACTACCTGAAGCAGAAAGTCGAGAAAGAGCAACGGCGAAAACGACTGAAGAGCATTGTGGAAACTGCCCGTAAAGTGATTTTTATAGAAACTGATGAAACAAGATGGGATGCTACCATCTGGTATTTAGAGCGGTTTCGTATTGCCAAAGAAAGAATAAACCAGAGTGACAGTATAGAAAAAATATCATTTCAGGAAGTTCTACAGCCCAAGAATCGATTGCTGCTTCAGGAATATATGAAGTACGAAATTGGAATCGGAGAACTGGCGCTCAGTACGGTGTACGAAAGATTCCGAACCATTCGAAATTTTTTGCAGGAGATCAGCGAACTGGAAGTTACCAAGTGTGATGCCAGCCTGATTGATGTATATTTAAAGAATTTGCAGAATGGTGCTATGGGAGCAAAGACATTTAATACCAATGTTTCGGGAATACAGTTTTTTATGAAATTTCTGGAAGTAAAGGGGTATATAAAAAAGGTTCCGTTTTATGCATCGTATTACTTGGAAAAACAGATCCCAGTCCACCATGACAGAAGTGTGGAAGAGGATGTGTATATGGAAATTATCCAAAACCTCTCACAGTTTCCTGAACACCTGAGAATGATGTTTTTACATCTCTGGTGTGTGGGACTCCGGATCAGTGAGGTCTGCACCTTAAAAGGGGATGCGTATTATATCCAGAATGGTGACTGCTGGATGAAGGTCTACCAGGTGAAAATGAAAAATTATAAAAGGGTTCCCATTCCGGTAACATTGTATCGTCTGATGCAGGTTTATCTGAAAAAGCACCCTACCGAAAAAGAAGCATACATTTTTCGGAATCGGAAAGGTGGAGCATTTTCCAAAAGCACCTTCATGGGGCAGATGAAAAAATACTGCTCCCAGATAGGCATACAGAATGGAGAATATATTTTTAAGTCTCATGATTACCGACATACCGTAGCAACCAATTTTTATGAGCATGGCGTATCAATCCAAAGCATCCGGGACTATCTGGGACATACGTTTGAGAAAATGACCATGCAGTATATAGATTATATGCCAAGAAAAATTGCTAAAGAAAATGACGCATACTTTGAGGAAGAGGAAAACAGCCTGCTTGCCTGTATGCAGAAAGGAGAGAAGCATGGATAATAAACTGAAATTCCAACAACTGGAATGTTATAAGCTGGCTACCGATGAGCAAAAGGAAAAGCTGAATAAGGAACAATATTTTGATCTGGATAAACTGCCGGGAAACCAGCTTCAGACAGAATTTGTCGAATACATTTACTACCGTGGAACGCAGGTATCCATCCTGACCATAAAAAGGGAAAGGCATTATTTTAACAGCTTATGTGAATTTTTTCAGAAGTCATCCCATCAGGAGAACAGCCTGCTTGACAGAGAAAAAGACTTCTGGATAAAGCAGTTGAAAATGTGGATGATACAAAACGGTAGGGCTTTGACGAAGCATAAAGTGACGAACATTCAGACTGAATCGGTGGAAAAAGCTGCCCTGATCCGGTATTTTGAAAGCCTTCTGGAATTTACACTGGACCGATCAGAAACCAATGAGCTGGCAAAGGATATCTGGCATCTGGAAAGGCTTCCGCTTATCCTGCGGACAAATCCGATTGTCAACCATAAGACACTAAATTTCAGAGGAATCCGGCAACCAGATATTCGGGAAGAAGTAAAAAAAGCAATTTACCATCATCTGAAAACCGAAGCCCTTGGCAGTATAAAACGTGAACTGTCCGCAATGAATAAATTTTCAAAGTATTTGGATGAAAAGCATTCCAAGATCAGCACCTGCGAAGAGATTGACCGGGAGATCATAGAACAATTTTTAATCAACATCAAGGTAGAATCAAACGGAGGGAATGGCATCCGGGATGACCTGCTAAAGCTTCGAAATGTGCTGGAAACAATCGGAAAAATTTATGATTTTCCACATCTTACAAAACTGTTTTTAAAATCTGATTTTCCGCCAGAACGGAAAGCAGAATTCAAATCTTATTCGGACAGTGAGCTGAAAAGACTGAATGCCCAGATTGTAAAAATGGAAGAGCAGATAGCAAGGGCAATGATCATCCACCAGATGCTTGGAACCAGAATTTCCGACACGCTGACCTTGCGGAAAGACTGCCTTTATAAACATGACCGTCAGGATATGATTATCATATACCAGCCGAAAACAAGAAGATATGAAAAACCGATCAGCCGGGAGCTGGCACAGCTGATTGGAAAGGCAGTCAGTTATGCAAATGAGCATTATCCTGAAAGCATTTATATCTTTGCGGACGAGAACAAACCGGAGAGACCAATCAGTTACCAAACCTTGCAGGATAAAGTGCTTCGAATGATCTATGAAAAAGATATCCGGGATGACAGCGGAAACTTATTCGGATTTGGAACGCATATGTTCCGGCACTGCTATGGGGTAAAATTAACGGAACTCCATGTGGATGACTGGACGATAGCGAAGCTCCTGGGACATAAGGGAGTACGAAGTGTCCAATATTACCGAAAAATGAGCAATCAGCGGATGGCAGATGAAACAAGAGAAGTTAGAAATTTTATGTCACAGATTATACTGGCAAGTCTGGACGGATGGGGAGAAGAATATGAGCAAATACGACAAGATGCTGGAATTGAATAAAAGAAAGAGCGAAGAAAAAGTGGAACGGGCAGTCCTGACAATACGGACAATGGTGTTGGAGAGAGAAAAGGTGTCCGTACCAGCACTGATGCAAAAGACTGGTTTATCTAGAGGATTCTTTTACAAGAATCCGATTGTAAGAGGTGAGATTGATGCAGCAATGGAACAGCAGGCTGGTATGGTGGATCCAAGGAGAAACATTATCAGTCAGGCGATGGAAGCGGAAATGAATCTGCTCCGGCAACAGCTACAGAAACTGAAAAGCGAAAATGAGAATCTAATAAAGGAAAACCAGAAGTTAAAAAAAGCACTATCCAAGAAAGAGTTGAATCTTATCAAACAGATTTAAGCTATATCATAATGCAAAGTAGGTCTGCCAGAATACAGCAGATCTGTTTTGCATTGTGATATAGAAACAGATTATGCTTAAAAGGCATTAAGCAACCCATGATAATGGGTATTGGACATAGAAAGTAATATGGGTGTATGATGGAGCCGATAAGAAATAGAGCGTACCTGAAAAGCAAACTGCCACAGGAAAATTATGAACTTTATGTAAAAAGCTGCAAAGTCTATTGACCTGGAGTTTACTTCAGGTTGTACCATAAAAGAAAAAGAGCAAGGAGGAATTTTTTATGGATATTGAACAGATGAAAAAAGACTTAGGTGGAGGTAACGTATTTCCAATCGGTGAAGAAAATGTAGTATTTGCAAAATATTTTACAGGTGAGTGCTATCTGAATATGCTTACAACAGAGAGAGTACCAGTTGGTCTCGTTACTTTCGCTCCTGGAACCATCAATGCATATCACATCCATCATAAAGGTGGACAGATCCTTATGGTTACTGGTGGAAGAGGATGGTACCAGGAAGAAGGAAAGCCGGCTCGTGAGCTGAAAGCCGGAGATGTAGTAAATATTCCACCAGAAGTAAAACATTGGCATGGAGCAGCGAAAGACAGCTGGTTCCAGCATCTGGCTGTTGAAGTTCCGGCAGAGGGTGCTTCCAATGAATGGCTTGAGTTTTTACCGGAAGAAGAGTATAACAAATTACCATAAAGCAAGAAAGACGGAGGTTTAGTATCATGGCAAAGATCACACAGACAGCGGGAAGAAATGCTCTGGGAACATTTGCCCCGGAGTTTGCACATTTTAACGATGACGTTCTGTTCGGAGAGAACTGGAATAACGAAGATATTGATTTAAAAACAAGAAGTATCATCACAGTCGTAGCACTGATGGCACAGGGAATCACAGATTCCTCTTTGAAATTCCATTTACAGAATGCCAAGGATCATGGGGTAACGCAGAAAGAAATCGCAGCGATTATCACCCACGTAGCATTCTATGCAGGCTGGCCAAAAGGCTGGGCAGTGTTCAACCTTGCAAAAGAGGTTTGGAACGAGGACGAAACAGAGGAATAACCTGGCAAAACTGCTCGTCACGAAAAGTTCGCACAAAGCACAGACGTGTATGCCGTTAAAGCCAGTAACTACAAGGGATTGCGAATAGGGAGTCCAGTTTAATGTAGAAATAACTGGCACATCCATCATGCAAAAAGCGGAGGTGGGCAGATTCTGGTATGTGTTGCCGGAAGAGGATACTATCAGGAAGAAGGTAAAGATGCTGTAGAAATGAAGCCAGGCGACTGCATTAATATTCCGGCAGAAGTGAAGCACTGGCATGGTGCAGCACCAGATGAATGGTTTTCTCATCTTGCAATTGAGGTTCCAGGCGAAAATGGTTCTAATGAATGGCTTGAACCGGTAAGTGATGAAGAATGTGGAAAATTACAATAGGAAGGTGAATGAAATGGATTCCAAAGATGAGAAAGATGGATTTATGAGTGTGCAGGAAGATGAGGAGCTGCCGTTTGAGTAGACAGATCTCTGGAGCTTAAGCGGAAGAGCGCACTTATATACTTTAGCAAGTATGTGCGTCCTCCGCTTCCTAGGTTAAAATAATTTTATATTCTTGCATTTCTTCGTGCATCCCTTAATTCTGTGATTTTGCGAAAAGCATCTTCCAGTGGCAATTCACGACCAGCTTCCATATCATCAATTCCCCGGTCTAACATGCGGAGAAGATGATTGTTTTCCTGGTTTTTATCGGTTGTAGGGACTTTTTTTGTTAATTCCATAAAATCACTCCAATCATACGGTTTATAAATAGTGTATGTTGTTCGGAAGTATCTATCCATAGTTTAGCATATAATTGGAGGCAATACAATTAAATTATTTTGCAGGAGCGTCCGTCAGACCGAGAAGATATTCGCAGGATTGCCAGATCATTAAAATCATATCCTGCAAGTTGTAATTTGGCAGCGAGCGTTTTCTGAGTAAGATTATGAGCCTTTCGTAATTCTTTTACCCGTTGTCCTATTCTGTTTTTACTGTTCGTTTTTTTATCCCAATAAATAATCATTCTGATCCTCGAAAATTTCTAAAGATGAAGTATTATTATTGATTTTAAGGAAAAATATTGTTACTATACTTCTAAAGATGAAGTTTTGGAAAGTTTATTTGATTTTTGAAATAAGAAAATGATAATGCTGCCTGTAATGAGAAATAATTCTAATGAGAGGTGGAAAGAAGATGAATGAATTTTATGAAGCAGTATCGAATTTATTTGAGGAATTGCGCTGTGACTCCGGAGAAAGAGAATATACAGTACAGCCGGAAGAATGGAAAGAAGCAGAGAAGAATTTGAAACAAATACAAAAGAAGCTGCCACTACATCTGGAAAAAATCCCAGAGCGTGAGCAGAATTTCTGGAATAAATATCTGGATCAGTTAGAACATTTCCATTATGAAGAGGAGCAGCGGGCTTATTACCAGGGAATGATGGATGTAGTTGAGTTTCTTATTAATATAGGGGCAATAAAGAAATCCACGAATGTTAAGAGAATGATAGAAAAATATGCACGTTAAGAGTGGCGGTATGGGAAACCATACCGCTTCTTCAGAATAATTCAGATAGAATTCAAATGAATTTCAGGGATCTTGTTTATCGTGGTCTGTAGGAATTTTGTATGTGCGCAGGTATGCTTCTACGATGGCAAGGATAGCGGTAATTTGCTCATCGTTGCATTTTGACAGGTACATGAGCAGGCGTTGATAATCAAGATTATCTGTATGATTGTTTGGATAAAACAATGGTTCAGGAGGAACATTTAAAGCGCGTACCAGTTTTCTGATTTTATGAAAACTGGGAACTCGGCCCCCATTTTCAATTTCCTTTAAATATCGGCTGGACATTTCTGCTTTTTCAGCTAATTCTTCATAAGTCAATTTTTGCTCGTGTCGGGCGTTCTTAAAAAACAATCCCAGTTCTTTATCTGTTTGTTTTGGCATATGATACACCTCCATGTTTAGTGTATAGTTCCCTTTCTTGAAAGAAAATGAACTAATATTTCACTAAAAAAGAGGGTGATATTTCACTTTTTAAAAGACATATAAAATTCTGAATTTCCGTAAAACAGATCCGGAGGTATTGGAAAGATTAAGAATTTTATTGTCTGGTATCATATCCGTCATTACGTGACGGATGAAATAGATAAATAGTTCAAAAAAGCAAATAAATTTCTTTACCTCAAAAAGTGAATTATATGCCACAAAAAATGATGGCAAAATATTATCTTTTGATATAAATAGCGTCCGATGGGCTAAAAACTACCCATTAGGACGTTTTTTATATACCTCAAAATACAGGAAAAACAATTTTCTCGTATTTATTAAGAAATTTTTTAAAAATTTCTTCCCACACCCCGACAAATGCACTCATCCGTTTGGGATATGTGTGAAGGGGAAGCAAGAACTTTGCTTATTGCCTACCGGCGGGGAAGGAGGTGAACTCTTATGGAGCAATCCTCTTTTCAAGATGAGCAGACAGTCAGACATCAGTTTGATTCTCTGTGCAAGCTGGCATTGAAAAGTGAAGTTATTAATTATGAAAAGCATATGGCATATCGCCAGAAGTATGAAGTGATGTTGTCAGAATTATCAGAAAAGGAGTTGAGCAGACTTTTTATAATGGATGAGCATGAAATGGAAACACATCGTTTTCAGGTCCTGGGTTACGACATAGAAGTCAAAGATGCATTGATTGCTGAAGCACTGCAGACACTTACTGAAAAGAAAAGGAATGTTGTGTTATTATCATATTTTATGGATATGAGTGATGCAGACATTGCCAGAGAAATGAATCTTGTACGCAGCACAATTAATGAGCATCGTAGACGATCACTGGAACTGATGAGAAAAAATATGGAGGAATCTGCAAATGAAAAAAAGTAAAAAACAGAAATGCGCATTTGATTTGCTGCCATTCCATGTTATTGAGGCAGCATCAACTGGTGATACTGAGGCAATCCAGGCAGTGTTGAAGCATTATGAAGGGTACATAACAGTTTTGGCTACCAGAAAAATGTTTGACGAATTTGGACAGGTGCATTACTGTGTAGATGAAACTCTGCGTCAACGCCTGGAAGCAAAACTGATTACTAAGACCTTGGGATTTGATACGAAATCATATGTAAGGAAAAGTAATCAGTAAAGGGAGTATTTAATATAGATTCCTTTTCCCCTTCAGGAATTTTTGTACCTTGAAAATTGTATATTGTTTTACATACAGGACGTGAAGATATGTAGAGCCACTAGGTAAATCCGCCATGATATATCTGCTCTGTTAATGGAGTAAATACGAGGAAATGCTGAAATATAACATTGAAGTAAAGGTATGGAGCGAGAAGAATTTGACAAAATGTGCAGCAGCTGCACAGGGCGACGAAGCATATCTGTGATAATGATACTTCCAGAAAAAATCTGGTCATATTTAATGACGGTGCAAAACCGATGTGGGCAGAGTACTGAACTGCCACCTGTATTGTAATTTTATCTGCCGATGACAGTGTATAAAATTGTAAATTGTCATGGGCAGATAAAAATGTTTTGTCCAAAGAGAAAAGGAGGAGAGAAGAGTGGCGATTAAAATTGAAAAAGGTAAGATTCCAATTTGGGAAAAATATATGCTTACGGTGGATGAAGCAGTGCAATATTTTGGAATAGGTGAAAAGAAAATAAGGATGCTTATTTCGGAACATCTAAATTCAGAATGTTGCTTTACAGTCCAGGTGGGGTGTAAGTCATTGATTAACCGTAAGAAATTTGAGGCCTTTCTGGATCAGACTACGTCTTTGTAAAAAATATACGAACAATTTAGCACTTTAAAGTGGAAATGTTAGCCCTGGTATGATATAATACCTATATCGTGCTAGGGCTTCTTCGTAGAAAGGGGCGAAGACGTTTGGGTAAAACAAAACGTGACCAAAAACGACGGGATAAAAAAGGTCGAATTTTACGAAACGGAGAAAGTCAGAGAAAAGATGGAAGATATGCGTTTGTATATACAGATTGTTATGGAAAGCAGAAGTTTTTGTATAGTTGGAAATTAGAGCCAACAGATTCTCTGCCAACTGGATGCAGACCATGCTTAGCTCTAAGGGAAAAAGAAAAAAATATCCAAAGAGATTTACATGATGGTATAGTACCTTACGGAGGAAATTTAACAGTTTTGGATTTGGTTCAAAAATATATTGGACAAAAAAAGGGGGTTCGTCATAACACTCAGGCGAACTATGATTTTGTGATCAATATAATAAAAAAAGAAGAATTCGGAACCAGAAGAATAGATAAAATAAAATTGTCGGATGCAAAAGCATGGTTTATTAAGCTGCAAGCAGATGGAAGAGGATACAGTTCCATTCACAGTGTGCGTGGAATTGTAAGACCTGCATTTCAGATGGCAGTTGAAGATGATTTACTGCGCAAGAATCCTTTTGAATTTCAATTATGTACAGTTGTCGTAAATGACAGTGTTACAAGACAGGCAATTACAAAAGAACAGGAAGAGTTATTTCTGGAGTTTATCCGAAATGATGACCATTACTCAAAATACTATAATGGAATGTTTATTTTGTTTAAGACTGGACTTCGTATTTCTGAGTTTTGTGGATTGACAGTGAAAGATATTGATCTTCAGGAGAGAAAAATCAATGTGAATCATCAGCTTCAGAGAACCAGAGGAATGCAGTACGTCATTGAAGATACCAAAACTTCAAGTGGAACACGAATGTTACCGATGACAGATGAAGTTTATGAATGTTTTGAACAGATTGTGAAAAACCGTAAAAAAGTAAGGGTTGAGCCGATTATAGATGGATATAGTCGATTTCTATTCCTGGATAAAAAAGATATGCCTGAGGTAGCACTCCATTGGGAAAAACATTTTCAGTGGGCGTTAGGAAAGTATAATCGTACTCATGAGGAACAAATGCCAAAGATCACGCCTCATGTATGCAGGCATACATATTGTTCCAATATGGCGAAAGCTGGAATGAATCCGAAAGCACTCCAATATTTAATGGGACATTCTGATATAGGGGTTACGTTAAATGTATATACGCATCTGGGATTAATTGATGCAAAAGAAGAGATGAATAGGATTGCAAAACTGGCATAGTATGATAAAATAATAGAAAAAAGAATTAAAAATAATCTGATTATAAGGTTCTTAGAAAGCCTGTTTTCCAGGCTGATTATTACTAAGAAGTTACTAAATTTGGATAAGAAAATATACGAATTTATGCTGTGATATACAGGAAAATGACAGGATTGAAGATTATCGGAAAATACCTGTAAACAGCGTAAATACAGCATTTCAAGGAGTTTTAAGCAATGATAAGAGTGTTATTTGTCTGCCACGGCAATGTTTAATGGATGCCGTGAAAGCCTTGATTTTATTGGATTTCTTGGGAATTAACCAATAATTTACACCTTATTTATACCTTTGGAAGACCGGATCGGAATAATATAATAAAATTTGCTAATCTGTGTTGATTTTTTTTATGATTGAGTATAATAAAATCAAGAACAGAAATGTTCTCGATGTAAGAGCATCGTTAAAAGTTGGGCTGCAGATGGAGCAGGGTAAACTTCCATCTCATTAGATGTCTTAACTGGGCATCGAGCCTGGTAGCTTGGATAAAGCTGTAGTCCACGTGGGGGACTTAATGATTTTCACGTCGTTATGGGTATCTTAACTGGGTATCGAGGCTGACAACCAGCAGAAAACTCTTTTACAAAAGTAATTCTCAGAAAAGTGTGGTTTAATGCCACACTCTTTTTTGCATGTGAGGTATAAGTGGCAACAAAGGTAGATAAGAAAAACGCAATACGACAAGGTATTACAGAGGCGGAAATCGTATATTTCCAAAATTTGGCAGGTAAAACATTTCTGTATGTTTGTGGAGATGAATATTTTGAAGTTTCTTTTCCAATAGATCACTTTCTACATTTAACAGGAGTGGAGACAAGACTTTCGACCAAGGATTTTTATAAGAATGCAAAAAAATCTATTCTTACAAATAATCAGTTCTATTTTGACGCAAGACATGTATATGCAAATGCCAAAAGGAAACTTCCGTGTTTAAAACGCTTGCCGGAATTAACGAATGAAATGGTATGTGTTCTAAAAAATATGGAAACCATGACAATTACATATAAACTCAGTGTTACAAATCTGGAATTTACGTTAGGCTTGACAGAAAATATAGATAATACTGGAAATAAAATCAATGATTTATTCTTACCAATGTCTTTGCGGGTTAAAGATTCATCTGTTGAAAAGAGTGGTGATGGAGAAATCGTAGATTTCATTTTTTCAAAAGATGCGAGTGTAGCAAGGTATGACACTTTATTGGTTGAAGATAAAAGTAAGACAATTCCAAGCTGCATAAAGCATTTAATTAATGATGATTTTTATCATGCAACAAACGAATAATTACATATAAAATAATCAGAGCATCGGGGAACTGGTGCTTTTTGTTTTATAAGGAAACAGGAGATATTGTATACGTTGAGACTAGACAAATTAGAAAGGAAGGTTCTTCTGCCGTAGCAGATGACACCTTCCTTTAATGACTGATTTTTCTGTTGTCCACCAACTGATCGGCACCAGAAGTCCGATAAGAAAACTGGTTTTTCCGTTGCCAGCCAACTGTCCGGCACCCGAAGTCCGGAAAGAATTTCGGATTTTATGTGTCAGTCCACATGATAGGCATATAGCCCATCTACTATTTATAGTATACACAGAAGAAGTGGACTATGCAATGGATTTATAAAGATTTAATGGATTGGTAATATTAAAAAATTATTTTTTCATTTTCACATTTTCACAGGAAATCGGGTTTCCTTGGTAATAGCCATATTTCATGATATAATATGTATATATTTCCAATAGCACGTGAGGTGTAATTTTATGAAATTTAATTCGGTAATAATAAAAAACTTTAGAAATTTTGAGGATATATCAATAGATTTGACTAATAAAAATGTTTTTTTTGGTATGAATGATGTTGGAAAGACAAATTTTTTGTATGCATTAAGATTTGTTTTTGATAAAGATATTAGAAAGCAAAATTTCAGTGATACAGATTATTATAAAAAGAAAGTTGATGTGCCGATAGAAATTGTTATTGCAATTGATATTAGTGATACAGAGAATGCCGATAGTCAAAAACTGCGTGCAAAACTAAAAGGTGCTATTCTTTCAGAACAGGATATCGTATATATCAAAGTAAAATCTGATTATGATGAAAAAGAAATGATTGGCGTTCCGGTTTTATACTGGGGAGGAAATCTTGAAGATTTAGAGGAAATGAAAGTTCACGGTACATTCTTTGAGATTGATTATGTTTTTAATGTGATTTATATTGATGCATACGTTGATTTATATACGTTATTTAAAAAGAATGCCAACAAGTTGCTTGTTAATGATAAAGATAGAGACAAAGATATTTTAGACAATATTCGTAAGACTTGTGACGAATTAAATATTCAAATATCAGGTCTATCTGGCATAAAGGCGTTTGAGGAGAAAATTGCACCGGAATACAAAAAGTTTAGACATGATGATATATCCGTATCCGTAAAATCAGAAATAGCTGTGAAAGGCTTATATTCCAATATTGTTCCCTACATAAAACAGGATACGGATGATTCACTATATCCAACTTCTGGTGAGGGGCGTAAAAAACTTTTGGTATATGCTATTTTTGACTTGCTTTCTCAAGATGAAGAAGAAAAGAAAATAAATATCTTCTTAATTGAGGAACCAGAAAATCATCTGCACCGTTCTATGCAGATAGCATTATCGCATATCTTATTTCTTGATGATAAATATCAATATTTGTTTATGACAACTCATTCGCCGTATGTGTTGGCTGAGATGGATCAAGTAAACCTGGTTCGTATATACAATGAAGACAAAATTGTGAGTAGAAGTGTTCTTTATGCAGTACCTGCTAAATTTAAAAGCCAACGAAAAATGTTAAATAGAGGATTGGTAGAAGCTATTTTTGCTGATAAGGTATTGCTTGTTGAAGGACCTTCTGAAAATGTTTTATTTGGAAAAGTCCTCTCAGAAATAAATCCATTTTATGAAGCTGATGGTATTTATATACTTCCAGTAGGAGGATTTGGATTTAAGCCATATTATGAAACTTTAGATGCGTTACAAATTGATAATATCATTAAAACAGATAACGATCTGAGAAAGATAAAGGGGAAGGAAGAATATAGCGTATTAGGGTTTTCAAGATTAAATAACTATATTGGGAAGAAAATTCTTCCAGATACACCTATTAATGACAGTAACGTTGAAGCAAAACGAAAATTATATGATGATAATCGAGAAAAACTTGATGAAATCAGAGTTGAATATTCATTATATTTATCGAGATGTAGTTTAGAGGAAGATCTGGATGAGGTTATTCATGATCAAATGATTATATATCTCCCAAATGCAGATGGAAATCCAATTGGATATTTGCAAGATGCCAAGAACAATCATATGGTTGAACTTGCTGAAAAACTTACTGCTGAGGATTGTAGACGTATTTATGAGCACTACAATTTTGCTTGTTTAAAGGAGGTAATGTTGTAATGCTGTCTCCAATACAAAAAGAAATTGTCGAAGAATCAGGTAACCTGATTGTAAGAGCAAGTGCAGGCACTGGTAAGACGCATACCATGGTATCTAAAATCGTGTATGATATTGAGTATCAGCATACGCATAAAGTGGTTGCAGCAATTACCTTTACAATAAAAGCAGCAAACGAAATTAAAGAACGTATGACAATAGATACAGCCGATCATTTCATTGGAACGAATAATAGTTTCGCTATTGAGGAAATTATTAAACCTTTTATGAAAGATGTATTTGGCATGGAATATAAGTTGGATATGAGTACGGATTATTCTACAAAAGTCAATACATTTGCAGAAGGGGTAGTCAAAATAAAAGATGAACAGATTTTATGTTCGTATCGAAATAGTAAGGAAAATTTTATATTTCAGCTTGCCTTAGATATTTTGAAAAAATCTAAAGCATGTCAATTGTATTTACAGGCAAAATATTTTAAAATTTATGTGGACGAATATCAGGATTGCGACAAGGATATGCATGCTCTTTTTATGTATATCTGTGAGATATTACGAATAGATACTTTTGTTGTGGGGGATGAAAAACAATCTATTTATATGTGGCGTGGAGCATATCCCAAAGCGTTCATGAGCATTTGGGATAGACCAGATTTTTCAAAAAAGTTCATGAGAGATAATTTTCGCTCTTGTCAACAAATACAAAATTATTCAAATTTATTATGTAATGAAACCCGAGATTTGTATAAGCCGGTAAATGATTTATCTTCTATAATAATGGTATGTGCTACAGCACATAATTGGGTATCTTCAGTTATTCCTTACTTGGACACTGAAAAGAAATGCGCATTACTAAGATACAGCAATGCAGATGCGGAGACAGGATCAAATGAGTTGACAGATGGAAATGTTGAATTTACATATGTTCCACAAACACCTATTGCTGATATAACCACAGAAACAGCATGGTTGTATAGTGCTGTTGCAAAATTTTTTATTTTACCGAAGTATTCGATATTTGATTTTAGAGATGAAATACCTAATGAAGTAATTGGAAATAAGAAAGTTTTGAATTATATTAAAAACACATTCAGAATTTTAGATGAATGTATAAAGCAAGATGATGCGGTGGGGTTTGAAAAACAAATTGTGTTAATAGCTAATTATTTAGGATACGAGACGAGGTCGGAGCATTGCGAGCGATTATATAAAACAATTTGTGATAAGCGGTATCATTCTGCGTTTAAGATTGATGATTTGAAACGTATTGCTATTACATTTCATTCTTCAAAAGGATTAGAATTTGAACAAGTAATTATGTTTGTGTCAGATTATAGATTGTCAAGTGAGCAGGATATATATAACCATTATGTTGCAGCTACACGGGCAAAATCTAAATTGATTATGGTATATATCAATGGTGATTGGAACGCAAAGCAGTTTGCAAAAAATATAAATAGGATTTTAGCTGAATCAAATTTAAAAATGAGTGATGTAGCAACTGTTGTGAATTGTTTATGATGTAACTAATTATCAGATTTAGAAACAAAACTGTATTATCGGTGTAGATTTTATTTATGCCAGAAAGCGAATTTTTACAAAAGATCATAAAGTATGAAATATCATTGATGAATGCTGTGAAAGCCTTGAGTTCCTTGGACTTTCTGAAAATTGCTATATAATTTACAGTTTTGAAAGAACAGATCAGAATAATAAAAAATAGTGGAGGCGAGGGAAGAAATCCTGTGCCTTTAATATAGAAGCGTAGATATTTAGTGAAAGGAGAAAACGAAGAGATAATCCGAAAGTCTCTACTTTTGTTGCAGAGTTAATCTTATTTTTTATTAATGTTATTGAAGGATCAATTTCATTAAGAAGCCCTTCGGGAAGACATTTCTTTGTAATATTTATATTTGGGGTTTTATATTCGTGTTGAATATTTCAATAAAATCTTGAGAAATTACATAAAATATGATATCATACTTTGACTGTACAATAAATTTTTTGATTTTATCGATTAAATTTCGAAGAAAATATTCCTTGGAGGGGAAAATGAATAGATCATACAATAAGCTATGGAAGTTAATGATTGATAAAAAAATGAATAAAACACAACTTCGAGAAGCAGCAAGAATTACAAGCAATGCCATGGCTAAGCTTGGAAAAGATGAATCGGTCCCAGTTGAAACACTTGAGAAAATATGTCGAGTTTTAGATTGCACGATTGATGACATTATGGATATAAATAAGGATAATAAGGAGTAAATATATGTGTAAATTTAATGCCATTGATCTTTTTTGCGGAGCTGGTGGGCTTTCTCTTGGTTTTCAGCAAGCAGGATTTAATATTATTGTTGGTGTAGATAATGAGCCGGCAGCTCTTGAGACATTTGAATTCAATCATAAGGGTGCTATAGGATTAAACGCAGATTTATCAAAGCAAGAAACATTTGATTTGATATTGAAAACAGCTGGAGATAGAAAAATAGATGTGATAATTGCGGGACCTCCTTGTCAAGGTTTTTCATTGACAGGCCCAAGGAATTTTGACGATCCGAGAAACAAGCTTTATCTTGCAGTTATTGAGATGGTTAAACAATATAGTCCAAAAGGTTTTGTTATTGAGAATGTACCAGGCATGGCTACCATGTATAAGGGTCAGGTTAAAGATGAAGTTTTGAAACGTTTTACAGAAATGGGATATAATGTGGATTGCCGAATTCTTAAAGCGTGTGACTATGGTGTCCCTCAGATGAGAAAAAGGCTTGTATTTATGGGTGTAAGAAAGGATATCGGAGAGCCACATTTTCCAGAGGCTACATTTGGGCCAGAAACGCAAAAACCTTATAGAACCTGTAGAGATGCAATTTCAGATTTACCTAAAAGGATAAATGATTTAGGGAAAAATGAAGATGAATATGTAAAACCAGCAGAAACAGAATACCAACTTTTGATGAGAGGCAATTGTTCAATTCTTTATAATCATATTGCAACAAACCATAAACAGTTTGTAAAAGACACGATTGCGTTAGTTCCAGAAGGAGGAAATTATAAAGATCTTCCGAAAGGAGTGGGAGAAAGTAGAAATTTTCATATGGCGTGGACAAGACTTAATGGAAACGCTCCTGCTAGAACGGTAGATACGGGTCATAGAAATCTGTTTCATTATGAATTGAATCGTGTTCCAACAGTTCGTGAAAGTGCAAGAATTCAATCCTTCCCTGACAATTTTGTATTTAAAGGAACCCGAACAAAACAAGATCGACAAGTGGGTAATGCAGTTCCGCCTTTGTTGGGGCAGGTATTAGCAGAAGAATTATTAAAGATTTTTGAGAGAGGAAAAATTAATGCTTAATACAATAGACTTGTTTGTTGGTTGTGGAGGATTGTCGGAAGGATTTGAACAATCAAGAAAATACAAAATGATTGGAGCTGTAGAATGGGAACCTTCACCAGTTAAAGAACTTCGCAATCATTTAAAAAATAGATGGGGGATAAATGATGCGGAAGAAAGGGTTTTACAGTTTGATATTCAGCGAACAGAGGAACTCTTTAATGGGTGGGAAGATGAAAAGTTTGGAAGGTCTAAAGGTCTTGATGCTTTAGTTGGAAGTCAGCAATTAGATGTAATTATAGGAGGACCTCCTTGCCAAGCTTATTCTGTCGCTGGTAGAATTCGTGATGAACATGGAATGAGAGAAGACTATCGTAATTATTTATTTGAGTCATATCTTGAGGTTGTTCAGCATTATAAACCGAAGGTATTTGTATTTGAGAATGTTCCGGGAATTTTATCTGCAAAGCCGGGAGACGGATCTGTAAAAATTATAGATCTTATTCAAAAAGCATTTGCTGATGCAGGTTATGTAGTACTGCCTAATTTAAGTAATGCTATCATTGATATGACAGAATATGGGGTACCACAGAATAGAAAGCGTATTATTATATTAGGTGTATCAAAAGCGTACTATGGAGATAAAGCCGAAACAATGGTTGAGGAGTTTTACTCTTCATATCTACCAGAGTACAAAGTAGAGAAGAAGGCAACGGTAAGGGAAGCAATTGGTGATTTACCAAAACTTAAACCCTTAGATGAACCTATTTCTTATTCTGGTCGTAGGTTGTCGCATGAAATACCAGTTCCTTTAATAAATGGACATATATCACGCTATCACAGTAAAAGAGATATCGATTTATTTAGATTTTTAGAGGAGGATATTGCATCTGGAAGAAAGGAATACACAAATACTGAATCTCTAAAGGCGCTTTATACGAAATTAACAGGGAAAACTTCAAATGTACACAAGTACTATGTACTTAGGTGGAACGAACCAAGTAATTTGATCCCAGCACATTTGTTTAAGGATGGCCTTAGACATATTCATCCAGATCCTGAACAAGCAAGAACAATTACTGTTCGCGAAGCGGCGAGACTTCAAACATTTCCTGATGATTATTATTTTAATTGCAGTCAGACGGATGCTTTTAAAATGATTGGAAATGCAGTTCCACCATTGTTTGCAAAAAAAGTTGCTTATGCAGTTTATCATTTGATTCAGGAAAATTGAAGGAGAAAATCATGAAATATTATTTCAAACGTCTTGGCCATCAAGAATTAGGAAGTGTAAAAAACGGGAAAGCACAGAGAGGACGGTATATTTATATTTCAAAAGATGAAAATGTAGTAGATATTTTTCCGCCTCTTTCCAAAACAGTAACCAATGATTCATCTGTAATTCCAATTATTCCATTGTATCAAAGAATTGTCAAAAAAATATATTGTAATTATATCTATCATAATGATAAATATAATGTGCCTGGTGGAACAAGAGATGAATACAGACTCTACTCTAATAATGCACTTGAAGAAGATCAATTGTTATTTCAACCGGATGATATTTTGATTTTTAGAGCGGAAAAAGCGTCGAGTGTTCAAAAGGGAATATTAGGCCATGATGTTCCAGAAGCTGCAGTTGACGAGTCGAAAATTTATTTTTTATATAGGTGTTTTGATAAAAGTTCAGAATTATATAAAATGTGCGAAAAAGTCGTTAATGAATCTCATATTAGAGGAAAAGGACATGCAATTTATGAGGGTATAATTACAGAGATAGAGAAAGAAATCAAAAAACTATGTGAAAGAGATATTGATGAAATCGATACGGTTATTGAAGATACGGTGACAGCGAAGGCACAATCTGGAGATGTAGATGAAATGGCTAATCTATTTAATTCAGTATCGTTCAGAGATTTTGTTATGACTGGATATAAGAATAAATGTGCAATAACAGGAAATGTAATTCGTTATGGTTCGTTCATGAACCTTGAAGCTGCTCATATTTGGCCAAGATCTCATAAAGGCTTGTATTTACCAAGTAATGGTATTGCATTATGCAGAGATATGCATTGGGCATTTGATAAAGGCATGTTCACTATTGATGATAACTTTAAGGTAATTGTCCATCCAGAGGTGGAAAGTAATTATCTTAAAAAGTACAATCGCAAGTCATTATTTATTCCTGAAAATGCTTTTTTCAGACCAGACATAAATAATTTACATTATCATCAAACTCATATTTATGGTTTGTTTAAAACATCCGGATCTTTAGTAAAGGCAGCTGGATATTATGGAAATACAGCATCCGTTGTTAGCATGGTTGCTGAGGGCAAAGGATCATATGGATCAAATTCAAATAATTAAAGAGGAATATAGTGATTATTTAATCAAGGTTAACATGCTACAAAGCGAAAAATAATAAAATAGGAAGGTTTGAAGAATAATATGAGTTTCATATATAATTTACCAGACGAGCAATTAAATCCCAAACAATGCGAAACAGATTCTAACGCATTAGTTATTATTGGTGCAAATGGAGCAGGAAAAAGTAAGCTTGGTGCGTGGATAGAACAACAAGATTTAGAAAATATACATCGCATAGGAGCGCAACGAAACTTAAATTTTAATGAGAATATCACTCTAAAAAGCTATTCTCAGGCTGAAGATATTGTTTTCTGGGGTACTGCTGAAGAAAATCAAAAAAATGGTAAAGGATATCGGTGGGAATGGGGAAAATCATACACAACAAAGTTAATGAATGACTTTGAGGATGTACTTGCTGCCTTAATAGCGTTAAAAAATAATGAAAATGATAATTTCGTAAATCAATGTAAAAAGGCGGAAGAGACAAATAATGAAAAGCCTCATCCCCCAGTAACTTCAATAGATAAGCTTTCGTATATTTGGAATGATGTTTTTCCACAGCGTGATTTGCTAATAGAGGATTCAAAATTTTATGCATTCTTGCAAAAAAACGGCAAAGAAATGAGATATTCAGCCAATCAAATGAGTGATGGGGAACGTTCAGTTCTTTATCTGGCATCTCAAGTACTTTGTGTTCCTAAAAATAAAATTCTGATAATTGACGAGCCAGAAATACACTTACATCGCTCTATTATGAATCGACTCTGGAAGGCTCTTGAGAAACATCGTCAGGATTGTCTTTTTATTTATATTACACATGATACGCAATTTGCTGCAATGCATGGAAATGCAGATAAAATATGGATTCAAGATTATGATGGCGAGCACTGGAAATTTAAGAAAATAGAAGATAACGATTTACCAGAAGAATTATTATTGGATATTCTCGGAAATAGAAATAATGTGCTTTTTGTTGAAGGAGAAAAAAATAGTTTTGACGTACAATTATATGGTGCTTTATATCCTTCTTATCATATAATCCCATGTGGAAGTTGTTCACAGGTTATTGAAAGAACAAAAGTGTTTAATAATAATCCTTCTCTCCATAATTGCAAAGTATATGGAATTATTGATAGAGATTATCGTTCGGATTATGAGATAGAAAAGTATAAAGAGAATAATATATTTACTCTTAATGTTGCAGAAGTTGAAAACTTATTTATTACCGAAGAGCTTATTCGTCTCATGGCAGAACACATGGGTAAAGAAGCCAATACAACTTTTGAAGAAATCAAAAAATATGTTATTCATACGAGGTTTTCACACCAAATAGAATCACAAATTTGCCAAAGTGTTGTTGCTCAGATAAAGTACAAACTTTCTTGTGTAGATATATCAAAACAAAACAGTGAAAAAGCCAAAGCAAGCTTAGAAACTGCATTCAAATCTATTAATTATGAGCAAGTTAGTTCCAATGAAACGGAAAAGTTTCAAAAAATATTATCTGAACAAAATTATGCAGATGTTATCAAGGTATTTAACGAAAAAGGAATAGCGAAGTCAATTGGTCAATATTTCAATATTGATAATTCATCATATTGTACTACTGTAATCAGCCTTCTTAATGGCTCAAAACATAATGATATAGTTGCTGCTTTGTTACCATATTTTCCAACCGAAATACCTCGGTAGTTCAGGATATAGGTATTTTATTGGTGATAAACACCGGAGACCACAATTTCAGATATCTTTGCTGTTTTTGTGTCACTTGGACCTAGGAAAGTTACTACATAATTCAAATTATTTTAGTTATGTTTTGGTAGCAAAATTATCCGATGATAAGGCAAGTGTTAAATTGTTTGAATCAAGGTGAGTATATACGTTTAGAAAGTAAAAAAAGATTTTGAAATGGAATTTATAAAAATTTCTTTATCATCATAAAGGAAAATGAAATGGAAACCATTCATCTAATAAAGGGCATACTTAAAAGAAAAGAGAATCGCAGTGCCCATGACCATCACAGAATTTCAGAATAGTATCCAAACACTATTTACTACTTTTCAAGAGAAAGAAGTACAAGAGCAAGATCCACCCGTGTATTACAGTATTGTCATTTTGACAATTTTGTATTACTTACGAGTAGCAGACTTGATGGGGATTACGTCCCCATACCCACGTGAAAATATAATTGCTGGCAATTACATTTTAGCAGACACGCAAGCGTTTCTGAGTAAGCGTCACAGACAACAAAATAAGGAAATTTTGATAAGGCATTCACCTGGAATAGGTGAGTGTTTTTTGCTTTCAAATATTCAATTAACCGAAAAAATTAAAAAAATTTCATCAGGGGGCTGTAAAAATGCCTCTCAGCGTTTCGTATTAATGAAAGGGTATTTGGGCTGTAAAAATAAAAAACTTTCCTCAAGAGCCTGTATTTATGCCCTTCATCTTTTGAATATATGTAAGGACATTTTTGAGCCGGCATAAAAATGATTTTTACAATAATTAGAAACAGAAATGAGGCGAGAAAAGAATGAAATATGAATACATGAAGGAGTCAGAGCAGATGCTTCAGTACTTCCAGTTTCCGAAGTTTTTATTAAAGCTGCGAATTTCTCAAACTGCAAAATTCCTTTATATGATTTTGTATGACCGGGCACGGATATCGAGAAAGAATAGCTGGATAGACAAGTATGGAAATGTGGCACCTAGTAAAGTAACTGAGAAATATAAAAGTAATAAATATCATGAAGTAAATTATTGCTATGGGGAAGGAGAGAGTTTGTGATGAGAGAAGAAGATACCGTATGTGTAGGCAGTGATGGTTTGCAATACTGCAAAGTCTGTGGGGAAGCGAAAGAAGCTTTTTTCCCCGAGGGTGGCTTTATGGGGATGAAGAAACATTCCAGGCAATGTGCCTGTGACAGAAAAGCATATGAAGAAGAACAAAAATATTTTAAAGACAAAGAGCACCGGGAATTAGTCAGCAGAAATACGAGCATCTGTTTTGACGAGAGCAGAATGGAAGAGTGGACATTTGAGAATGCAGATATGTCAGATACGGTAATGCATAGAGCAAAAAAATATGTTGATAACTGGGAGGAAATGAAAAGAAATCATATAGGCTGTTTGTTCTGGGGACCGGTTGGTACCGGGAAAAGTTTTATTGCGGGGTGCATTGCCAATGAACTTCTTAAGCAAGAAGTAATGGTAAAGATGACAAATTTCAATACCATTATTGATGATATATTTCCACTGGCAGACAAAACGGAATATATCAATGCATTGGCGTCTTATCAGCTTTTGATTATTGATGATCTTGGAGTGGAACGAAATTCAGAATATGCGTTAGGAATTATTTTTAGCGTCATAGATCGAAGAATCCGTTCAGGACGACCTTTGATCATTACGACCAATCTTCCGCTGAAAGAAATAAAAAACGAGACCATGTTAGATAAAAGACGTATCTATGACCGTATTTTAGAAATGTGTACGCCTATGTATGTTGGAGGCACAAGTAAGAGAGAAGTGATTGCAAGTATGAAAATGGAGAAAGCGAAAACGTTGTTGAATACAAACAGAGGGGAGGAGGACTGCGAATGAATCATACAGAAAAAACAATACCTGTTTGGGAGAAATATTCTTTAAATGTATCCGAAGCAGCAGAATATTACGGAATTGGAGAAAAGAGATTGAGACAAATCGCAGGTGAAAATGAGGGAGCGGATTTCATTTTGGAAGTAGGTTCTCATATTCGATTCAAAAGGAAATTGTTTGAAGATTATCTGGATACAGCCAGCACAGTTTAAGTGACAGAATAGAAGAAATAGTAATGAAAATAATGTTCATTTTATCTTAGCGAAGGAAAGGTCTTGTGGTATAATGAATAAACCGAGACGGTCTTCCAAGTTAAATGAACATTTGATGAAGGAGACTAAAATATTATGAGTGAAAAAAGGAGAGATCATAGAGGACGTATATTACACAATGGAGAAATACAGTTATCTGATGGCAGATATCGATTTAAGTATGTCGATGAGATGGGAAAGGAGCGCTGCGTATATAGCTGGCGCTTAGACCATAACGATGCAACTCCGAAAGGAAAGCGCCGTACTTTGTCGCTTCGGGAGATGGAGAAGAAAATCCAGGCGGACCATTTTGAGCAGATTGCAACAAATGGCGGAAATATGACGGTACTGGAACTGGTTGAAAAATATACATCAACAAAAACCGGTGTCAGACCTACTACAGTTGCAGGATACGGAACAGTTATCAATTTATTGAAGAAAGATCCATTTGGAAAAAGAAGGATTGATACGGTTCGGATTTCGGATGCAAAATGTTGGCTGATACATCTTCAGCAGGTAGAAAAGAAAAGCTATAGTTCCATCCATTCAATCCGAGGAGTTCTTCGTCCGGCATTTCAGTTGGCAGTGGATGATGACCTGATCAGGAAAAATTCATTTCAGTTTCAGCTAATGGAAGTGGTTGTGAATGACAGTGTGACAAGAGAGGCAATCAGCAGGGCTGAGGAACGAAAGTTCCTACGGTTTGTGAAGGAGGATCCTCATTTTTGCAGGTATTATGAGGGGATTTACATATTA